>MDSZ01197653.1_pt1 | contig 61327 bp, 58 predicted proteins | sample 811201 | NCBI WGS metagenome assembly MDSZ01 (sample SAMN05326647, study PRJNA326480) | marine metagenome | isolation source: seawater | place: Indian Ocean: North | collected 2010
CGGCACCGAATTCTGGCCAGTAATGACTTACGGGCCGATTGTAGTCGAGTAAACCTCGATCAACGAGCTGAGCGACAGCAAGTGCCAGGATGCCTTTCGTCGTAGAATAAACGTTGACCAGTGTTTCTCTTCGCCAGGTTTTGAGATTATTTGGATCCTGAAAGCCCCCCCAAAGGTCTACCACGCGTTCGCCGTCGAGCGTGATATGCAGAGCCGCGCCTATCTCTATATCCTGCCAGAGTGCCCTAAATTCCTTGGCTACTGCTTCAAAGCGGGGATCGTAATAACCTTGTATGTTCAATGTTTGTCGCAGGTTGAATAGGAAAGCGTCATACTACCATTCCTGCGAATCAAGTATGGATCAAAATGTTTATAGTTCGCCTGGAGCGAGTTCGGCAGCTGAGCGCGAGTACCAGAGATTTTGTTTTTACGCGTCAGGATGGTCAGGCAATAGATTACGTGCCTGGTCAATTCTTTCGTTTCAATTTCGAAGATAAAGAGGGAAACTTCGAACGAAGTTACTCGCTCTGCAATTATCAAGATCTGTACAGTACTAGGCTGGATGTCGTGATTTCTGAGGTTGACGGTGGCCGAGCGACTCGCCTGCTTTTTGCGGATGATCTAGAAGATATGACCGCGCAAGTTACGGGGCCCTTCGGTAGGTTAATCTTACCAACTCAAGTGCCCAAGCGTCTGATTTTGGTTGCGACCAGTGTTGGGCTTGCGCCGTTTATGCCGATTCTAAAAGTATTGGAATCCAGACCCTGTGACCGGGTCGTCTTGCTGCTAGGTGTTCGGAATCGTGATGAGTTCATCTATGGCAGGATATTACTCGCTTATGCCGAACGATATCCTTGGTTTGAAATACGCTTATGCTTGTCGCGGGAAAAGGCATTACAGAACTACGAGTATGACGGATATGTAAATCAACAGTTATCTGACATTGATATGGACCCAGAAGGGGATCATCTGCTGCTCTGTGGCAATCCATACATGATTGATGAAGCTTGGTCAGAGTTGCGAGAGAAAGGCTTCAACGCCAAACAAGTAATCCGAGAAAAGTATGTATTTGCTAAAGATACTGCTGCTGCGAAGACTAACTTGACCTCTGAGCAGAAGAAACTGATTCAAGAAAAATTAAAGAAATATCGCTGAGCTATTGTTTGTGGCACCAGTGCCAAGGTTCATAGCTTATGCCCAGAGGGTTGTTCTTAGGATAACTTAGGTAAAAACCAAATCTATCTGCATTTTCTGTCAGCCAGTTGTAAGCGGGGGTTTGGTCGAAGGACTCTGTCAACACGCTCCCTTCTCCTGAGTGCAGGTCCAATGCTCTACCTGTATGATGCTCGCTGTAGCCCGGTATGGCATTGTTTCTCAGTATGTCGTCTAGAGAACGACCTTCATCGAGTTTCCTGCGAATAACCTCACATTGATGCTTGATCGAACGAAAGGCTGACACTAACTGCAGATGAATCGAGGTTAGGCGGGCAGCTGACTGCATGGCACTCCAGGCTCTCAAGGTTTGTGGAGTCATTCGCTGAGGTCGGCCAAAGAGATCGTCACCGGCTGCAACGAGATCGGTGGCTTCCGGGCATGGTGTTAAGACTGTCGATGCTATCCTTTCAGCTGTGATACCCAGTGTCAGTAAATCGTCTTGTAATGTCATCGTTGATGCGGTTCTTTGAATAGTTCAATCTAGTTGACCTTAGCGCTGAAACATTGGCTAACGCTTCCGGTGAAGTCAATCTAAAGGATCGTAAAATTAGAAAATTCGGAAATTTATTCTAGTGGTCTTCCTCTTCTGAGTGTTTCCCTGAAGTTATAAGAACGGAGACTTTAGTTGGTCATTAAAACAAGGCATCCCTCGGAAAGGTTGCGTTTTAGAACCTCGTTGCAGAACTTATCAGCAGTCTGCCTTGATTCAAATGATCCAACCTGCAATCTGAAGACTTCCTGATTCGCTGCTACGGCAGCGCTGAAGATCGGTTGCATTGTGCCAAAAAACTGTTCATCACGAGCGATGATTTGCTGCCAAAGCCTCTCGGCACCCATTTTGTTCCGCATTGATCCTAACTGAACACGAAAAACCCTGGATTGAGGTTGGGTTATCTTGGAATTTTCCTCCCGGATTTCATTTGGAAGGCGCAGATTCCAATGCTGTGACCAGGCTTTCTTATTTTTCATTTTGCGAGTACCGGAGTCATTTTCGATAGAAGCTAAGAGGTTTACGGCTCTCGAGAAGCCGGCGGTCGCTGATTTCTTCAGCCAATAAACCGCTTCTTCTTTATCGATTTGGGTTCCTATGCCATTTAGCAACATTTCTGCGACGCTGAACTGCGCTGCTGCGTAGTCCTGCTCGGCTGCCCGTTTGTACCATTGGAAAGCCGCCTTATGATCTACTCTAACTCCTTCGCCATACCTATACATAATTGCCAAAACAGTCTGTGCTTTAGGATCGCCCTCTTCAGCTAGCTCGCTGAACTTTAAAAAGGCGAGGTCGTAGCGTTGGCTTTGATAAGCTAAAGAGGCTTCTTCAAAAGTAGCGGCTTTTAGTGATGTTGTCGTTAATGGATTCAGGGTAATTAAAACTGCGAGGGGTAAAGCTCGCACGACAGAAATAAACGATCGACCTGAATCCTTTTGGCCGTCCATCATAGGGTTATCAAAGTGCTTGATAATCCGAATAATCTATAACGCTGTTAGCTAGCGTAGTCAGAGCTCAGTTTTTCGATGGCTTCGAAGAACTCTCGCGCTGTCTCTTCAATGATTTCGGTGACTGGTCGAACGGCATCGATACGACCGGCGACCTGACCTGACAGGGGAACAGCAGCTTCCATATCGCCACCGAAATACAGAGATTGGGCGTCGCCGAACTTCCCAAAGACATTTTCATTTATCGCTCTCTCCATTTCCGTGGTTCGGTTAGTTCTCAGAGCACGCAGGGCGGGGGAATGAAATTTGTTGAGAAAAACGGTGCTAGTTTCTTCAGCATCCACAATCGCATTTTTCCAATTATCGTGAACAGGTGACTCGAGCGCTGAGACCATTCGCGTCCCCATTTGTATGCCTTCAGCACCCAAAGCGAAGGCTGCGGCCATTGTTGCTCCATCGACCATTCCGCCCGCCGCAATGATTGGTACATTGACCTTCGAACGCACCAGAGGTAATAGCACCATTAGTGCGACCGGATTGGGATTCTTGAATCCACCACCTTCACCTCCTTCGACGATCAAACCATCTACCCCTGCTTCGACAGCTTTAATTGCGCCGGCAAGAGTAGGCACGACGTGAAAAACAGTTAGGCCTGCTGCCTTCAGGTCAGCGGTATATCTCGTTGGGCTTCCTGCTGAAGTGGTAACGAATTTGATGCCCTGATCGACGACGAATTGGACAATATTAGGATCACGCACGAATGCCTGCGCAATGTTCACGCCAAACGGTTTGTCGGTGATATCGCGCATTTTGCGAATTTCTTCTTTTACAGCATCCAGTTCACCGGATGACGTTTCTATTATACCCATGCCACCAGCATTGCTGACTGCGGAAGCTAGCCGAGAACGGGCGATCCAGCCCATTGGTGCTTGCACTATTGGCAGTTCAACACCTAGCATCTCGGTAACGCGATTATTGAATGGCATTAATTTCTCCGCAAAAGTTGATAAGTATAGTTAAAGTTAGTGCTGTAATGCTGTTGATCGATAATTTTGAAATCCTTCGGCACCTTTGGGAAGTAGATATCTCCTTCAACCTCAATATCAATGGTTGTTAGATGAATCTCTTCTACCTTGCCGATGGCCTGACGATAGAGTTCACCGCCGCCCGCAATAAAAATGGGTTGATCAAAAGCCTCTGCTCTGTTCAGTGCAGTTTCGAGTGAATTGCAAACACTGCAGCCGTTGAATTTTAGTTTGTCATTACGCGTAACCACTATTGTGCGCCGACCGGGTAATGGCCTCCCTATGCTGTTATGAGTTTTTCGGCCCATTATCAGCGTTCCACCCATAGTTATCGATTTAAAGAGTTGTTGCTCACCATCGACTTTCCATGGAATAAGGTCGCCCTTACCTATAACGTGGTTATTTGCTTGGGCTGCAATAAGAGCTAAGGTCACATTTGTTCCACAGTACTTATACCCAGAAGACCTAGACCGTGTTGCAGGACTCGACCACTTAGTCCGCATAACTTTAACCGTGAAGATCTTTTGGATTCGTCGGCCTTAAGAACTGGACAGTTTTCATAGAAAGCACTGAAAAGACCGGCGAGTTCGAAGAGGTAGTTACATAGAATGTTTGCCTGGAAGTCTGCGGTGACATTCTCTACGGCTTCAGGATATTGAAGTAGTTTGAGCGCGAGAGCGAGTTCTGTTGGTTCATCGAGGTCGAAATGACCGTCAGCAGGTTCCAGCGTTATAGATGCGTGGCGGAAGATGCTAACAATACGTGTGTATGCATACTGAAGATATGGAGCGGTGTTGCCTTCAAATGACAGCATTGTGTCCCAGTCAAAAATATAATCAGTTGTTCGGTTCTTGGAGAGTTCTGCATACTTGATTGCTCCGATGCCCACGACTCGAGCTATTTTTTCTTTTTCGGCATCACTAAGCTGGGCGTTCTTATCGCTAATTAATGACTTCGCACGATTGATGGCTTCCTCCGCGACAGTTGCTAGTTTGACTGCGCCACCTTCGCGCGTTTTATAGGGCTTGCCATCTTTGTTGAGTATTGAGCCAAATGGAACATGACGAAATTCTTGATCTTCTGCTATAAAACCGGCAGCGCGGGCGATGGCAAATAATTGGGCGAAGTGCAGTGACTGTCGGCCATCAACAAAATAGATGGCGCGGTGAGCTGCAAGCTTCTGGGCTCGAAATTGGACTGCGGCCAGATCGGTTGCAATGTATGGAAAGCCACCATCGGATTTCTGGATTATAGCTGGCAAAGGCTCGTCATCCTTGCCAACAAACTCCGGGAGGAAGACACACTTGGCGCCATCTGAAAGCTCGATTAGGCCGGCTGCTTCAAGGAGAGTGATAATATCGTTCAGCTCTCCGTTGTAGGCGCTCTCCGGTTTTACATCTGTTGTAGACAAAGAAATATCTAGCAAGTCGTAAATTGCCTGGCAATGTTTGATAGATTCGCTGATAAAGCGCTTCCATAATTCAAGACATTTTTCGTCCCCAGATTGAAGTCTGACGACAAACTCTCGTGCTTTCTTCGCGAAATTGGCTTCAGTTTTGAACAGCTCGCTAGCTCTCTGATAAAAAACTTCTAGGTCTTTTAATTCAGTCGCCAGCGGTTTGCCTTCGCTTTCCAGTTTGTCCATGTAAGCAAGGAGGCTACCAAATTGAGCCCCCCAGTCTCCGACATGGTTGGCACGTATTACATGATGACCAAGGAATTCCATGATTCTTACATTGGCATCGCCTATCGCCGTCGAACGTAGATGGCCTATGTGCATTTCTTTCGCTAGGTTTGGTGATGAGTAGTCTACGACGACTTTTTGTCTTGATTGTGCAAAGACACCCAATCTCTTATCGTTCGCCATTTCGGTTAGACAGTCTGTAATAAACTTTCTGGAGAAAGTGACGTTAATAAATCCCGGACCGGCAATTTCGAAAGTTGCCGAATCTCCAATATTATCGACAAGTGTTTTAAGAGTTTGTTGTGCCAGTTCTCGCGGGTTTTTGCCGAGTTTTTTGGCTGCGCCCATTATGCCGTTAGCCTGGTAATGACCGTATTCAGGTTTTCCGGATTGGCGAATAATAGCCGGTGAATTCTGGGCGCCAGCAGCTTTTAAAGCTTGTTCAACCTGCTGACTCAGATTTCGCTTCAGATTCATGGTGACTATCGGCACAAAAAGCGACTTATGTTAGCCAAATGTAGCATAAGAGTCATCTTGAGTAGCTTTCTTGCTGGTCATTTATGCGAGGCCGTCTCTTAGAGATTCCAAGGATCGACGACAATGCATCAGTGGATGTCATGTTATCGCGAGGTCAAAGATCTTCTTTAAGTCGTTACGTCTTAACCTGTTCCTAGTAAGTGCTAATAGCCCGGTCCCCACTGATCTAAACTTATTGTTTTTTTGTCATTAACGCGAAGAATTTCTAAGCTAGGGCGGTTACGGATGCTTTAGTCGGGTTGTAAGCCCTCTATAATTTTGCTGTGAATGCCGCCAAAAGCACCGTTACTCATGATCACGATATGGATCTTTTCCTTACGATACCGAATTCTTTTAAGAACGGTTTCGATCAAAGTTTTATGATCCTTGACGATCTTGTTACGCTCGTTGGCTAGGACGGACATATCCCATGCGATATTGTCGGGTTGAAACCATATCGTTTCGTCCGCAGTCTGGCTTGATGTGCCGAGAGTTTCTGCATGGGTGCCTCGCCTCATCGTGTGGGAAGCCGGTTCAACAACTGCGATGATTTTTTCGTTGCCAACTTGGGCCCGTAAGCCTTCTAGCGTAGTCTTAATGGCAGTGGGATGATGAGCAAAGTCATCGTAAAGAGTGAGAATGCTATCGTCGTATAAGACTTCCATGCGCCTTTTGACACCGGTAAATGCAGATAATGCTTCGCAAGCGATGTCAGGTGAGACCCCTGCGTGCCTAGCAGCAGCAACAGCAGATAGGGCGTTTCTAACATTGTGCTCGCCGGTCAAGGGCCAGCGGATCTCACCAACCGTCTCGCCTTTTAGTTGAATGGAAAAGTTGGAACAGTCGGCTGCAAGGTGTTGCGCAGAGATTGACTCAGTACCGGTTGTTAGCCTAGGTGTCCAGCAACCCTGTTCAAGCAATGCATTCAAGTTGGCGTCATCGTTAGGATGAATAATTAAGCCCTGGCTGGGGACAGATCTAAGCAATAAGTGAAACTGATTCTTGATTTCATCAAGGTCTTTAAAAATATCAGCGTGATCAAACTCAAGGTTATTTAGGACCAACGTTCTTGGCTGATAGTGAAGGAACTTGGAGCGGCGATCGAAGTAAGATGTATCGTACTCGTCAGCTTCTAAAACAAAAAAGGGTGCCTTACCCAGACGGGAAGAGTTGCCGAAATTTTGCGGTACACCACCAATCAGAAAACCAGGGAAAAGTCCTGCACTATCTAGAATCCAGGCTATCATTGAAGTAGTGGAAGTCTTGCCATGAGTGCCAGCTACGGCGATGACCCAACGGTCTTTCAGCAGGTATCTGCCCAGCCATTCCGCCCCCGATGTATAGGGTTTTTCACCATTAAGGACGGCTTCTACGGCAGGATTACCTCTGCGAAGGTTTGCGTTACCGATAACAATAATATCAGCGGTTTTGATCAAAGCATCATCGAAGTATCCCTCGATAAGGTTGATACCCGCGTCTGAAAGCTGGGTGCTCATTGGTGGATAGACATTTTCGTCAGCACCCGTCACTTTGTGTCCCTGTTCCCTGGCAAGCAATGCAATGCTGCCCATAAGCGTACCGCAGATACCTAGGATATGAATGTGCATTTAGCTTCCAGGGAAGATAGATAGGGTAATAAACACCGACAGCATTTCTGTCATAAAAGCGATGGCCGAGCCCAGAATTACGCTGACATTGACGGCTCGATGATATATGTGGCCGGCGATGGCCAGCCACCAGCCAAAGCAGATCCACCATGCGGAATCTGCAAATAATTTCAATGTCTGGTTTTCAACGTTGACAATAATAAGACTGAAGGGCAGCAGCACAATCAACATAAAAGCATTCGTGCCAATTAGCGCTGTCCAAGTTGCTCTGAAACGCTGCCTATGGCCTTTGAAGCTCGTCAGTGTGAAGGTCATTCCTGCCTGCACTAACAGGCCTGTCGCAACGATAACGAGGGTTTCTACGAATTCCTCTCCAGGACGGGCGAATCTCGATACGGCGAGGGCTATAGGTAAGTAAAGGGTAAAAACAAACCCGGTAACGAAATTCGAGGAAGGCAGTGATTCGGGGCCAGCTTTCAGCAGGCACATGCGCCAGAAGAAGCCTAAGATATTTAGCATACTATATTGTCTCGCCCTGGTAACCCACGTTGATTGCACGTACTTTAGGCATTAGGGCCCCAAGCGCGATTGTGCTTATACAAAGAACAAGACCACTCACCACCAGGCCCGCTGGGATACTGACTGTTTCCGCAATGTAACCGATCGGCAATACACCGAGCGGCATCAGACCATGTGACATCATGTCGATACTCATTATTCTTCCACGCATTCGTTGCTCGACTTGTAATTGTACTAGTGAGCGGTTCATCGACATATTGACTGCCGAAATAAATCCAATCAAGCCGATGATCAGTGTCGCTAAAGTGAAATTTGTTGTAAGCCCAAAGCCGGATACCAATATTCCCCATATAACGCTCGTGCCCAGCAGCCAGTAACCTTTCCGGCTGACATTACCCATTTTTGCTAGGGCTAAGGACCCGAGGATAGCGCCCAAACCCATACCGGTCATCAGAAGTCCAAGGTCGTCTGGTCCCCCTTGAAGAATGTCAGTGGAAAAAGCTGGTAACAAAGTGTTGATGGTCAGACCGAATAAGAATGGCAGAATTGAGAGCAGTATAAGGCCGCCTACGACTGGGGAGCCGATGACGTAGGTGAAACCCTCTTTGAGCTCCTGCGAAGGGCTACCAATTGCCTGATGACTGGGTTTACCCGAGTGCTTAATAAGCAGCACCGTGACTGCCGAAACGAGGTAGAGTCCACTTAGGACGAAGTAGACTAGGCCGACGCCATAGGTCGAGGAGGTATCCCCATCGGCGAAAATAGCGATCATAAATCCGGCAAGGGCGGGACCAAGGATTCGGGATAGGTTCCATGACGCCGTGTTGAAGGCCATGGCATTAAACATTAGTTGGTCGCCGACAATCTCGGGAATGAATGCGGTCCTGGCGGGGATTGATAGTGCAAGCACGGTGCCGTTTATGACTCCGACCCAGATGAAATCCCAGAAGTTCACGTCACCGAACATGATAATTAATGCCATGACGAGAGTTGCCATACCATTTAATACAGGTGCAAAGCCGATAACCGGTTTTTTTGGGAACCGGTCTGCCAGTACACCTCCGATCAAGGAGAAAACGACTTGAGGAACCATGAAGGCGAGGGTAACCCAGGTCAAGTTCATCGCAGAGCTTGTCATTTCATAAACCAGCCAGCCTTGTGCAACCAGCTGCATATTCAAGGCGAAGGCGGAAGTGAGCATTCCGATCCAGAGATATCTGTAATCGTCTACTTTTAGCGAAGCAAAGGTGCTCTTATCCTCGATTGAAGCGAGGCCAGGGATGAGTTCGTTCAAAAAAAAGCCTGGGACAGAAAGACCTATTATAACCGCTTCTTGCTTGCTGTGCTTTGCCGGCTAGTGAGTCGTCAGTCGCGCACTGATTTCCTGACTAAGGCTTTCTGCTGTGGCGAAGCCACCGGCGACTAGGCGAGGGCCCGCGCCAGTGTCTAGGAAAACAGTAGGCAACGCTGAAATACCTACTTTCGAACACCAGGCGAACTCAGTCCGAGTCAATTTGATGATGTCACTACTATTCATAGCTGTCTTAAAATCGGTCTCACTAAGGCCTGGTATGCTGGTCAGCTCGTAAAGTACCTTCAGATCCGACAGATTCCTGCTGTAGACATAGAAGGCGTTCTGAAGAGTATAGAAGATCTGCCACGGTTCCTCGCATATTTGTTGGCGAGCTAGCTGTACTGCCCGGCAAGCTTTTTCACTATGGTAGATGAAGTCCTCTGCTTCTGGGAATTTATAGGTAAATGGCTGTCCGGTAACCTCAGCGACTTCCCGCCATAGGCGCAGAAGATTGTCTTTGTGAGCTGGACTCAATGGTTCGTGGGGACCTACTTGCAGGCCGGCACACTTGAGTTTGAAATCCAAACGCTCTTTGTAACGTTCCATTAATTCGAACAGAGCAGGGAGAGTGCCCCAGCACCAGGAACAGAAGGGATCTGTCATGAAGGTGACAGTACCCTGGTACTGATTGCTCATGGTTTAGTACTTGCTTTGTTTTGCACTAAACATAACATTTGATTAGTCACATTTCCGTGGTCCTTTGGTGTCTTAGTCGGGCAGGCCAAGTACACGTTTGCTGATGATATTCATTTGTACTTCATTCGTTCCGCCGTAAATGGTCACAGCCCGGCTATTTAACCACATCCTAGTACCGTTTAACTCGTCACTGGAGAAGCCAGCACCTTCCCAGCCGATACCGGCGCTCCCCATTAATTCATTTTTCAGTTCCTTAGCGTCGCGTTCGAGGTTCGCGCCCACCAGTTTGAAGATAGAGGTCGCCGCTCCTGGCGTTCCACCGGACTGGTTTTCCTGCGAAACACGTTGTGCCGTTAGCTTGAAAGCGCGCTCTCGCATTGTGTGACCCAGAACTTTTTCTCGTGCACCATGATCAGCGATTCTTCCGTTCGCAGTCCCATTATAATCCTTAGCGATCCCTATAATCGGATTAGCTACTACCTTCTTTTCTTTTTTCTTGGCGCCGGCAAGGCCTCCAATGCCTGATCTTTCATACTGAAGTAGTCGCTTGCCGACGGTCCAGCCTTTATTCAGTTCTCCGATTAGGTCATCCCGATGTGCTATCACGTTATCGAGGAAAGTTTCGCAGAAAGGCGATGAACCCGAAATCAGTGTGATCGGTTTAACGGTCACACCTGGCTGATCCATGTCGAAAAGAACAAAGCTAATACCGTCGTGTTTCTTGTCAGGATCTGTACGAACCAGTGCGAACATCCAGTCTGCATGCTGGCCGCCCGATGTCCAGATTTTCTGCCCATTGATCACGAAGTGATCGCCCTCGATTTCTGCGCGAGTTTTTAGCGCAGCTAAATCGGATCCTGCGCCCGGCTCACTGTAACCCTGGCACCATCGTATGCTGCCATCGCAAATGCTCGGTAGATGGCGTTGTTTTTGCTCCTCTGTACCGAACTCGAGTAGTGTCGGGCCAATCATTGTAAGCCCCATGCCAGACGAGGGTGCTGTAGCCTTGATCCGTTTCATTTCCTGATTCAGCACGAGCGCCATGTCCGATGAGAGGCCGCCGCCGCCATACTCGGATGGCCAGGTAGGTGCTACCCAACCTTTAGCCGCCATTCTTTCAAGCCAAACTTTGGCCTCGGGGCGACTGTAAATCTGATGTGCGTCTTCCCAGTGGAAAGACAGGTCGCGCATCTCGACAGGACAATTGTTTTCGAGCCATTCGCGGGTTTCGTTGCGGAAGGTTTCTAACTCTGACATTTTTTCTCTAGTCTGACAGTTAAATTCGGACGCAACACTGCCACACAGGTGCGTCGTGCTCAAGTAAATTACTCGTTAAGGTCAAAGTGGGTTAGCGTTATATTTCTGCTGATTTTAATAGTTTACTGATGGATATGGTGGTTGAGCAATGTCTTGCTGGGCAATCTGGTCACCAGTGCCTGGTCAATAATTGTCTCATCGCGGATGGGACCTTAAACTCCCACCTACGTTAACATTGACCCCGCTATGGAAAAGTCAAATCAACATCTCATAATTTGGTTAGCTAGTGTTTGCACTTTTATTTTCGTGATGATTATCGTAGGCGGGCTGACACGTTTGACACAAAGTGGTTTGTCAATGGTCGACTGGCAGCCTATCGCGGGTATCGTTCCGCCGATTACTTCGGCGGACTGGCAAGCTGAATTCGATGCTTACAAAAGCTACCCAGAGTACCAGAAGATAAACATGGGCATGTCGCTGTCTGAATTCAAAGTCATTTTCTACTGGGAATATGGCCATCGGGTGTTGGGAAGAATCATTGGGCTGATTTTCTTTGTGCCTTTTCTGGTTTTTCTTCTGATGGGCAAGATAGATAAACGTTGGAGGGGGCCTTTATGGATTGCGCTCGTATTGGGCGGCATGCAGGGCCTGATGGGTTGGTACATGGTGAAGAGTGGATTAGTGGATATTCCACATGTCAGCCACTATCGCTTGGCAGCTCATTTATCACTAGCGCTGGTTATTCTGGTTTATCTCTTTTGGCTTTTATTGAATATGGCGGGTATTGCGAGGAAAAACGTGAGCTCTAGTCTCCGATATGGAGCCTTGGGACTCGCGAGTTTACTGGCTGTTCAATTTATTTTTGGTGCGTTTACAGCCGGCCTAGATGCTGGTCGAGGCTTCAATACTTGGCCGCTGATGCACGATCAGTTCCTTGCTGACGCCGCAACCATGATTAGTCCGTTGTGGCTCAATCTGATCGAAAATGGTGTCATGATTCAATTTGTGCACCGTTGGTTGGGCGCATTACTGGTCCTCGGCATAGTTGCTTTCAGTTTCGCCGCCATTAGGCAAGGCGTGTTGCTTCGGCCAGTGTTCTTTTTGTTGCTGGTTAGTGGATGTCAGTTCTTGTTGGGGTTACTAACGCTGCTATATGCGGTGCCGGTCGTTCTTGGCAGTCTCCATCAGGCGTTCGCCTGTTTGATGGTGCTCGTATTAGCCTATTTGATATATGTTTCGCTGCCAGATAAAAAAACCTTATGAAAGTTTGCCTGGCACAGATTAATACGACGCCAGGAGATTTTTCGGGTAACTATGACTCTATCCAGATGGGAGTCAAATATGCATCTGAAAATAGGTGCGATCTTGTTGTTTTCCCTGAACTGACCATACCGGGATACCTGAGTCAGGATCTTTTATATAACTCAGAATTTATCGAAAGTAATTTCTCTGCACTGCAGAAGCTCGTCGATCTTTCGCGAAGCATGTCACCTGGATTACATATCGTTGTTGGTTATGTCGGTCGAAATGAGGGGGTCGGTAAACCGTTCACCAATATGGCGGCTGTGATAAGTGAGGGCCGCATGGTGGGAACTTATCAGAAACAACTGTTGCCGTTCTACGATGTATTCGATGAATTGCGCTATTTCGAAGCAGGGTCGACTATAAACGTTTTAGATATAAATGGCTTAAAAGTTGGCATTGCCATTTGCGAAGACCTATGGAATGACAAGGACGCCGACGATTACCGTTACGAAAACAATCCACTCGACCAATATCGTGCGGCGGATGTTGACGTGCTGGTATCCCTCAATTCTTCACCATTTGTGCGTAACAAACCTGGTGTTAGGTTAAAAAAAATAGCGCCAGGGTCTGCGAGTGGTATGGCGATCGTCTATGTTAACCAGGTCGGGGGGCAAGACGAGTTGGTATTCGACGGTGGTAGCTTTGTTGTGAAGGACGGAAAGCTGATTCACTACTCTGACGAGCTTTACGACAACAGCTATGAGGTCGTTGATCTAGAGAGTCAGAATGCTATTTCCGCGCCGGAGGTGCTGACGAGTACGTCCCGGCTCGTTGACCTATTGATAGTCGGATTAAAAGACTATGTCGAAAAATCTGGATTTAGAGATATCGTGTTGGCTTCGAGCGGGGGCGTTGACAGTGCGGTGGTATGTAAGTTGGCATGTTCTGCTGTGGGCCCGGAGCACGTCCACGCGGTTAGAATGCCATCAATATTTAGCAGTTCGCATTCGAGCGACGATGCACGGGCCCTGCATCAGAATTTGGGTTGCTGGGATTATGAAGTCCCCATCGAACACGAGTTGCTGGTTGAAGAGCTGAACCGTTTGTACAAAACGAATCGGTCCAGCGCTAACCTGGTCAGCCGTCGTTTTCATGATGATGCTTATTTGACTGTCGCTGACGAAAACATTCAAGCAAGATTGCGTGACGTGTATTTGATGCATTTCAGCAATGCCTTCGGAGCGATACCTCTGTCAACCGGGAATAAGACTGAGGCCGGTTGCGGGTACTACACTCATTTCGATATGAATTTTTCCTATGCGCCGATCAAAGATCTATATAAGTTTCAGGTTATGGATATAGCCAAGGAAGATCCCAAGATCCCAGCTCATATCTGGAAGAAGCCGCCTTCGGCAGAACTTAGTCATGGACAGACAGATGAAGGGAGTTTGTTGCCATACGCGGTTCTGGATCCGATAGTGATGGCATATGTAGAAGACTATGTGACAACCTTTGAGCGCTTTTGTGAGTGGATACCAGAACAGAGAAATATGAAAATTTCTGGCGATGAAAAAACGTTGTCTACTTGGTTGACTAAGGATGGTTCGGAGCAAGATTATCGACGTATAGTTAGCTTGATCGGGAAGATGGAATATAAAAGGCGACAGGCCTGCCCTGGGACCAAGGTGTCTAAAGTCGCCTTTGGGACAGGCCGACGCATTCCAATTGTCGAGAAGTGGTCCTAAGCTGTTTCAACAGCGACGCGAACAGGAGAGGCTGGCGCCGCTTTGGGTATTTTGATCGTTAGGACGCCGTGCGTAGATATAGCAGAAATATTATCTACCTCAGCCAACTCGGGTACCTTTAGTTGCCGCATGAAGGTGCCTCGTCGTCTTTCTTTTCTGCTGAATTTACCTTCACTGACAGGCTCCTCGATTAGACGATCTCCCTTGATAGTAAGTATGCCCTTATTGTGACTGATCTCGATGTCGACGGGATTCACTCCTGGAATGTCGGCCACCACGTGAAAGGCTTCCTCTGTCTCCGCTATGTCGATCTGAGGGGCCCAGCTTTTGCTGCTTCCATTCTCACTGAAATCCATAAAATGTGACTCGTGGAAGATTCGATCTAATTTTCGTTCCAATCGGTTGATGTTGTTTAAAGGTGATAGTAGATAGCTCATAGCTTTTCCTGTTTGCGTTACCGTATTCCTTAAGTAAGACTGAAAATCCCATATTCAAGCCTGATGACAAAAAATCGCGACTCTCCTATGCGCTCCGCTTTAGTTGATTAATTGACTTACCCAAAAAAGCTGTATTGTTAAGCAAATGACCTGTTTACGCGGGCACACCGATTAAAGACAATATAAGCCTTAATTGGTTTGTTTTACGGCTGAATTTAGTAAGAAGTGACGCAATTAAAGTGGCGTTTAGAACGAGGAAGTGAAATCTTGGCAAAGAACGTTTTGTATGCCCAATCGGGGGGCGTGACGGCTGTCATTAATGCAACAGCTTGTGGTGTTATTGAGACGGCAAGGAAATCTCGTCGAGTCGGCAAAGTGCTGGCAGGACGAAACGGGATAATCGGTGCTCTGCGCGAAGAACTGATTGATACTAGCAAAGAGACGCCGAGCGTCATCGCTGGATTGCGGCATACACCTAGCGGTGCTTTCGGTTCGTGCCGCTACAAACTGAAAAGCATTGCAGAAAACAAGGCGGAATACCTTCGGTTAATAGATGTTTTTCGAGCGCATGATATTGGCTACTTTTTCTATAACGGGGGAGGTGATAGCCAAGATACCGCACATAAAGTCTCGCAGCTTTCGACTGACATGGGCTATCCGATTAGTTGTATCGGCATACCAAAGACCGTCGATAATGATTTGCCGATCACGGATAACTGTCCCGGTTTTGGCTCAGTAGCCAAGTATGTTGCGGTATCCACGTTGGAAGCGGGTCTCGATGTGGCTTCGATGGCAGAGTCCTCTACGAAAGTATTTGTTCTTGAGGTAATGGGCCGGCATGCAGGATGGATAGCTGCTGCAGGAGGGCTAGCAAAGACGGAAGCAAACTCACCTCCACATATTATTTTGTTTCCGGAAATTGCTTTCGATCAGGAGCGATTTTTGAAGAAAGTCAAACAGACGATCGATAGGCACGGCTATTGTGTCATTGTGGCATCTGAGGGAGCGCATTACTCGGATGGCACTTTTGTCGCTGATGCCGGAGCAAAAGATGCGTTTGGTCATACCCAATTAGGCGGTGTAGCACCGACGCTAGTTGATATGATTAAGTCGGCGCATGGTTACAAATGTCATTGGAGTGTTGCTGACTACCTTCAGCGTGCGGCGCGTCATATAGCTTCTAGTACAGATGTCGAGCAGGCTTATGCCGTCGGTGCAGCAGCTGTAGAGTTTGCACTTGATGGTAAGAATGCAGTCATGCCTGTGATACGTCGCAAGAGCTCTCGTCCATATCGTTGGGAAATTTCAGAAGCACCGCTTGCTAGTGTTGCCAATGTTGAAAAAATGATGCCCCGTTCTTTTATTACTCGTGATGGCTTTGGTATTACAAAGTTAGCCAGGGAATATCTCGCTCCGCTGATCAAGGGAGAGGACTACCCGCCGTATCAGGGAGGGTTACCCAAATACGTGCGGTTGAAAAATGAATTGGTTCGGAAGAAGCTGCCTGCGTATAAAACAGCCTGATCATTCGTCATCCGAAGATTCGTGATCCAGTAGGGCGACCTGAAGGTCTGAGACAATTGACGAGAGAGCAGGGTCATTTATCAGGTTGGCTTGTTCAGCAGGATCATTTTTTAGGTCAAACAGTTCGCACGCGGTCCCACTTTTAAGGTGCATTGTCAGTCGGTGGGTTGCCGATCTAATCGCCGCATAATTGCCTAATCTAGCGTGGAGTAATTCTCTGCCGGCTTGCGGTTCGGTCAAGGCAGGCAGCAGAGATTGGCCCCGGCAGCCAGCTGGCGCTGCCGCGCCGCCAATAGCGGCAAGCGTAGCGGTAATATCTGTTAGCTCAACGAGACTTGGATCCACATGTGGTTGCATGCCACCTGGCGGCACGATAATTAGCGGGACCTGGACCGAACCTCGATAAAAATTCATCTTGGCCCAGAGGCGGTGTTCTCCAAGCATTTCACCATGATCACTGGTGTAGATAACCCAGGTATTGTCCAATTGTCTAAGAGACTTGAGAGTATCCAGCAACTCGCCTATTTTTTGATCAACCAGTGACACCATACCCAGGTAGTGACGAATTCCATTGCGAACGAAATCATCGTCCATTACCTGAATTTGGGAATGCGAGTTTAACTGCTCTAGATAGCTCGCCCAGGTATCGTTAACGGCTTTCGGAGGTGTCAGATCAGGCAAAGAAATCGTTGCATCGGCATAAAACTCGGCCCAGCGGGGGTCATCGATCAGGGGCACGTGAGGCTGAACGAAAGCAAGCTTCAGAAAGAATGGTCTTTGACTATCTCGTTGCTTCAGCCAGTTTTCTGCTTGTGCCGTTAGGAAGCTGGTGAGGTCATGTTCTTGGTCAACTACACTCGTTTCGCCGCGCCAGTGCGAATCAGTTAGACGGAACACTCCGCGAATCTGATCACGGTAGATATCTAGTATTTCTTGCTCCGCTAGGTAGTCGGTATAAGGAGTGCGTAATCGGTCCTCGACATGCAGATACTTATCGTATTCTTCCAGAACATAATCCCAGCCAAAGGACTGGACAAACGGCGAGTAGGCACGCATATCGATTGCACCATCCTCCTCCGGTGGCTGATAAGACTCGTGATAGTGAGTCTTACCGATTGTTGCTGTTTCGTAACCGGCGGTCTGGAGTTGCTTCATGACCGTTGGCCACTCTGGGTCAAAGCCCCCTGTATTATGAATTACTCCAAGTTCATGCACGTAGCGACCGGTAATGATCGAAGCACGGCTTGGCTGGCAAATGGGACTCTGACACCAGGCTTCGCTGAATCTTAGTCCCTGCTTTGCGAGGCCATCTAAGTTTGGTGTTGAAACCAGTTCATGCCCGGCACAACCCATTACATTGTGTCGGTGCTGGTCGGCAAATATAAAGAGAATATTGGGTTGGGCAGTCATAGGACAAAAACAGTCAGACCTGACTTTTTATTGTAACATGATGCGTTAGCCTTCCTAGGATTGAGAGATGCCTTCAGAACACCAGACTTTTTGCCGTTACTGTCATGCATACTGCCCGATGATCGCAAGTGTGGGTGATGATGGGAAAGTCGTTTCGGTTAGACCGGATGTTAGCAATGAGATGTATGGCGGTTATACCTGCATTAAGGGCCGTCAGCTGGTAGAGCAGATGTATCAGTCTGAAAGGCTGACCTCTCACCAGAAGCGTCAGAGTAATGGTGATTATGTTGCCATCAGCACTGAAGAGGCGTTGGATGAAATTTCTCTTAAGGTTCAGCAGATTATAGCGGAGCATGGTCCTCGTGCCATTGCGACCTACAATGGCACGGTTGCTTTCCAGAATTCAGCTCAGCTCGTTTACAGTCGCGAGTGGCACAATGCGCTCGGGTCTCCCTCTTACTACACGAGTGTGACCATTGATCAACCTGCAAAGGTCTTTGTTGGTTCGCGGATGGGTTACTGGACGGGTGGTAGCCACAGTTTTCATGACTCTGATGTGGCTCTAATTATTGGCAATAACCCATTAATCTCTCATTACGCGTCGCCCGGTGGTGTGCCTTCTATTAGTCCAGCTGATCAAATTAGGCGGGCAAAGAAACGTGGGATGAAACTTATTGCCGTAGATCCCAGGCAATCCGAACTTGCAAGGCGATCTGATATACATCTCCAGGTTAAGCCTGGACAAGACGCGACGTTGCTGGCTGGCATGATTCGACTGATATTGGAGGAAAAATTACATGATCACAAGTTTTGTGATCGATATACCGACGGGCTGGACGATCTTCGCCAGGAAGTTGAGCCATACAATCTTTCCATAGTAGCGGAGCGTACAGGTGTTGCTAAAGACCTAATTGCTGATGCTGCCCGAGTTTTTGCGGCCGGGCCTAAAGGGGTTGCGGTGACTGGTACCGGGCCTGAGATGAGTGCTCACCCTAATCTGACGCAGCATCTGACAGCGTCACTTAATACCATTTGCGGTCGGTTCTATCGGGCCGGCGACACGTTAGCGAATCCTGGAGCACTGTCTTCAGGGTCTCCCCGATTCGAGGGTGTTTACGAAGCGCCCGTCGCCTGGGGTGGCGCCACACGATGTCGTGTTCGGCCCGAATATGGTGAGCTAACTTCGGCGACCGGCGTAAGTGAGATGCCTACCTCGCAGCTTGCCGATGAGATACTGCAGCCAGGTGTTGGACAGGTGCGTGCCCTTTTCGTGATCGCTGGCAATCCTCTTATGGCATGGCCTGACCAAGACAAGGCCTTGGAGGCTATGCAGGCGCTAGATTTACTGGTGTGTATAGATCCCTACATGTCGGCAACTGCGGAGCTAGCCAGTTATGTCCTCGCTCCCAAACTCACTCTGGAACGAGAAGATGTAACACTTCTGGCGGACCCTTGGTATGAAAAGCCCTACAGCCAATACAGCAAGGCTGTCGTTAGAACCGACCATGATGTTATCGAAGAGTGGGAACTTTATTGGGGTATTGCCAAGCGGCTTGGACTTGAAGTCAATATCAAGGGACAGTTGATACCGAACGAACCGAAACCGACTAAGTTCGAACTACTTCGTGCCATTACGGCTGGTTCGCAGGCTGACCTCGGTTTTTTGCGTGATAACCCTGGCGGTCATATTTTCGAAGATATGAGCACTGTGGTCCAGGCTCCAAGGGAAGATTCTTCTTCTCGAATCAAACTTTATCCAGATGGTGTAGCCAATGAATTCAATGATCTACGAGGGGAAGGCTCGGACGAAGCTGATTTTAGTCATGTCTTGATCGGTTTTCGCAGTAAGTACGTGTTGAATTCTTTTGGTCGAAACCTGCCCGCCCTAAAAGCTAAATCGGGTACGACTAATCACGCTAATATGCATCCAGAAGATCTGCGGTCGCTTGGCCTCGATGAGGATACTGAGATAATTCTCAGTTCTAAGCACGGAGAAATACCGGCTATTGTCATGGAGAATTCAAGGATTAAGCCCGGTGTGATCGCTATGCATCATTGCTGGGGTCCACCCCCCGGGCAGCAAGCTCCCGTGCGCGAAACAGGCAGCAATCTCAATGCTCTTGTTAACGGTGATGAGGATCTGCAGCCTTTTACAGCGATGGCTAGAATGAGCGGTATACCAGTCAATATCAGGCTGGCTTGAGTTGTTCTCTTGCTAGAACTCGCTGAACTGCATGTCGATCAAGCATTGCATTTGAGTGAGCTTCGACCTTCGGGAATCGTGCTGGATCGACGCCATCTGCTTCCAGCCATCTTGTGAGCGTGAACAAATAACCATCAGCTACTGAGTAACGGTTACCCAGGACCCAAGGTCCCTGCAGATACTCATCTTCGATTAGTTGAAAGCCGGCCGCCATTGTAGTCGGTACTTTTTTTTTCATGTCCGCCAAGGATGAGACTTCGTCCGCCCACCTGATGCCTCGTGGTCCGTGTGCATGTGCCACATGCACCGTACTTGAAAGATAAGCGTTGAAGGCTTGCATGTTCGCCAGTTGGTAAGCGTCATGGAGCGGCGCCAACTCCTTTTCGGGGTTGAGCATCGCGATATATAAAAGGATCGCGAGATTCTCGGTCAGGATACCTTCTGGCGTTGCCAGTACAGGGACTCGGCCTTTAGGATTGAGTGCCAAGAATTGATTTGAAAGTTGTTCTTGTTTCGACAGGTTCACCCGATGAGCTTCAAAAGTAACCCCTGATTCTTCAAGAGCTATGTGTGACGCTAATGAACACGCTCCCGGAAAGTAATAGAAATTAAGCATATCCCTTATTTTCCAAAGCTGGGTCGGGATCTTACCCGCTCATGGTAGTCTGCAAGATGCTGGGTCTCTAGAAGGTCTAGCCCAGTATTACGCGCGAAAGTAAGGCAGCAAGTCAGTGTGATATCTGCGATTGTATAACGATCACCCGCGATAAATTCGCTATCTGAGAGCTGCTGCTCGAATATCAGTGCAGCCTCTCTCGCTGCATCAGCTGAGATTGCTCCCCATTCTGGACAAACTACCTCTCGGTCTTTGAAGACACCGCTGTTATTCCGAAAGGCATCTGCCACCCGTAGGAATAGATTGATCTCTGCTCGGCGGTTCCACATTTCAATCAGGGCCTGTTCCTTTGAATCCAGGCCGAACAGGTTGGGTTCTGCTTCAAGACCCTCGAGAAATCGGCAGATAGCAATGCTTTCCGCGAGCATCTCTCCTGAGTCTAGTTTGAGTACTGGAATCCTGGCCATTGGGTTTCTAGAGCGAAAGTCATCTGAAAGGTTTTCGCCAGCCATTATGTCGATTTCTGTCGTTTCGAGCTGGATATTTTTCTCCTTGAGAAAGACCTCGACACGTTTGCCGTTGGGTGAAGCACTGAAGGTATACAGATGCGTGTTGATGGCTCTCCTAAATATTGTGTTCTATTTTTGAAGACTTCTTCAATAACAAGACAAGCTGCCAAAACGATGCTCTGACGTCAACTATCATCAGTTGGACTTGTAGCGGCTTTATACCTTGTTAATAGATAGGGATACGGTTGGTTTTGTTGATACCAGATATCAATTGTCGTACCCGAATAATCTTGGCAACCAGAGCACCAGATCAGGCAATGCTATCAAGGTTAGGAGAGCGCCAAGCAGAATAAACAGGAATGGCCAGATCTCGCTGATAATTTCTCTGAGTGAGATGTCGGTAACAGCATTGATGACAAAAAGAAGTACTCCATACGGTGGTGTAATTAGGCCGATCATGCAGTTGATGATCGCAACGATGCCAAAATGCAGGAGATCAATGCCTAGCTCGCGGCAACCTGGAATGAAAAGCGGTAGGATGACCAGGATAATTGTCGTGGCGTCTAGCAGTGCGCCGAGCAGCAGTATCAGTAAGTTGACTATCAACAAAAACATTAAAGGGTGTACATCCAGATGAACAAGTTGGCTGGTAATCATGCTTGGGATGTTTTCCGATGCGACGATATAGTTCACAACCAGGGCAGCGCCGATAATTAGGCCAATGCTGGCTGAAGATCGGGCTGATTCGACAAAGACCTGGTAGAGGTTGTTTATGGAATAGGCTCTGTAAAAGAACACTGAAAGTAACAGAGCGTAAGCTCCAGCGATAGCGGCCGCCTCGGTTGGTGTTGTTAGACCTCCGTAGATCCCGTACAAAAGTATCCCGGGCATTATTAGCGCGGGAAGCGCATGACTCGTCGCATAAGGTAGTTCACTTAAAGGAACTGGTTGTTCTATCTTATAGTTCCGTTTTCTGGCTAGATATCCGTTTGCTGTCATCAGAGTAGCTCCCATTAGGAGTCCCGGAATGATACCTGCGAGGAAAAGATAACCAATAGATTGTCCAGCGACCATGGCATACATCACCATCGGAATCGATGGGGGAATAATTGGACCTATTGTTGCAGAAGCGGCTGTGATGGCTGCCGCATAACCTGCGGGATATCTGCCTTCCCGGGTCATCATATTGATGATGATCCGACCGATACCGGCAGCATCCGCGACAGCAGACCCAGACATGCCCGAAAATATAAGCGATGCAGTTACGTTGACATGACCCAGGCCGCCCTTGAAGCGACCAAAACAAGCAACGCAGAAGTTCAATAAACGGTCTGAAATTGAACCAGAATTCATGATGTTCGCAGCTAGGATAAATAGGGGTACGGCCAGTAGGACGAAACTGGCGTAAAGTCCCGTCAACATTTGTTGACCGGCAAGCGCGATATCTTGCCCGTCAATTATCAGAAAAAGAATACCGCCACTTATAACAGCCAATGCGACCGGCGTACCGATTGAGGCGAGCAATAAGATGAGTACGATTGTCAGCGCAAAGGCGACGCTCATTGCTCAGTATCGCTCGGTAGAGTGCCCTTCAGCACCAGCCAGATTCGGCACGCATAGCTAAGAACTAAGGCGACGAGAAAAATCAAATAGACGCTAAAGATTGTGCTTAAAGGGATGCGCAAGCTCGCGCTCTTCTGAATCTGCATAAAATTGATGTAGTCCCACGTTGGATACAGGCTGACAGCTGCGCTGGTTATAATTACTGTAGCGCTTATCAGCGTGAACCATCTTCTAAGCCGAACGCTTGAAGCGAGGTAAATTAGGTCAAACTTAACGTGCTGTCTGTCGTTGACAATGAAGGCGTTACCCCAGAAAACAATCCAAATCCAGAGGATCAGACTTAACTCAAGAGTCCAACTGATGGGGTCAAGAAGAAGGTATCTTGCAACAATTTGGACTAAAAATGTTAGGAATAATGCAAGCAGGAGTCCTGCAGAAAACGCTTCCACCAGTTTTATTAGTTTAGAGAGCATTAATTCTCTCCAGAAGCCCTTTGGGCCAGTTGGATGCGTAATCAGAAGACTCGTATGCCTGTTGTACTTCCTCACGAAAGGCTTGGAGGTCTGGTTCGTAAATCTTTAGACCCTGATTACGAAGGTATCCAATAAGGTCTTTTTCTAGTTCTAATTGCTCCTTACGCCCGAAGGCTGCAGCAGCAAAGGCCGCGTGCTCGATAGTGTTTTGCTGTCTTTCTGTCAGTTTGTCCCATGTCTTCATGGAAATTGCGATGTAATTTAGATCGACGATGTGTGATGTCAAAATGAGCTGCTTGGTCACTTCGTAAAATCTTGAGTTCACGACGGTTGGCAAAGGGTTGTCTTGACCATCGATAGCTCCTGTCTGCAACGCTGTATAGACTTCAGAAAAAGCCATGGGAGTTGGGCTCGCGCCAAGAGCACGTCCCAGAAATTGCCAGGTCTCGCTGCTGGGCATGCGTAACTTGATCCCTCGCAGGTCTGACGGGGATAAGATTTTCTCTTCGGTTCGCAGATTCAATTGTCTTCGCCCAAGATACATTACAGCGAGTAGTTTGACGCCCAGTATTTGTTGAGCCTGTTCCTTGAAGGGAAGCATCAGGGGGTCGTTGAAAACTCTTACCTGGTGAGCAGCATCTCGATGTATGTAACCGGCAGTAAATATGGAAAAAATGGGAATAAACTCAGCTAATTGCTGGGCAGATGTGACGGTCATATCAAGATTACCGCGAGCGATAGCGATTAGTTCGGTGCCCTGACGGAATAGAGAGCTATTCCAGTGTGGTTCAAAGTCGGCGAAAGGCAGGACCCTTGGGCCGAACTCTTCTATGAGAGCGATAGCCCGTTGATCTGTTGCAGGGGCGTCAAACGACAGCCTTAGCTTGATCTTTTCGGACGCTGGTAAATGCGATGAGATAGAAAGCAAGGCGATTATTGCAAGTGTTCTAGCTGCCGACATTCGCCTCCATGCTTATTAATTCAAGGATCATTTCATATCCATTTGGGCCAAGTCCGAGACAGGCCGAGCTGGCAATGCTCTTGATGAAAGACTGTTGTCGAAATGGCTCGCGCCGGTGCGGGTTGCTTATGTGGAGTTCGACAATCAGACCGTTGAAGCTTTTTAAGGCATCGTGAATAGCTATTGAAGTGTGGGTGTATGCGCCGGCATTTAAGATAAGTACTTCAATATCCGATGCTTCTTGAATCCAGGTTACGATTTCCCCTTCGTGGTTGCTTTGGCGAAACTCGAGTTTGCAATTGGTGGTTTCAATCCGGTTCTTGCAACGCTGAGATATGGTCTCCAAGGTTTCGGAACCGTAAATTTCTGGTTCCCTTGTTCCTAGCAAATTGAGGTTAGGGCCGTTAATAACTAGAACAGAGTGAAACCTGCTGTCGAGTAATATCGTGGGGTTAGCAAGAATCGCAGGGTGGTTTTTTGCATGTGTGTCAAAGTGCATCTGCCAATCGTTAGTTAGCTTTGTTTCGCTGCTAAAGCCATACCTGCCAACGCAGGCCTCGATCAAGAGATCTTGACGATCATCAAGGATGACAAGTTTACCAGTACTCATAGCGCAAGTAGTTTAACTTGTCTGAATAGAATGCCGAAATCCGGACAAACTCTATGTTTGTCCGGATTTTTTGCATTCTCCTCCGCAAAGTTGCTTGTTCGTTCTTTTACAAAAGGGGTGCGATAACCAGGCTGACGATAGCCATGACATTAATCAGGATATTCATAGAAGGTCCTGAGGTATCTTTGAATGGGTCGCCGACTGTGTCGCCAACCACCGCTGCCGCGTGGACATCTGAGCCCTTGCCACCGAAGTTGCCTTTCTCAACATACTTCTTAGCGTTGTCCCAGGCCCCGCCAGCGTTCGCCATCATAAGTGCCATCAGGACGCATCCTAGCAGAGCGCCGGCCAGCATGCCGCCGAGGCTTTCGGCTCCGAGTGTAAAGCCGACAATCGGTGGCATCGCGATCGCGATTGCGCCTGGAGGAATCATCTTTTTCAGTGCTGCTTTGGTGGCAATATCAACGCACTTGGCGTGATCTGGTTCGGCCTTGCCTTCCATTAAACCCGGGATCTCGCGAAACTGTCGACGTATCTCCTCGATCATTTCCATTGCGGCATCGCCTACTGACGTCATAGTCATTGAAGCTATAAGGAATGGCAAAACACCACCAATGAAAATACCAGTCAGAACCTGAGGATTGGATAGTTCCAGTGAGAAATCAGGATTGCTTGCTGTCATGGTCTCTACAAAAGCGGCAATAATCGCCAGTGCCGCGAGGGCAGCCGCTCCGATTGCAAATCCTTTGCCTATAGCAGCGGTAGTGTTACCAACTTCGTCGAGTCCATCAGTGATTTCTCGAACGTCATCCCCTAAACCTCCCATTTCAGCAATACCGCCAGCGTTATCAGCGACAGGACCGTAAGCATCTAGGGCCATAGTTATCCCGACTGTCGCGAGCATGCCAACAGCGGCTATACCGACACCATAAAGACCGGCAAGCTGCGTTGAGATGTAGATGATTGCCGCAATACCAAGGATCGGTACAACGACTGATTGCATGCCGACGGCAAGGCCGGTAATCATAACTGTTGCAGTGCCGGTTTGGCCGGATTCAGCAATTCTGACGACCGGGGCCTTGGATGTATAGTATGACGTTACTACCCCTATAAGAATGCCTCCAACTGTTCCCGCAACGATCGACCACCAGACGGCCCTAGACAAACCAAGATAATCACACAGAAGCCATGCAGCTATAATTAAAAGTACAGCGGATATCTGATGGCCCAGTTCAAGTGCACGTTCGGGTCCCATGCCTCGCAGCGCGTTGACCAGGATGATTCCGAGTACTGAACAAACAAGGCCAATGGACGCGAGCAAAAGCGGTAAAGCCAGTAGCGCTTCCCTGCCTGACTCAGGCGCGAGAGCATTAGTGCCGTATTGAGCATCTGCAATCAGGGTTGCAGCTATAGCAACAGTCGCAATCATCGAGCCGCAGTATGATTCGAAGATGTCAGATCCCATGCCGGCGATATCTCCAACATTGTCTCCGACATTATCGGCGATCACTCCTGGATTTCTCGGATCGTCCTCTGGAATACCGGCTTCTACCTTTCCGACGAGATCAGCGCCAACGTCCGCGCTCTTGGTAAAAATACCTCCGCCGACTCTCGAAAACAGAGCGACACTGGAACCTCCCATACCGAAACCGTGGATCGCATGAGCGGTTTGAGGGTCGCCGCCGAACATCCAGTAGAGTGAACCCAGGCCCACCAAGCCAAGAGAGGCGACGCACAGCCCCATAATTGAACCGCCGTGGAATGCGACGGTCAGGGCTACTCCTGAACCGCTTCCAGCGGCAGCTGCAGTTGTTCGGACGTTTGCTTTGGTTGCCGAAAACATACCAAGGTAGCCAGCAAGTGCTGAGCATATAGCGCCGACCGCAAAGGCCGTGGCTGTCATCCATCCGAGCCCGGGTGTAAAGAAGATTATTAGGAAAAGTGGTGCTGCAAATGCCAATAGCATCAGATATTCGCGCTTCATAAAGACCATGGCACCTTCATGAATGGCGTCAGCGATCTTACGAATTTTCTCATCGCCGTCGCTATAGCGGCTCATTAGTATGTAAATGACTGCCGCTATGATTAGCCCAAGCACGCCCATGATTGGCGGCAAACTATTGAGAGATTCCATAAATTATTCCGATTAGGAGTGGTGTTATTCTTTGTTTGCCGTTCGAGATACGCTTTGCCCCCTCCTGGCGGCGCTAATACTACAATTATTGGCGCTGTTCTAAAAGGTTTTCGAGGAAAGGCGATTACATTATTCGCTTATTTTTTTTAGCCGTCCTCCAGGAGTCTGCGAAGGTCGATTATCGCTGCGTTAGCACGGGAAACATGCGAACCCATTACGAGGGAATGGTTGGCCAACACACCGAATCCGCCGCCATTCAGGATGACCGGGCTCCAAAGTGTGTCTTGAGTGGGTTCTAGTTCTCTGATGATTTGCTGAACACTGACAAGAGCATTCTTCTTGATGAGGACATCCTGGAAGTCTATTTCGATAGCGCGTAGCAGATGTAGCAGGGCCCATGTGGTCCCTCTGGCCTCATAAAAAACATCGTCTAACTTTATCCAGGGTGTTTTCAATTGTTGTTCGGACGCCGCTGGTGTGGACTGGGTTGCGGCGCTGTCGCCCGCTAGAGATGTGTCTAGCTGGCGCTTGCCGACGCTTGCAGACAAACGCTGTGAAAGGCTACCCAATCTGGTTTCGACTTCGCTGAGCCATATTCTCAGGTTGTCGGCTCTAGCGTAAAACTGGGCAGATTGATCCTCGGGGTCTCCTAGTCTTTGAAGATATTTGGCCAAAGCTTTTGCACCTTGTTGGTACTCGTCTTCTGTTTCTGGAATCATCCATGAGTCGTTGTCGAAATAAAACTGGTTTTCTGATCTGACTAGATCAGGATCCTCTTGTGATTGCGACTGCGAGCGGCTCAGGTTATTTCGCATGGTCCTGGCCATGTCTCGCAACTGTACTAGCACGCCAAACTCCCAATTTGGTTGGTTGTCCATCAGGACCCCAGGTAGCATGATGTCGTTGTGCAGGTAGCCACCGGGCTTACCAAGCAGTATCTCGGTAATATGAATCATGGTGCTGACAGTGGTACTGCCAGTTACCTTGTTTGTCGAAAGTTCATCAAGTTGCTTTTGCGTTACAGAAGTGACACTGAATTGGTGGGGCTCTGAATCCCAATAGAATGCTAGAACGCTCACGAGTATAAAAAAACTTCCAAGAGCAACGCTAGTTGTACGCAAGACGTTTGTGGAGCTACTTGAGACCTCCAGCGTATCTTTCACGTGTTCTTTAACCTGATCTGTCATATCTTCGAGTTTGCTCACTGGGTCACTTTTGTCGGGCTGGTGATATTCATCTTAAACACATGGGAGAGTGGCACAAGGCTTGGATAGCTTGTTATGCGTTTTAGAAACTATTTTGTTAACGAAATTGTGCAATGCTCCCCGATTTTAAATTCTGCAGGTACTCGAAAATCCACGCGTTTATTGAGCTCCTGATATAACCACCTGCCGGATGCGTCGTCCGGTGCGCTTATAGTGACAAAGGTTTTGTTTGGTTTGATTTGTTTAGCTATTTGTCTGGATAGCATTTTGCTTGTTCGTCGTTGCTTGACACTGCGTGAGTCGAGTTCAAAAGCAGTAACGACTGCCTGTTCCCTTTCCTTTATGTGCTGAAGAATTGGTTCTATATTGGGATGCGAGTGATCAACTGAATATGCTAAATCAATGTATCGCCTGGCGCGTTCGTGATTATTTGCGTTGGCGTTATCCAGTGCCCATGTTAGGTATCGTTCTGCTATATCGGCGATGCCACTTCGCGCTTCTTCATTCTGGGGGTCAATCGAAAGTACCTCTTTATAGAATCGAAAGGCGCTAGTTGATTCTGGGGTTTTAAGGTGGTTTCGCTCGAATGCAAGTCTTGCCTTATCAAGCAGAGTTTCAGTCGGGCTTTTAGCCGCGATCACCGTTTGAGTTTCCGGAGCGGTAGTAGCTGTTCTCTGTACTGCACAACTTGCGATTATTGCTAGAACAAAAAGCGTGAGTATGCTTTGGGTAGTAAAACGAATCACAGTAGCCAATATAAGTGAAAATATTGTTAAGGTTATGGCTTGATTAGCCTTTCGTAAATTCAAACACGAGATAGTCTTGAAACAAAACTTTCTTTTTTTTGTTGTGGCGGTATGCATGATTGCATTGTCGGTGTCTCTAAAGTCCTCAGCTGATCCCTTTCGAGGCTTGTCTACTGAGATATTGCCGGTTGAAGAAGCGTTCAGATTTGGTTACGTCGAATCGGAAATAGGTATCGACCTGTTTTGGCAGGTGCAGCCTGGATACTTTCTTTACAGAGATAAAATTGGAGTCATAGCGAACGGGATTCGGGTCGAGGCCCCTTTACCGAAGGGGAAATGGTTCCTTGATGCTACATTCGGTCGGGTCAAGGTGCTGGAAGGGTTCGTTACCTCAAGCATCGGCGCTTTACATGAAGAAGTGAGCGTTCACTATCAAGGCTGTGCAGAGAAAGGATATTGTTACCCTCCACAAGAAAAGGTGCTAAAATCTAAAAAAATGCCGATAAAATCTAAAAAATAGTGAATTTTCCCCAAATTCTGCATTTATAGTATAGAGTAGTAAACAAACGGACCCACAAAAGGTTTTTTGGTAACGGAGATGTGACTATTTACCTACAACTAAACTTTTGTTAACTGACAAAAAAGGCTAAATTCGAAAAATAATTCAGAAAAACGGGCTAAAGTCTTAAAAAATAACATCGAGTGAAAAATATCTCCGACACAAAAATTAACTTAGAAAGGTACTTCAATGGATATCAGGAAGGTAAAGAAGCTGATCGAGATGATGGAAGAATCAGACATTACCGAAATTGAAATAAAAGAAGGAGAAGAATCGGTAAGGGTTAGTCGTGGTGGTGTGCCTTTACCCGCTCATAAACAATCCTCCCAGCCCCAAGTTTTTCAGACTGAAAACCAAAAACCTTCGGACGAAACGGTTGCGCAAGCTGCCACACAAGGTCATGTAATTACTGCGCCGATGGTTGGCACTTACTACAAGAGTCCTTCCCCCTCTTCGCCGGCATTTGTGGAGGTGGGTGATCGGGTTAAAGAGGGCGACACACTTTGTATTATCGAATCAATGAAAATGATGAATCAGATTAAAGCGGATCGACCGGGTAGGGTAGAGGCGATTTTGGTTGTCAACGAGTCTGCTGTTGAGTTTGATCAACCACTTTTTACTCTGATTTAGCAGGAAAAATGAAACGAGTCCTCATCGCTAATCGGGGAGAAATAGCCTTAAGAATTCATCGTGCGTGTAAATTGCTTGAATTAGAAACTGTAGCAGCCTACACGAAAGCGGACAAAGAGCTTTTACATCTTGATTTGGTTGACGATCAGATTTGTGTCGGTCAGCACTCCTATATCAATACTGCGCAATTGATTTCAGCCGCACAGATTAGCGGTTGCGATGCTATTCATCCCGGTTACGGTTTCTTGTCTGAAGATGCGGCGTTCGCCACATCAGTATCCAACGCTGGTCTTATTTTCATAGGTCCTGATGCGTTACATATCTCGTTGATGGGGGACAAGATCGCCGCAAGGCAATCATTGGCAGATGCAGGTATTCCCACATTACCAGGTAGCAGCCAGGCAATTGCTGATGAAGCAGAGCTGCGACTGATAGCTGACCGTATTGGTTTTCCCGTCATGCTCAAAGCAGCGTATGGCGGTGGAGGTATGGGGATCCAATTAGTCGAGGACGAAACGAAACTGAGCGATACTTTTAATGCACTTTCCAGGCAGGCCGAATCCTTATTTGGACGCTCGGAGATTTATCTTGAAAAGTATCTTGTTGATGCGCGGCATATTGAGATTCAAGTTTTCGGTGATGGTTTAGGTAGCGTTGTCTATTTTGGTGCGCGAGATTGTTCGGTGCAGCGCCGTCATCAGAAGTTGTTGGAAGAAACTCCCCCGCCAGGGATTTCGGCGACAGACGTTGATGCTTTAGCGAGACACTGTTGCGACGTGCTTGGTTTCATGAATTATGCAAGTGCTGGCACGCTTGAGTTCCTTTACGCCGACGGGCAGTTCTATTTCATTGAGATGAATACCAGGATTCAAGTAGAACACCCGATTACTGAGTCGCTGTGCGGTATCGATCTGGTTGGCATGCAACTTGAGCTAGCAGCTGGTCGCTTACCAGCATTGGAACAGCTGTCGATAAATGCAAAAGGTCATGCCCTGGAGTGCCGCATAAATGCTGAAGATGGTGATTACAAACCTACGCCGGGTCAAATTTTGGACTTACGTTTCCCAGGTGGGCCAGGTGTTCGTGTAGACAGTCATCTGTATGAGGGCTACTCCGTACCTCACCAATATGACTCTCTTGTTGCAAAGATAATTACGCTCGGTTCGGACAGGGATGATGCGATCAAAAGAATGATCTGTGCTCTAAATGAGTTTAGTGTCCGAGGTATTAGTACAAATATTGACTTGCACAAGAAAGTGCTCAGTGATGAGGCTTTTCGAGCTGGCCACCACCATACCGGGTTGTTGAGTGGAGGCTGAAACTCACTGGTTCAACGTAACTGTGTTGACGGTGAAGGACCGTCTCGGTGAACTGGAGGAACAGCTCTGGCAATGGGGAGCTGTTTCTGTATCGGTTGTGGATGCGGCCGATTCGCCCATTTATGAGCCGGCGCCAGATGAACTGCCTATTTGGGCACAAATTATGGTCACCGGTTTATTCGGCGCAGAAGGGCAGATCGAATCGATAAAAAAAGATCTAATAGCAAAAAAGTTCATAGATACGCGAGTTGTAAGGATAGAGGACCGGGTTTGGGAACGTGAATGGTTACATCGCTTTCAGCCGATGCGCTTTGGAGATGGGCTCTGGGTATGCCCAAGTGGTTTTGAATCGCCAGAAGGTACAGTCATCAAGATGGACCCAGGACTAGCATTTGGGACAGGAACCCATGCTACGACCCGATTATGCCTGGAGTATCTCGATGGTTTGGTAGTTGATGGTTATAGTGTATTGGATTACGGCTGTGGCTCAGGCGTGCTCGGAATTGGCGCCGCTCTCAAAGGGGCATCATCGGTGCTTGCAGTCGATAATGACCCTCAGGCCTTGAATGCGACGTTGGATAATGCCGAGCGCAATGATGTTAAGGTTAAAGTTACTATGCCTGACATTTCTATCGAACCTGTCGATCTTGTTTTTGCAAATATACTGGCGGGGCCTTTAGTCGCTTTGTCATCGACCTTACTTGCTGCTACTCGACCCGACGGGTATTTGGTGCTTTCGGGAATCATGAGCAGTCAAAAAGAATGGCTTCTGGAAACTTATGAGGAGGGCGGCGAGTTAATAGATCTAGTTGAGTTAGATGGTTGGGTCAGGCTCGTCTGGCGATGCTGATTAGCGGCCTGATCAAATATTAGTTTTACTGCATCCCTTGTCTCCCAGTGTTAAAGAGCGTTAAAAACCAACGATTTAAGCTACAGTCAACTTTGCTTCATCTCCCCATCTTTTTCAAACGGAGGGATATTACTTTACGGCAATGGTCCTTATAACTTTGGATAGCGATTCGCAGTGATTGGCGGGTGGAAAAGTATGTCTTGATAATCAGATCCTCTGTAGATTGAATTTTTAGTAGCCATATTTTTAATTTTTGACGTTGGTAGAGATTACAACGGAATACGTTGAATCTCTTGTAGATTAAAGAGCAAGAATCCCAAGATTTCGATGAGTAGAGGCCAGACACCTGGTCGCTCTAATTCTTTTTGTGTCGATTCCAAAAAGCCAGTTTTTGTATCGGTTGTAAAATTTACAATTTGACTTTTTCGTGATCTAAAGTCGAATTCTCGTTTTCAATGGTGGATCGCGTAATCTGATTCTGGCTTGCGAGATGGACGTGTTATCATCATCCGTCGTTTTCTATCAGCTATTGTTTATGCTGAAACTTGGTCCACACTGTCATGAAAGCCGAGTAATTGTTGCGCCTATGGCTGGTGTGACTGATCGTGCGTTCCGGGACCGCTGTCGTGAATATGGTAGTTTCTGGTTAGTATCGGAAATGGTTACCAGTGACCAGCGTCTTTGGACTACAAATAAATCTAAGACTCGGTTGGCCCACAGGGAAGAAAATGGATTGAGCTGGGTTCAGCTAGCGGGTACCGACCCTTATTTAATAGCCGAGGCGGCGAAAGAAAATGTTCAGCTTGGGGCAGATATTATTGATATCAACATGGGCTGTCCTGCCAAGAAGGTTTGCAATAGAGCTGCTGGTTCCGCTTTGCTTAGGGATGAAGCTTTGGTAGGTCAAATACTGGAAGCCGTAGCTAGGGCCGTTGAGGTACCGGTCACTCTAAAAATTCGGCTGGGATGGTCAAAGGATAATATCAACGCTGTAGCAATAGCCAGATTGGCTGAGAGTGCTGGTATTAAGTTGCTAACTGTTCATGGGCGCACCAGAGCTTGTCGGTTTCAAGGTGAGGTTGATTACGAAGCGATTGCTGATGTCAAATCAGCAATATCTATACCAGTGGTTGCTAATGGTGATATTACGAATCCCAAGAAGGCGGCTAGTGTTTTGGAGTTGACTGGAGCGGATGCCGTAATGATTGGCCGTGCGGCGCAAGGAAGGCCATGGTTACCGGCCCATGTAGATAATTATCTACGTGATAACACGCTCACTTCTGATCCCAATCCGGCTGAGATATTTGATTTGTTGAGAAGACACCTGTCTGCTTTACATGAGCTCTATGGTGAATACCAAGGGGTGAGGATAGCGAGGAAGCATATTGGCTGGACACTCGATTGGCTGGGTCTTGAAGAAATTCGACGACAGTTCTATCGATGTGAGAATGCAAATGACCAGTTTAGTGTGTTGCGACAAACTTCCGAATGCTTGTTGGCAGCCTAGGGAATCTAAAGTTGGATGATAACAAGACAATCAGCGAAGTGGTCCAAAATACGGTCGGTGCTTACCTCGAAGATATGGGTGAGGAGGAAATCACTGACCTTTATGCGCTAGTTCAGAAAGAAGTCGAAGCACCTCTTTTCTTCAGCGTTCTTCACCATACGGGTTACAACCAGAGCAAGACCGCTAGCATACTTGGTTTAAGTAGGGGTACCTTACGAAAGAAGCTTCGCAAGTATCGATTACTTTAATAAGGAGACTTCGCATGACTGATGTGCAAATAAAGACCGCTCTGCTATCAGTCTCTGATAAAAAAGGGTTGATAGACCTGGCTGGAAAGTTGCACAGTCAGGGAGTTGGCTTGCTTTCAACAGGGGGCACCTGCAGCCTGATTGCTGACTCAGGATTGCCTGTGCAGGAGGTAGCTGACTACACTGGATCTCCGGAAATGATGGATGGTCGTGTTAAGACTCTTCATCCGAAAATTCATGGTGGTCTACTCGGACGTCGCGGCGTTGATACAGCTATTATGGAATCCCACGAGATTCGCGAAATAGACCTTCTGGTTGTTAACCTTTACCCGTTCGAAAAGGCCGTCGAAGAAAGGCCGACAGATCTGTCAAATGCGATAGAAAATATCGATATTGGTGGGCCCGCCATGCTCCGTTCGGCCGCGAAGAATCATGAATCAGTCACCGTTGTGGTTGATAGCGCGGACTACGAGGCTATCATCCTTGAGATGATTGAGAGTGGAGGTTCTCTGTCGTCAAGGACACGCTTTAGGTTGGCGGTTAAGGCATTTGAAGCTGTCGCTCGGTATGATGCGGCGATAGCTAACTACTTGTCTTCGATTGATATCAAAACAGGAGAACATACGACTTTTTCGCGGACTATGACTTTGCAATTCCAACGCCGGGAAGTCATGCGTTACGGGGAAAATCCCCATCAGTCAGCGGCTTTTTATGTTGAGTCCAATATGCCTGCGGGATCTGTGGCTAGTGCGGTTCAGCGACAAGGCAAAGCTCTTTCTTTTAACAATATTGCTGACACAGACGCTGCTTTGCAATGCGTTCAGGCCTTTGCTGAACCTACATGCGTCATTGTAAAGCATGCCAATCCTTGTGGTGTTGCTCAGGGAGATGATTTAATCGAGGCGTACGAGCGGTCTTTTCAGACTGATACTACCTCGGCTTTCGGCGGAATCATCGCCCTGAATGGTGAGCTGAACGAAAAGTTGGCCCGCTCTATTATCGATCGACAATTTGTTGAGGTCATCGCAGCAACAGCGATATCAACATCGGCTTTGAAGGTCTGTGCCGAAAAACCTAACGTCAGGGTGCTTGAGTTGACCGATGATGGTGGTTCCATCGGCCATGATTATAAGCGTGTTGCAGGCGGTCTCCTTGTGCAAAGTTCAGATCTCGCGCTAGTGGACGAGTCTGCTCTCCAGACAGTAACAAAGCGTCAACCCACGGAGATTGAAGAAGCTGATTTAATGTTTGGCTGGATCGTTGCTAAATATGTCAAATCGAATGCGATTGTCTATGCCAAAGACAAGATGACGATAGGTGTTGGAGCGGGTCAGATGGCCCGGGTCACTAGTGCTCAGATTGCGGCTCTAAAAGCAGAATCGGCCGATCTTGTTGTTGCAGGGTCTGTGATGGCGTCCGATGCTTTTTTCCCATTTCGCGACAGTATTGATGCGGCAGCTGAAGCTGGAATTACTGCTATTATCCAGCCCGGCGGTTCTATGAGAGATGAGGAAGTGATTAATGCGGCTAATCAACACGGTATGGCGATGATTTTCACAGGTATGCGCCATTTTAGACACTAAATAAATTCCTAAGTCCTATCCTGTGCTGATAAAGAGCGTCACGAGCCGCATGGCGGTAGACATTGGCACATAAGTCCCAAGCTTATAGTGATGAAGGTCCGGAGAGGTTGATGAAAGTACTCGTAATCGGTAGCGGCGGGCGCGAGCATGGGCTTGCTTGGAAAATTGCTCAGTCTTCTTTGGTAGAGCAAGTTTATGTAGCCCCGGGGAATGCGGGTACCGCAAGTGAACCTGGTGTTGAAAATGTATCGATAGACGCAATGGACTTTGACGGGCTTTTAGAATTTGTTCAGATGAACGAAGTTGGTTTGACTGTCGTAGGTCCTGAAGACCCTCTGGTCGGAGGTATAGTGGACAGATTCAAATTGGCCGGTTCGACATGTTTTGGTCCAGATCAGTGGTCTGCACAACTGGAGGGTTCTAAAAGTTTTACAAAGAATTTTCTAAAGAAATATGAAATCCCCACGGGAGACTGTGAGGTATTTGAAGAATCGGAAGCAGCAATTGCTTATCTGTCAGAAAGATCGCCACCTTTTGTTATTAAAGCTGACGGCCTTGCAGCCGGGAAAGGAGTCGTGATCGCGCAAGATCTCGATGAGGCCATAGATGCCGTACGCGGTATGTTAAGTGGTAATTTGCTGGGTGATGCAGGCAGTCGAATTGTTATCGAGGAATTCCTTGAAGGAGAGGAGGTAAGTTTTATTGTCTTGGCAGATGGTAATAATTTTCTACCATTCGCATCCTCGCAGGACCATAAGGCAGCTTTTGATGGTGATAACGGCCCCAATACTGGCGGAATGGGTGCTTATTCTCCGGCCCCTGTGATCACTCCGGAAATTCATGACAGGATTGTTGAACGAATTATCAGACCTACGATTTCAGGGATGCAACATGAGAAACATCCGTACACGGGATTTCTTTATGCAGGACTGATAATAGATAAAGAGGGTAACCCAAGTGTTATCGAATTCAATTGTCGGTTCGGTGATCCAGAAACTCAGCCTGTCATGATGCGCCTTAATTCGGACTTGGTTGAGCTTATTCTTGCGGCAATTGATGGGAATCTACATCAAAAGACGATTGAATTTGCTCAGGAATCTTCTCTTTGCGTAGTGATTGCATCAGGAGGCTATCCGGGGAGTTATAAGAAAGGAATGGAGATCGAAGGACTCCAAAGCGTATCAGGAGCTAAAGTTTTTCATGCAGGTACTCGCATGGAAAATGGTAGAGTAGTCACTTCTGGTGGTCGCGTGCTTGGCGTGACTGCGTTGGGGGATGATATATCGTCAGCGCAGGAAAAAGCATATCTTGCGTTGTCGGGAATCCGTTTCAAGAAGCTGCAGTTCCGTCGTGATATAGGTCATCGGGCCATCGCTAGAGAAAAGGTGGGCGACTAGATAGAGCTACCACCATCGACTGGGATAATCTGCCCCGTAATAGCCTGTGCATGGTCCACTAAGAAGAGTGCGGCCTGAGCAATGTCTTTAGGATGACCGATTTTCCCGGAGGGAATCGCATCTAATACCTGCTCGATGGCTTTACTATCCATCGTTTTGTCGTCGGGCCACAGGATAGCGCCAGGCGCGATGCCATTGACTCGTGTATGTGGAGCTAATTCAACAGCCAAGGAGCGTGTCAACATCAACAGACCGGCTTTGGAAGCACTATAGGCTGAGAAATTCATGAGAGGTTTTTCTGCATAGATGTCAATGATATTAACGATAGACCCACCTCTCAAATGCTGGGAAAAAGCTTTTATCAAGAAGTAAGGAGCTCGAAGGTTAATGTCGATTAAGTTGTTAAATTGCGCTGGGGTGACGGCAGGCAGGGGCGTCGGATAAAACACTGAGGCGTTGTTGATAAGAGCCTCTAGTGAGTCGGAATATTGAAGACATTGACTGGAAAATCTTTCGAATTGATCTATACATGCGAGGTCGAGGACTACTACGTGAGCACTTCCATCACGCTGGGAGTTTAGTTCATCAGCTAGTTTCTGGGTTTCCGATATCGATTGATTACAATGTAAAAGAAGGTTATGGCCTGAAGCATGAAATACTTCAGCCATGGCCCGGCCAATGCGGCGCCCTGCACCCGTAATCAGGATGCTCAAATCGTATTTCCAATTCTACGAATCTGTTCTTGCCTGATGAGTTTACCGAGTGCGCTGCCAGTAGCATCGACTTTAATGTCGTCGGCTTTGACGTCTGCCATTATGTCGCGAACCTCCTGCCATTTATCGCCAAGATTTAAGCCTGTGATGTCCTCGCAAGCAATATTGAACTGGATGAATCGGTCTTTCTTCCTGAGTCCGTCGGTCAAGTCAATAAGATTCGCACAAGCAGTTGCAGTCAGCTCATGGAGTTTGGACCAGGTTTCAATGTGGATTACCACCAATGTTGTTAATTCCAGGCGGTTCTTAGAGGTCTTCAGTCGTCGACATAGGTATTTGATTTCACGTTGGTCTAAGTCTTGAAGGAGTAAAGCAAACCTAGATTCTCGAGATAACGCGAGACTTCTGGAAAGTCGATCTATAGCCGCGACTTGAATCTCTGGCCATAGGATGCGAGCGGCGCCGACCTCAGCTAGATAAGTAAAAAATATGGCGGGATCCTTGGTTATTAGAGCTTTGTCGATCTCTAGTAATACTCGTTCGGTCGTCAACTCTTCGAGTTCATTATTCCTGATCATGGATTCGACGAGTTGAGTGGTCTCTTCATGGATACAAAAACCCAAATGATAGTATCTGGCATAAAAGCGAGCGAGCCTGAGTATCCGAAGTGGATCTTCACGAAATGCGGTCGAAGTGTGGCGTAAAATTTTTGACTTCAAATCTCGCCTGCCTCCATGAGGATCAATAAATTTTCCTGCTTCGGTTTCTGCGATGGAGTTAATTGTTAGGTCGCGTCGTTCCAGGTCCTCTTCGAGGGTCACGTCGGGGCCGCTAATGCATTGAAATCCGCGGTGACCTGGTCCGACTTTCCGCTCGATTCGGGCCAGAGCATACTCCTCGTTAGTTTCAGGATGAAGGAAGACAGGGAAGCCTTTGCCGACTTCTCTAAAACCGAGCGCGAGCATTTCACCTTCGGTTGCCCCGACAACTACCCAGTCCTTCTCGGAAACGGTTTGACCGAGTAATCTGTCTCGAACTGCCCCGCCGACTAGATAGGTTTTCATCTTTCGATTGCGTTTGTGTGAAATAGCGCATGATCTTCCAGTCTAAGAGCGGTTAGTTCGCGGCCCCAGACGCAGCCGGTATCTAGCGGTGTGGCGAACTTGCAATCAGCCTTTCCTTCTAAGGCGGCCCAATGGCCAAACACAATGTGGGTCCTGTCAGGTCTCGGAAAAGTGAACCAAGGAGCGAAACCAGGAGGAGCGACATTTGTTTTATGAGTCAATTCCAATTTTCCCGCGGCATTGCAAAATCGAATGCGAGTTAAGCAGTTCGTAATATAACGCAACCTATTCATTCCTGAATGTGATTCGCTCCAGGTGTCGGGTTGGTTTCCGTACATATCTGAAAAGTATGCAGGGTAATTGTCCGACCTCAATGTTATTGCTACCTCTTCGGCAAGACGACAGCAAGTACTGACATCCAGCTGAGGTGGCAGACCTGCATGTGTCATTACGATATCTCGGCTCTCGTCATAGTGAATAATTGGTAGGTGCCTTAAGAATTCAATATAGTCAGTCAGGCGGGGACTGCTCAATAGGTCTGAGATTGTGTCGCTATGCATTTGCCTTTGTTTACCCAAGGCAATCGCCAAGAAGTGGAGATCATGATTTCCCAGTACAGCCACGATATTTGGCAGTGACATTATGAGGTCAAGAGTCGCTATGTTATTGGGCCCGCGATTGATCATATCTCCCACAAGCCAGAGCGTGTCGTTGCTTGCATCAAAATGAACGGCTTCGAGTAGCTCTACAAATTCGTTATAGCAGCCCTGGATGTCACCTACCACATAGGTGCTCATGTTGTTTTTTCCTCAATGAAGCTAGCGCACACCATGAACTGCTCGGGTGTCAAATTTTCGGGCCTCCAAGATGGATTGATGCCGAGTTCTATCAATTCGTTTTCCTTTAGGAGTTTTCTCAGTGCATTTCGTACAGTTTTTCGTCTAGCACTGAAAGCGGTTTTCAGGACTTCCTCAAGTCTAGCTGGTTTTTCTATTGAGTGATCCCGGATTTTTAAACGAACAATGGCACTGCGTACTTTGGGTTTTGGTGAGAAGGCCTCGGGAGGTACTTCGAATAATTTTTCCACTTCACTGTACAGTTGTACCATGACGGAGAGCCTGCCATAGGCGCGAGTAGAAGGCTTTGCGGTCATTCTGTTGACTACTTCTGACTGAAGCATGAAGTGCATATCTGTAAACCTTGCCCGGTCCGCGAAAAGCTTGAAAAGTAGGGGTGTCGATATGTTATAGGGCAGATTGCCGACCACTCGAAAGGGTCCTTCTCCAAGCTCGGCAAAGTCGAAGGTTAGAACATCCTCGTTAATGAGTCTGCTTGATGGGAATATAGTGCCAAGCGAATCGGCAAGATTGCGGTCGATTTCTATAAGGGTCAAATCGCAACCTGTGCTAACTAGTCCAGCGGTAAGAGCACCTTGCCCCGGGCCGATTTCTATAATGAGCTGGTTTTTTGCGGGTGCTATATTGGACAGGATACGGCTAATTACATTAGTGTCCCTTAGAAAATTCTGCCCGAATCGTTTCCTAGGGACGGTCACTTAGTATCTATCATATTAATAGCACATCGGATTGCAGCAATTAGACTGCCTGGGTCAGCGTCGCCGCTGCCTGCTAGATCATAGGCGGTGCCATGATCAACCGACGTGCGGATCATGGGCAGACCCAGTGTTATGTTAACGGCGTCGCCGAAGGCAGCATGTTTCAGTACTGATAGACCTTGGTCGTGATACATAGCGAGGACAGCATCGGCTTGGGCAATTGATCTCTTGGTGAAAGCAGTATCGGCGGGCACTGGTCCGATCAGATTCATTCCTTCTTTGCGCAGGGATTCAAGCGTGGGGATAATGGTATCGGTCTCTTCGTTTCCCAGTTGTCCGTTTTCGCCAGCATGAGGGTTTAGGCCACATACACTGATGACAGGTTTGCGAATAGCAAATTTATCGATGAGCTCATTGTGCATAATGGTCAGAGTGTCTCTGAGTAATTTAGGTTTAATTGCGTCGGCTACTTTGCGCAAAGGTAGGTGGGTTGTAGCGATAGCTATCCTTAAATCATCGCTTGCTAGAAGCATAACAGGTTGGGCTGTGTTCGTTTCCGCCGCAAACCATTCGGTGTGTCCTGTGAAAGGAATACCAGCTTGATTGATAAGAGATTTGTTGACTGGCCCAGTAACGATCGCATCAATATGGTTATCTTGGCACGCTTCTAGAGCTGCCCCTAAGCAGTCTATGACAAAAGGGGCTGAAGTAGCATCGGGGACCCCTGGTTCAGGAATAGACTGAAGGTCGACGCTATGTATTTGTAGCCCGCCACGCTTCGACTCTCCGTGAATCGTTACCTCCAGTCCTAATTTTCTTGCCCTTGCAGCCATGAGACCAGGGTTTGTGTAGAAAACTAATTCGGCTTCGGCTTCGAATTCCTGGAATGCTTGCAGACAAATATCTGGGCCTATCCCAGCCGGATCACCTGGCGTAATGCCTATTCGGGGGAGATGCATGGAACTTAGTTAAATTTTAATCTCGACGAACGCTTCGTCGCGAATTTCCCTCAACCAGTTGTCCAGTTCTTCATCGAATTTCTGATTTCGTAGATAGTTCTCCGCTTGACCCATTCGAAATCGATCGGAGAAATCTTCCATGCGACGGCCGGTGACTTCGAGGAAGTGGAAACCATGCTCGGTCTCAAAAACGCCACTTATTTCGTTTAGCTTCGCAGACTGCATTGTTGCTTCGAATTTAGGAACAAAAACTCCTGTCCTAGTCCAGCCGAGGTTGCCCCCAGATAGAGCGGAACCAGGATCGTCAGAATAAAGCTTTGCAACTTCAGCAAAATCACGACCACCGAGAATTTCCTCTCGCAAGCTAAGTGCCAGTTCAAAGGATTCTCGTGAAGTGCGAATTTCATTTGGTTTAATCAGGATATGCCTGACTTCGGTTTGAGCAACCATGCCCTCTGCTCGAGCGCCGCGTTTCTGCATAAGCTTAATTAAATGAAATCCTCGTCCACTCTTAATAGGCCCTTTGATTTCACCAGTCTGCATTTCTTCCACGAGATCTGAAAAGATGCTGGGCAGTTGAGCAGGCTTTCGCCAACCCATATCCCCGCCATCAAGGGCGTTTTGTCCTTTGGAAAACTCGATTGCAAGAGAACCAAAATCTTCCCCGCCTTTAAGTCGATCTGCAAGAATCTCAGCTTTGTCTCTCGCCACCCGAATATTTTCGGGAGTCGGACTTGAAGGGAGGTCAAGTAGAATATGACCGAGCCTATATTCGTCCGCAGTCACGCTCTCGCCAAGTTCTGTCGCTAGAAAATTCTGTACTTCTTGCTCAGTAATCTGAATTCGTCGACGCATGATCCCCTGCTGTACTCTACTTATTGCGAATTCGCGACGTACCTGCTCGCGCATTTGGGCCCAGGATACTCCATCCTTGGCTAAAGCCATCCTAAATTGCGGCAGGTCCATTTGATTTTGGGCAGCGATACTCGAGAGAGCATTGTTTAGTTCATCGTCACTGATTCTGATGCCAGCTCGATCTGCAGTCTGCAGTTGAAGGCTTTCTAAAATTAGCCTCTCAATAATCTGCTCCTCTAATACCTGGTCTGGCGGTGCTTTCGCTCCCGGTTGTGCGTTAATTTGGGATTTGATGGTTAACAGCCTCTCGTCAACCTCTGATTGCATGATGACGTCTTCATCGACAATCACTGCAACGCGATCTAACAAGACCAGGGCGGGATAACATTGCCATGACAAAGTCAGCAAGAGGATCAGTGGGACTAGTTTTTTCATAGTTATCGATCTCCCGAAAATCCAGGAATTGAGTTCTGAATAAGTGAATCAAGACGACCGCCAAGGGACGCGAGCCCTCGCAATTGGAACTCAAAGTATATACCGCTATCAGCCCGGCGGTTGGTTACGAATTCTGTGGCTCCGTTAATTGTTCTTATACTGGTCCGACGAGGTTCTTCCAGGTTTCGACGAAAGAGTACTCGCGCCGTCCAGCAGCAGGCATTGTATTCCACTCCCAGTAAAGACTCTATGGTTTGTTCTTTATCTAATGCATAGTTCCATCGACCGATGAGATTGACCTGCCTGCTCACGGGCCACAGTAAAGACAGATCAGTTTCCTCCTCAGGACGAATCAGGCGGCTGCGTTGGACTTTGCTGTCTGTCATTGAGTAGGTGAAGTTCAAAATAGCCTCATCTCCTCTACGGTAGCGGAGAGAAATATAGCCCCTATTCGATTGCTCAGTATCGGTGTCATATTCGTACTGCGCATTGACGTCGAGATTACGATAGTTCGCATAGAAACTAGCAAAAACAGGAGAGGTATCGGTTTGAGGGTCGCTGCCGGGTGTGGAGCCAAAATTCACCGCTCTATCATTGAAATAAAATACTTGTCCAAAGCTGGCCGAGAGTCTTGGCTTTCCCATCTTCGAGAAGTAGCGTGTGGTCAGGCCTAATGCGATCTGATCTGCATCACCTATCCGATCGTAGCCGGTGTATCGATTCTCGCGAAAAAGACTATCATAGGAGGGCGTCATCGGCGTTGAATCGAAACTGGGCAGATCTTCCTGGTAATCTTCTTGGACCTTCAGGTAATAAAGCCTGGGTTCTAGGGTCTGTCGCGTCGGTGCCCCCAGCAATTTGGTTGGGCGTTCGAAAATGAGCCCCATGTCTACTGAACTTAGGACTGTAGTTAAACTGGCGCTATCGCGATCTGCAGCGGAAGTATTACTGAGGCTGTATTCTCTGTGAATAGTCCTCACCGATGGCGTTAAATATCCCCAGGTCCTTCGCATTGGCCACGAAACCCGACCATCAAGAACGATCCTTGTACCCTCGGGTGAACTGTCTGACTTATCGAACTCAGTCATTTGCGCGAGACCACGTAATTCTACTTGCCCTAAATTTCTCTTACCATAGAGGGCCAGACGTGGTAATACGGCGTATTGTTTGGTCTGAATTTGATTCAATTCTTGGAAACTGCGTAGCTCTAGGGTGCCCCCCCAATATTTGTGAGCATATTTTATTTGGCCTGTCCGCAAGATAGCAGGCCTATCATTTTGACCGATTGCACGATCGAAGCGCGTCACTGTATTTGTGAAGTTGCCAAGGTCATGAAAGTAATCGATATCAGAAATGGCTGTGTAATTTATCTTTGATGACCAGTTGCCGAATCTCCCTTGATGAGTTAGGTGAGCCAACCAACGGTCCTGTTTCGTTAAATCGTTGCCTAGCGTGATGTTTTTTCGGTTATCGTAAATATCATCGTTGGGAAGGAAGGTTACGGCCATTAGATTTGCGGTGTTTTTATTCAGGTACCTGAGTTCACCTTCATGCATTATTCCTCGTTTATGCATATTACGAAGCGTATAGGTTGCATCGATATTTGTTTTCAGATTGAAGTAATATGGAATAGCGATATCTGTTCCGTTATCGCTGTCACGACTTATACTTGGAGTCAGAACACCAGACTGCCGTTGGTCTGTTAGGGAAAAGCGAAACCAGGGGAAGTAGGCGACCGGCACATCTTTGACCTTTAACGTGGCGTCTCGTGCGACGCCGTAGCCCTCGGCATTCTTTAATGTGATTTTTTTACCGGTGACCTGCCAGACATCACTCTCTGGATCGCATGTCGTAAAGTTTCCATTCTCGAGCGTCAACTCGTTTTCCCGAGATTTGATGATTCTTGTTGCCCTGCCTCGTATGCTTTGCTTGTGGAGTAAAAAGCTGGCATCGCTTATCTCTGCCGTATTGTCGGGTAGGCTGCCATTAATATCATTACCTTTTAGGAGCAGCCCTGGTTCCCTAAGCGCTATGTTGCCCTCCGCAGTATAAAGCTTTGTGGCTGCGTCAATTGTTAGGAAGTCTGCAGAAATTTGCTGGTTTTCTTTGCTTATAAGGACGTTGCCATTCAGGGTCGTAGCTCCGCCATCGATACGTGTTGCGCTGTCCGAGACTGCCTTTATCGCAGGGCCACCATCGATTGAAGGTTCAATATATTCACCTATACATTGTGAAAAAGAATCCCCTTGATACCAGTCTGTCTCGGCTGCAGTGTTTGCCAGACAGGAACTCCCGAAAGACAACAAAAAAAGGAACCAGGAATTGCCGCCATGATTTCTTTGACTGAAGTCTTGGGTCATAACGCTAAAAAACTGTCTTGATTAGAATAATGTGGCGATAATAAAACATTCGTCGGGTCCCAAGGTAGCAAGGGAGCAAACATTTTTAATGAAAGATTTGAGAGTTAACAGGCTAGAGCTTTGGGCTAAAGATTTGGATTCGAGTATTCCAGCCAGCGCACGTTTGGAAAATGTTTCTGGTGATGCAAGTTTTCGTCGTTATTTTCGGTTTCCTGATGCTTCTGTCCCGCGAGTATTTGTTGATGCCCCTCCAGAGCATGAGGACAATCGCAGTTTCGCGAGAATATCTGCCGCCATGATAGAAGCAGGTCTGAATGTGCCCGTGGTCTTTGCGGCAGATTTTGATCAAGGATTCATGATGATCTCTGATCTTGGTGATGAAGTATATTTGGACCGCATCGAGCGCTGTCCCGAGGATATAGAAAGCCTATACCAAGATGCCGTTAGGACAATGATTAGAATGCAGAGTCTGGAATGTGACTTGCCGCTTTATGATGAGAAACGATTGTTAGATGAGATGAGTCTTTTCCATGAATGGTTTCTGGCGCGACAGTTGCAAATGGAACTGACTGACAATCGCTTAGAGTTTTTGTTCGACGCATATCAGTTGCTAATCGACAATGCATTAGAGCAACCGGTTTGTTTTGTGCATCGAGATTTTCATGGGCGTAATCTTATGATTGTGTCATCGAACCCGCCTGGAATAATTGACTTTCAAGATGCGGTTCGAGGCCCTGTCACCTATGATTTAGTATCCCTTTATAAAGATTGCTATCACCGTTTTGATCGTGAATGGGTAGAGAAGGCGGTTGCAGGCTTTCATTTTTCGCTCATTGAAAAAGGATTGCTCAGGGCGGATCAGCCTGTGCTCAGGTGGTTTGACCTAATGGGTGCTCAGCGACATTTGAAGTGCGCTGGAATCTTTAGTCGACTTAATCTTCGGGATGGTAAATCTAGTTACTTGGCAGATATTCCTTTGGTGGTAGATTATCTAATTGAGGTGGCTGATCTTTACGAGGATCTAGGAGAGTTTAGCTGCTGGTTGAAGGAAGATGTGCAGCCTCGATTGATAGCCTCGGAGTTCATGAGATGAGGGCCATGCTTTTGGCAGCAGGTTTGGGGACTAGGTTACGTCCACTGACAGATAGCAGGCCGAAGCCATTGTTGGAAGTGGGAGGCTTAACGCTTATTGAACACCAAATTAGGCGACTACAGGATGCTGGAATTCAAGAAATTGTGGTCAATCTGCATTATATGGGTCAACGGATTGAAAAAACCTTAGGGGATGGTAGCCGCTGGGGTGCCAAGATCCATTACTCCTGGGAGCAAGACCTTCTGGAAACCGGAGGTGGTATTAAAGCGGCCTTAGATATCATCGGTGATGAAGCCTTTGCCGTTGTCAGCAGTGATGTCTATATGGACATGAACTACGAAGACTTGCCCCGTAACCTGGTTTCAGGAAGTTTGGGCTGTCTTGTGATGGTCTCTAATCCGCCTCATCATCCTCGTGGTGATTTCAGCCTAAACGGAGATCGCTTAGAGTTCGAGGGAAACAGGATGACCTATTCGGGTGTCAGCGTGCTCAATCCTGAAATTTTCCAAGGGATAGAAGAAGATGCGTTTCCCCTTCGATGGGCGCTTGAGCGAGCAATTACTGCGGGGCGACTGCATGGGATGCTGCATAACGGTTATTGGTGTGATGTAGGTACCCCCGAACGCTACGCTTTGCTTGAGAAACACCTGTCCTCACTCGAGGCTGATGAGTAAAATGTACACAGTAAAGGTAGGAGCAGAGCATTGAATCCCTATATTGCACCTTCGATACTGTCCGCGGACTTTGCTCGCCTTGGGGAAGAAGTCAACGCGGTCCTCGATGCGGGTGCAGATATGATCCATTTTGATGTTATGGATAACCACTATGTACCAGTACTCACTTTCGGGCCGAAGATCTGTTCTGATTTGCGGGTTTTTGGCATATCCGCTCCCATAGATGTACATCTGATGGTTAAACCTGTAGACGGACTGATTCAGGCCTTCGCCGATGCGGGAGCGACCTACATAACGTTTCATCCAGAAGCAAGCGAACATATAGATCGGTCGCTTTCGCTCATTCGATCTAATGGTTGCAAGGCTGGTCTTGTATTTAACCCCGCTACGCCACTAAATTACCTAGATCACCTGATGGATAAGATCGACATGGTTTTGATCATGTCTGTTAATCCTGGCTTCGGTGGTCAACTGTTCATCCCGACAGCAATTCAGAAGTTGCAGGAGGCTCGCAAACTCATAGATCAATCAGGATTGCCTATCAGGTTGGAAATAGACGGTGGTGTAAAAGTTGAAAACATTTCGTCAATAGCTGCTGCCGGAGCAGACACTTTTGTCGCAGGTTCGGCTGTTTTCGATTCGGCTGACTATAAACAGTCGATTTCGGCACTTCGAGCTAACCTCTAACTTAACCGATGGGCTCAGACGGCATCACTTTCGCAGTCTTTTTCTTTCTTGTTTTAGAGATGGATATTGATTTAAGCTTGGAAATCGGGAGCCATTGAGATCGGACATGTTCTCAGACGATACACGTAATGCAGCAGGATATGCCTGCCTGTTTGATTGGCGAAGCTGAAACTCAGACCGTCTGCGGGAAACTAATCCCAGATCTTCAGAAAACGTGTAGCGTGATTGGTAAAGAACCATGACTCCAGAACAATTTATTCAACTCGGCGAAGAAGGGTATAACCATGTTCCGGTTGTACGTCAGCTATTCGCTGATCTTGACACGCCCCTTTCCTGTTATGTCAAGGTGGCGAGAGGCCCTTATAGTTATTTGCTTGAATCTGCGTCTCAGGGTGGCGAAAAATGGGCGCGTTACTCCGTGGTTGGCCTACCTTGTAAAAGGGTCCTTAAAGTCAGTGGTAGTCAGATTTCAATTGAAGAAAACGGTGAGGTGCTGGAGGAGTTCAGGAGTGATGACCCTCTTGGATATATCGAGGAATTGCAAAAGCAGTATGCCTATCCGGATATAAAAGGCCTGCCAGTTTATACTGGAGGGCTCGTTGGTTATTTCAGTTACGACACTGTGCGCTATGTTGAAAAGCGGATATCCCTATCGGCTCCTGAAGACAAGCTTAATACTCCTGACATTCTTCTGATGGTTTCTAACGATGTTATTGTTTTCGACAATGTGCTTGGACGAATACATATTATTACGCATGCCGACCCGAGAGTAGCTGACAGTTTTGATGCGGCGCAGCTTGCTCTGGACAAGATAGTTGAGGGGCTTCGATCTAATATACCCCATAATCTGCATGTTCCTGAGGTAGGTCCCAGACTTTATGAAACTGACTTTGTCTCAAGTTATGGCGAAAAAGACTTCATGGCTGATGTCGACCGTATCAAGGACTACATTGTTAAGGGTGACGTAATGCAGGTGGTTCTATCGCAGAGAATGTCTGTTAGTTTTGAAAGCGACCCTCTAAATCTCTATCGATCACTGCGATCCTTGAATCCTTCTCCCTATATGTATTTTGTCGACTTGGATGATTTTCAGATAGTTAGTTCTTCGCCGGAGATTCTAGCCAGATTGGATCACGGTAAGGTGACTGTTCGTCCATTAGCCGGGACACGCAAACGTGGTTTTAGTGAAGAAGAGGATCTGGTTTTAGAGGAAGAACTACTGGCCGACCCCAAAGAAATCGCGGAACATTTGATGCTGATTGATTTAGGACGCAATGACATAGGTAAGGTGTGTGAGACGGGTAGCGTAGAAGTTTCTGAAATGATGGTTGTAGAGCGATATGCACATGTCATGCACATTGCTTCAAACGTTCGAGGGAAAATCAAGCCCGAGTTTGGTGCGATGGATTTGCTGCGAGCAACCTTACCCGTAGGTACTTTGAGTGGGGCTCCGAAGGTGCGAGCTATGGAGATCATCGATGAGCTTGAGCCAGAAAAACGAGGTATTTTTGGTGGTGCTGTAGGGTATCTTTCATGGAATGGCAATATGGACACAGCGATAGCGATCCGAACTGCGATTATTCGTGATAATCAACTATTCGTTCAGGCGGGTGCGGGTGTTGTTGCCGACTCGATACCCGCCCTCGAGTGGAAAGAGACGATGAACAAGGCGAGATCGATTTTCCAGGCTTCTGCTATGGCTGAAGCTGGGCTAGATTTGCAGGGTGTCGCTTTAGAGAATCAGCGTACTTACACCGAGCCGGCACCTCGGGCTCAAATAAAAAATAATAAGCATGCGCACCCGCGAGAGTCGGAGCATTAGTCATGTTGTTGATGATTGATAATTATGACTCTTTTACCTACAACCTTGTCCAGTATCTAATGGAGCTTGGCGAAGAGGTAAGGGTCTTTCGCAACGATATGGTATCTGTATCTGAGATCGCGAAGCTGAGGCCTGACAAAATTGTTATCTCTCCCGGGCCATGTACGCCTGATGAAGCTGGTGTTTCTATGTCTGTAATCAAGGAGTTTGCTGGGGACATACCTATTCTTGGCGTTTGTCTCGGTCATCAGAGTATCGGTCAGGTGTTTGGTGGTAGGGTGATCAAAGCCCGAAAGGTAATGCACGGTAAAACCTCATTGATTTGTCATAGTGATGAGGGTGTGTTTGCAGGTCTTTCTAACCCCTTCAGGGCAACACGCTATCATTCATTGGTCGTTGACAGAGCTTCTCTGCCTGATTGCCTTGAGATAATAGCCTGGACCGAAAAAGAGGACGGTCGTTTGGACGAGATCATGGGATTAAGGCACAACGAACTGAATGTCTGGGGTGTGCAGTTTCATCCTGAATCAATCTTGACTGAGCACGGCCACGATTTACTTGATAATTTTCTTCAGAAAGTTTCGTCTAATCAAGGCGCTTCTTCTAAAGTAGATACGAAGCAACATCAATAAGGGAACAGACAATTGGATATGCCAACAGCAATAGCCAGGGTCATCGCGAGGAATGATCTGGCTCGCAAAGAGATGAATGAGGTGATGCGTCTTATTATGACTGGTGAGGCTTCTGAGGCTCAGGTCGGTGGCTTTCTCGTTGGTTTGAGAATGAAAGGTGAAAGCGTCGATGAAATAACTGGAGCCGCTGAAATCATGCGAGAACTGGCGGCCCACGTAGAAGTCGATCAGCACCTGCTAGTGGATACTTGTGGCACAGGTGGAAGTGGCTCGGGTAAGTTTAATGTGTCGACAGCAAGTTCCTTCGTGACAGCTGCGTCTGGTGCGCGGGTAGCTAAACATGGTAATCGAGCCGCATCTAGCAAGAGCGGTAGCGCGGATGTTCTTGAGGTAGCTGGTGCAGAAATCATGCTTAGCCCTAATCAGGTCGCACGCTGTATAGACACCGTTGGGGTGGGATTCATGTTTGCTGTTAGCCATCACAGTGCAATGAAGCATGCGATTGGACCTCGACGTGAAATGGTTGTCCGAACAATTTTCAATATGCTGGGACCTTTGACTAATCCCGCGCGAGCGCAACGCCAAATTCTTGGTGTTTACGATGGTTCGCTGGTCCGCGTTGCGGCAGAAGTTCTTAGTCAGTTAGGGAGTGAACACGTCATGGTCGTGCACTCAGAAGATGGACTTGATGAAATCAGTATAAATTCTCCTACACACGTAGCTGAGTTGAAAGGAGGTAAAATCATCGAGTACGAAGTGACCCCTGAGGACTTTGGTCTTCCCCGGTGTTCGTTGGTTGCTCTGCAAGCCAACGATGCAGAGCGGAGCCTTGCCTTAGTTGAGGCAGCTTTGTCGGGCAGTCATGAGGGTGCTTCTAACATTGTTGTGCTTAATGCAGGCGCAGCGATATATGTCTCAGGTCAAGCGCTCACTCTTGAGGCAGGTATTGAAATGGCGAAAGACGCTATTTCCAGTGGTTTGGCGACTGAAAAGATGAAGGAGTTTGTTGATTTCACTAAACAGATTGCATCGAGCGAAGCTGATGGCTAGCGGTACGATCCTCGATACTATCATTCGACGAAAACACGAAGAAGTTGCTGAGCGTTCCTCCGTTATGGGAATCCCTGCACTCCAAGAACAGATAACAAATCAAGAAGCCTGTCGTGGGTTTGTTGATGCCATAGTGGATAAAACCAGCAGAGCTGAAGCTGGTGTAATTGCGGAAATTAAAAAAGCTTCACCTTCCAAGGGACTGATTTGTCCAGAGTTTGATCCGGCAGGAATAGCCAAGAGCTACGAAAAGGGAGGCGCGGCCTGTTTGTCAGTATTGACTGACGTGGATTTTTTCCAAGGATCTGACGAGTATCTTAGACTCGCGCGAGCCGAAGTCTTATTACCCGTTTTGCGCAAAGATTTTATTGTATCGTCCTACCAGGTTTATGAATCTCGGGCGATCGGGGCAGATTGCATTTTGCTGATAGCGTCGGTGCTGACGCTAGAAGAGATCCGGACCCTCTACGATCTCGCGGTGGGGCTCGATATGGATGTGTTGATTGAAGTGCATGATGAGTCAGAGCTAAAGAAAGCGTTATCAGTTTCACCTCGAGTTGTTGGTATCAATAATCGCGATTTGAAGACATTCTCTGTTGATCTGGAGACTACGCTACGGCTACTCGCTGCTATTCCGGATGATGTCACGGTTGTTACCGAGAGTGGTATTTCTGACAACAGCGACATCGTTAAGATGATGGCTTCGGGGGTGTTTGGTTTTCTTATAGGTGAGGCGCTAATGAAAGAAAAAGATCCGGGTGCCGCTTTGATTTCGCTGTTTGCTGACTTTCGACGAAAGAATTGATTGATCTTGCGAAGTTCAATTACCTGCTTTCGAACACAACCATGGTTTTACCCTTGACCGAAACCAGTCCTTGGATTTCCAGTGTTTTAAGTACTCTGCCAACCATCTCCCTGCTGCAGCCAGCAATCCTACCAATTTCCTGTCGAGTAATCTTGATCTGCATACCGTCTGGGTGAGTAAGCGCATCTGGCTCGTTGCATAGATCAAGAAGAGTCCTGGCGACGCGACCGGTAACATCCATAAAGGCAAGGTCACCAACTTTCTGAGTAGTTTTATCGAGGCGGTCTGCCAATTGTGTAGCAAGTTCGTAAAGCATTCCTGAATCGTTTCGATTTAAATCGATAAACTTTCGATAACTGAGTTCGGCCACCTCGCAATCTGTTTTTGCTTTTACCCATGCGGTCCGAGGTCCTTCGCTAAACATAGCCATCTCACCAAAAAACTCTCCTTCATTAAGGTAGGCAACTATTATTTCGTGACCAGAATCGTCTTCGATGAGAACTGTTACCGAGCCTTCCAAAATGAAATAAATGGATTCGCTTTCTTCGCCAGCAAATATAATGGTTTTGTCGCGGGTGTACTTTTTTTTGTGAGCCGCGGTGAGGAACGCCTCTTTGTTGGAAAATTTAGATGAGTTTAGGTTTTGCGTGGCCATGGCTATTTGTATACATAAGTTGAACTAAGGTTACGTCTGGGCAATCGGCAATACAACTGCTGGCAACGACATTTGTGTCTGACTTCAGCAGCGTTTACTTATAATATTTATAGTTCTTTTTTAGGTTACAAAAAGATGCAGGTAAGTAATAGGTGGATAGAAAACCCTACTTTCCTTGCGGAATCTGATAGTGGTCATTCGGTGACTATCGATGGTCCAGAATCCGAGGGTGGTCGTAATAAAGATATCAGTCCAATGGAATTGATGCTCATGGGCATAGGAGGTCGCACTTCGGTCGATGTGATAAAAATTTTGAAGAAAGCACGAAAACTGTTGAGAGTTGTATCGCGAGCATCGAGGCAAAGAGAAGCGGTGACGCACCTAGTATTTTTACAGATATTTACACACATTTTTTGATTAAAGCTTAAGGGATCAAGGAGACGTAGGTGAAAAGAGCAATAGAGCTTTCAGTACAAAAGTATTGTTCCGCTTCGATAACGCTTGAACAAGGTGGAGGCAATGTTGCGCATGACTATGAGACCCTTGAGGCGCATAGTGGATAGACCTGGGTCAACGAGTGGACTTCGGCATGTGGCCCTCTTCGTCGATGAGTTTGAGGCGTCCGAAGACTTTTTTACAAGGCATCTCGGTATGCAAGTGGAATGGCGGCCGGATGCGGATAACGTCTATCTTACCAGTGGCAATGATAATTTAGCGCTACATCGTTCGGATAGACATGACAGTGGAAAGTTAGACCACATTGGCTTTTTTATAAACAAAATAGAGGAAGTTGATAAGTGGTGCGATTACTTGCGGTCTGTAGGCACAAAGATTTTGACCGAACCTAGGACACACCGCGACGGTGCCCGCAGTTTCTACTGTTCCGATCCTTCTGGAGTACGGGTGCAGATCATTTATCATCCACCGATTGCATTTTTGGAAAGATAAAGGCTAAAGCCAATAAGTTGAACGGGTCATCACTTTGCTGGCTAAGGACATCACATTTTTTAGTACCGTAGGAAGATGTGAGGCGCCTTGCTTAATTGCTGAGTTTAGATGTTCTGTCTCATCCCTGCGCATTTGTTTAAGTATCTCCCTTGATCTGAGGTCCGCTGCGGGCAGCTTAACTATATGTTTGTCTAAGTGTTTAACGACCTGCTCTTCCGTTGCGGCCACAAAGCCAAGGTTGATTCTATCGCCTAGTAGACCGACCAATGCTCCGGTGGCAAAACTCACACTGAAGAAAGCCGGGTTTAGGTAGCTTGGTTCTGTATTTAATTCCCGCAGACGTTCAGTACACCAGGCTAAGTGATCGGTTTCTTCCTCCGCTGCTTTATGCATCGCCTCTTTAGTTTTGGTTTGCCTACTGGTCAAGCCCTGACCAAGATACAGCGCTTGAGCGCAGACTTCACCGCAATGGTTTACACGCATTAGCCGCCCTGATTCTTTTCTTGATGCAGGATCCTGCTCTATTTTTTCAGTGGCTTTCGTAGGATATGGGCGTCGACTCTGTGCGGTGCTCGTTAGTGTTCTCAGGGCAGTATCGAAACCTGCTATTGCTCTATCAAGGCTCATTCTTGGCATGTTCTTCAAAAGGTTGCATAGTCTGTCAAACCCGTTCAGCGCTGGTATCTTTTCTTTTGTTCAGACTTCAGCGGACCTAAGGCCCTGAAAGGACCGGGAGTTGTAAAAGATGCGACGTTAGCATGATAAATTAGGATAGAAAACAGGCTTCCTCAGGGTCGAACGATCCGAACACCGATATTATCAGCTGTGCTGACTGCTCCCGGTTTGCTGATGGTTAGTATGAGTTTATCAATTGAAAACTCTTCTAACAGTAAGCGGCTGAGATTTTCTGCCATAGACTCAATCAGATAGTGTTTGCTGGATTCTGCATAGGATATGGTTCGTTGACTTATGGCTTCATAATCAAGAGCGTCGCTCAAATTGTCTGAAAGGCCTGGCGGTCGATTATCGAAACTCATTTCTAGGTCGATGATGATTGTCTGTTTGATTTTCCGCTCATGCTGGTAGACGCCGATGGTAGTTGTCGCTTTGAGACCCTGGATAAAGACAGTGTCCATAAAAATTTTCCATCAGTTGAGATCAGTAAGTGGCCAACGCGGTTTAACCTCAATAGAGAGATCCTCAGACGCACCTGCCTTGAGACGTAGATAACCAGCGTAAGCGATCATGGCACCATTGTCTGTGCAAAGATGCAAAGGTGGATAGAAAACGTGGCAGGCTCGTTGTTCCCCTAGTGCATCTAATCTTGCTCGAAGTTCAACATTTGCACTCACGCCACCCGCGATGACCAAAGTGGTTAGCCCGGTTTGGTCCAGGGCTCTCTCGCACTTAATTCTAATGGTGTCGACTACAGCCTCTTGGAATGCTGTTCCAATATCGGCTTTGTCTTGCTCATTTAGGCTATTGATTGACTTTAAGGTATTGAGAGTAAATGTCTTTAAACCGCTAAAGCTGAAATCTAGGCCCGGTTTGTTGGTCATCGGACGGGGGAAGTGAAATCTTTTAGGGTTACCTTTTTTCGCGATTTCTGCGATCGCCGGTCCACCCGGATAAGGTAAACCAAGCATCTTGGCCACTTTGTCAAAAGCTTCTCCTGCAGCATCATCTTGGGAGTCGCCCAGCAGTTCATAATTTTGTGGTTTGCGGCACGTCATAAGTTGAGTGTGACCGCCAGATACAAGAAGAGCTACAAAAGGATACTCAGGAGCCTCTTCAGCTAGCCTGGCCGCAACCATGTGACCTTCCATGTGATGGATACCTAAGGCTGGAATATTCCAAGCAAACGCGAGGGACTTGGCAACGGATGCACCAACCAGCAATGCGCCGATTAGGCCTGGTCCGGCTGTGTAAGCGATAGCATCAATGTCGGTAGGGCTAAGTCCGGCTTCCTTTATAACTTGATCGATCATGGGTAAAGTTCGCCTGATATGGTCCCTAGAAGCCAGCTCGGGCACGACACCGCCGTATTTTCTGTGCAATTCGACTTGACTATATAGTTGATTAGCGAGCAACCCTAAGCTATCGCTATAAATCGCGACGCCGGTTTCATCACAGGAAGTTTCTATGCCAATAACGTTCATGTTTTATTCAAATAGTTGGTAATATTTTTAATACTTTTTTACTCGGCGGTTCCTGCGTTTTCATTCCACGGGTCTGTTTCTTTTGGGTCTGTGGCAAGCCTAATTTGAACAGGCAGGATACTACTGATTTTTATAAAAAAAATCTGCTAGATAGCCTATGTCTTTGCGATCTCTCGCACTTTGCATTTGAGATAGTTTGCCTATAAACTCCGCGACCTGCTAAATATTCCATGGATTGTCGACTTAATGCCCTACGTTAAAGTCAAAGAAAACGAACCTTTTGACATTGCCCTACGTCGATTTAAGAGGTCCTGCGAAAAAGCAGGAATACTCGCAGAAGTTCGTCGCCGAGAGTTCTATGAAAAGCCGACTTCAGTACGCAAGCGAAAGGCAGCAGCTGCGGTCAAACGTCATGCCAAGAAAGTTCAGCGAGAAACGCGTAGAATGGAACGTCTTTACTAGCTAAATTGCGCTGCGCGAATCGCGCGGCCCTTGATTCATGCCCGAAACTATCATCGAAAGAGTCAAAAACGAAGTTAAGGTCGCTATGAAAGCGCGGGACAAGGAGAGGCTTGCCGCTCTTCGACTTATCATGGCTGAGTTTAAGCGAATCGAAGTCGATGAAAGAATCGAATTGGAAGATACCAGGGCACTAGCTATATTGGATAAAATGACCAAACAGCGTAAAGACTCTCAAATCCAGTTCAGAGATGCAGGCCGCTCAGACCTAGAGGCGAAAGAAGCATTGGAACTTGCGATTATAGCTGAATTTATGCCCGAACAGCTTAGCGCAGAGTCGATAGAGCAGCTTGTGGTGAAAGCGATTGGTCAAGCCGGCGCAAGCAGTATGCAGGATATGGGTAAAGTCATGACACAATTGAAGCCTTTGGTTCAGGGTAAGGCGGACATGAGTCAGGTGTCCTCTCTCGTTAAGGCTCGACTGACATGAGACGTTGCATGTATTGATCACCAAGCTTCAGTGCTTAACTATTGCACTTCACAGTGTGGTAGTGACATCCTTCTCATCCAAGAATTACACAAATACCGGGATCAGATATAGTGATACCTCCGGAATTTATCGATGACGTCATAGCTCGCACCGATATCGTTGAGATTATTGAGTCGCGAGTTTCTCTAAAGAAGACGGGTCAGAACTATACGGGCCTTTGTCCTTTTCATCAGGAAAAGACACCTTCTTTTTCCGTCAGTCAGGAAAAACAGTTTTATTACTGTTTCGGCTGTCAGGCATCTGGTTCAGCACTAAAGTTTCTGATGGAATTTGATCGATTGGACTTTGTCCAAGCTGTAGAGCATTTAGCGCAACGCGTTGGGATGGAGGTTCCGCGTGAGGGGCGTAAAGACAGCGTTGTATCGGAAAAGCGTAAGTCCATCTATGAGATGCTGGATCAGTCTGCGATCTTTTATCGTGAACAGTTGAGGAAGAGCGACTCTCGAGGTAGGGCTGTCGATTATCTTAAGGGTCGTGGTTTGTCTGGAGAAATAGCCCAGGCCTTCGCTATCGGTTATGCGCCACCGGGTTGGGATAATTTGCTGAAGCAACTGGCTGTCTCGAATGCAGAAAGGCAGGTGCTCATCGATAGTGGCATGCTGACCGACATACCCGATGAAAATAAGACTTATGATCGTTTCCGAGATCGAGTTATGTTCCCGATTAGGGATTTGCGTGGCCGGACCATCGCTTTTGGAGGACGGGTGATCGATGATGAAGCTAAGCCAAAATATTTGAATTCGCCGGAAACAGTTGTATTCCGTAAAGGTCGAGAATTGTATGGCCTCTTCGAGGCTCGTCGCCGTGAGCGCAATCTTAGTCGACTGATTGTTGTTGAGGGCTACATGGATGTAGTTGCTTTGGCGCAGCACGGGATTAACGGATGCGTGGCGACGCTAGGTACGGCAACCAGTACCGATCACATAGAGCGGATGTTTAGTATAGTCAAGACGATCGTGTTCTGCTTTGACGGAGATGCGGCAGGGCGGAATGCTGCCTGGAAAGCGTTGCTAGCGGCGATTCCAGCGATGGAGGATGGTTGTATGGCTAAATTTCTTTTCTTGCCCGATGGTGAAGATCCGGACACGTATGTTAGACAATTCGGACCAAAAGCGTTTGAAGCTGAATTTGAAAAAGCCGTTGGTTTTACCGAGTTTTTCTTCCTACATCTTGAGTCGACGGTCGATACCAATACGACAGAAGGTAAAGCCGCCTTGAGCAAAATGGCCGTGCCGCTTATACGTGGATTGCCTGGTGGCGTATTCAAGCAATTAGTTATCAAGCAGTTGTCAAATCGAACCGGGCTGGATAGCGACAAACTTATTCGGACCACAGGGCTTGATAGCGAACCTGAGCGGGCTCCGCCGAGGGCGCGGTATAATAGTCGAGCCACGACCCAGAGGCAGCTTAAGTTGTCAAGGCTGGCAGAATATGCGCTCCAGCTTCTCCTCCGACGCCCGGTGATGACTTCGCTCGTAACTGAATCTACGATCTCGAGATTGGATGGTCGTCCTGAATGGCAAATCCTTGTGGAGCTAATTAGGAGGGCACAAGAGGCGAAGGATACGTCAACTATTTTGTTGCTCAGTCACTATCAGGACACCCCATATTTTGACTATCTTAAACAACTGGCAGAGCAGGACTTAGTTCTATCCGCCGATCAGTTTGATAATGAATTCCGGATAACCCTTGAAAAAATACTGCTTGAGGGAGAAATCGAGCAAAAACAAAGGGTTGTGGATGATCTCATCGACAAACCTTTATCCAAGTTGACGCCAGCTGAACGCCTGATGTTGCAAAATCATCTGAAAAGATAGAGCACCGTATGCCTCTCATTCACTGATATTTGCGCCAGTTATGGTCTCCGCCGCTTGATATCAATAGTGGAATACGACTATTTCGATGGCTATAATGCTTGGCCCTCAAAAAAGTCATATCCTAGGGAAAGTTATGTCGAGTGGTCTAGCGCAACAGCAATCACGGTTAAAGGAACTCATCAGCAGAGGTCGGGAACAAGGTTATCTGACCTACGGTGAGGTCAACGACCATCTGCCAGATGAAATTACGGATCCGGAACAGATTGAAGACATCATTGGTATGATCAATGATATGGGGATAGCTGTGCACGAGAGTGCTCCGGAGAGTGACGACCTTCTGGTCGAGGGCGATTCAACGGACGAGCTTGCTGCTGAAGAGGCGGCTGCAGTTCTTGTTGCGGTAGAAAATGAAGCGGGTAGAACAACAGATCCTGTCCGTATGTATATGCGGGAGATGGGCACGGTCGAACTTCTTACAAGAGAGGGAGAGATCGTTATTGCCAAACGTATCGAAGAAGGTATTCGAGATGTTCTAAACGCGGTCGCTCAATTCCCTGGGGTAGTCGAACTAACGCTTGCAGAGTACGCGGCAACCCAGGAAGAAGAGGGTAAGCTCGATGATTTGCTGATTGGTTTCTTGGATCCGGCAGAATACGTTGCTCCAGCGGCTCAGGTGTTACCTGGACAGCAGAAGGACGACGACGATAGTGCTGAGGAAGAAAAAGGAGCTGATCCTGCGTTGGCTGCAGAACGCATGCTTGCGTTGCAAAAGCAGTTCAAGAAAACAATGCGTGCGATTAAAAAGTTCGGCCGTGGTTCAGCGCAGGGTAAAAAGGAGTTGGATGCACTCGGTCTTTCTTTTCAATTCTTTAAATTTGTTCCACGTCACTATGACCTAATTGTAGCTGCAGCACGCGAACCTCATAATGAGATTCGCCGACAGGAAAGGCACATTATGAACACCTGTGTTCGTCGAGCGAAGATGCCGCGAAAAACATTCCTTGAGAAGTTTGCTGGCCACGAAGCCGATCTAAAGTGGTTGCCGCGTCAGATCAAGGCAGGTCACGACAAGCTTAAGAAGTTCGAGGACGATGTCCTACGAGCTCAGAAAAAGATAAAAGTAGCGTCAGAAGAAGCCGAACTGGAAGTAAGCGAAATCAAGGATATCAACCGTCGTATGTCGATTGGTGAGGCTAAAGCCCGACGAGCAAAGAAAGATATGGTCGAGGCAAACCTTCGCTTGGTCATTTCAATCGCGAAGAAGTACACCAATCGAGGTCTACAGTTTCTAGACCTTATTCAGGAGGGCAACATTGGTCTGATGAAGGCCGTCGACAAATTCGAATATCGACGTGGTTATAAATTTTCTACTTACGCAACATGGTGGATTAGGCAGGCGATCACGAGGTCCATCGCCGATCAGGCCAGGACGATACGAATTCCCGTACATATGATAGAAACGATTAACAAACTATCACGTATAAGTCGACAGATGCTGCAGGAAATGGGTCGCGAACCAACACCGGAAGAGCTTGGCGAGCGAATGGAGATGCCTGAGGAAAAAGTTCGAAGAGTGTTGAAGATTGCTAAGGAACCTATTTCTATGGAGACGCCTATAGGCGATGACGAAGATTCGCATCTTGGGGATTTCCTCGATTCTGATTCCAATTTGGGTGAGGGTGCATCAGTAGGCGCGCCGGTTGATGTTGCAACGGAGGAAGGTTTGCAAGAAGCGACGCGTGGTGTGTTGTCAGGTTTGACGGCACGGGAGGCAAAAGTCTTACGTATGCGGTTCGGCATAGACATGAATACGGACCACACGCTCGAAGAGGTGGGTAAGCAATTTGATGTTACACGCGAACGTATACGACAGATCGAGGCCAAGGCGTTGCGAAAGCTTCGGCATCCGTCCCGCTCCGACCATCTCAAGAGTTTTCTAGATTAAAAAATAGCCCGCGATAGCGGGCTTTTTTTTCGAAGGCAAGAAATTTTGTTATGATGCGTTTTCCGTTCGGGCCTATAGCTCAGTTGGTTAGAGCAGGAGACTCATAATCTCTTGGTCCCAGGTTCGAGTCCTGGTGGGCCCACCAAATTCTGAAAAGTCTGATGTGATACCATTCGAACCGATTGCTAGATTCTATTGAGGATTTTTTTATATTTGCGTCCGTTTGGCCTAAATCATCTGGACATGGACCGTGCGATAAGTAATTCAAGCACCAGAAAGCTAAATCCCAAAATGAGCGTATGTTGGACGTGATCCGAATTTCACAGGACGAGTACCTATGTTGATAAGGCAAACACGGCCTCTAGAGTGCGTTCCGCAGCTCATCTGCCGGAAGGTAGAGCTAAGACTAAGATCCTACTTTCAACTATAAGAAGGAGAAGGGTGCTAGTTTAGCAATGGGAAAGTGAAATGATGCCTGGTCTTCCAAGAGAATTAACCAGCCTGGCCGTGATTGCATCCTTTTGAGAGACTCTTTAATGGTTGTATTGGAGCCATTCAATCCCGTTCGACTGAACCAGCAATAATGAAGCGAAAAGTAATTTTAGGATCTTTCTCTTGTCAGCGGTATGGTCATGGCTTTTCCCCCTTATGCAGAAATTGTCGGCTGTGCTTCTAGGCGTCGAGATGATGGTCTGGCGATGGATGCACGCAACTTTAATTTTCGGCGAATGATAGAGCTCGTGCTTGTGTTATATGAAATTCTCTAATGCTCAGAAGATAACAGTGGTGCTATAACAGATTTGCATGAAATAGGTCTTTCGGTTGATTATGCTCAGACGATTGAAGAACGTTGCGTCGGCATCGTGCGAGTGGGCGAAGATAAAACCGCGTTGCGGTTGATATACAACTTAAACATAGGGAGCCGATGAGTGTTACTTTGTTTGGATGTAGGGAATTCTCAAATTTTTGGCGGCCTTTTCGATGGAGAGGGTGTATTGCAGGTACAGTTTCGGCGGACCTCTCAGCTAAGGAGTTCATCTGACGAGCTTGGCGTTTTTTTTCGGACGGTGCTAAGAGAAAATGATGTTGATCCGGATTTAATTGCTGATGTTGCTATATGTTGCGTAGTCCCTGATCTCCTATATTCGTTGCGCGCTTGTTGTCAGAAGTATTTCAGTCTTGAACCTCTGGTCCTGAGACCAGGCATAAAAACAGGATTAAAAATACAATACAGAGATCCGAGAGAGGTCGGTGCAGATCGTATAGCAGATGCAGTGGGCGCAACGATTATGTTTCCTGGTAAGAATTTAATAGTAGCGGATTTTGGCACAGCGACAACTCTTTGCGCCATTACTCGTAAAAAGGA
>MDSZ01249663.1_pt1 | contig 61283 bp, 60 predicted proteins | sample 811201 | NCBI WGS metagenome assembly MDSZ01 (sample SAMN05326647, study PRJNA326480) | marine metagenome | isolation source: seawater | place: Indian Ocean: North | collected 2010
AGCCTGGTAGCTCGCAAGGCTCATAACCTTGAGGTCGGCGGTTCAAATCCGTCCCCCGCAACCAATTTTATATTTTATAATTTGATTTCTTAGCATCTTTTAAAAATGCTTTTACAGTATTCAATGTCAGACTTTGAATTGAATTTCCAAACTTTTCTATTTTCTCTATGATGGTTGGAGGCACTGTAATTATTTGGCACCCAAGTTGCTTTGATTGAATATAATTATAGGGTTCCCTTACGCTCGCCCACAATATTTGTACATTCTTGTATTTTTTTGCTAGTTTTATACTTTCCTTTATCTGAGGAATAGGATCTATACCAGTATCTGCCATTCTTCCAGCAAAAATAGAAATTATAACTTTTGTCTTTTTATCTATTTTTTTTAAGATTTCTTTTGTCTGGTTTGCAGTATAAACTGCGGTAATATTTAATTTTATTCTATTTATATTTAAATTTTTAATCACTTTTCCCATAAATAATCCTTTCGAATTTACAACTGGAACTTTTACAAAAACATTTTTTCCCAGAGCACTTAATTTAGTGCCTTGAAATATCATTTCATTTTCCCCATCTGCAAATACTTCAAACGAAATCGGTTTTTTTGTGATTTTTAAAATTTTTTTTGAATAATTTAAATAATTCTTTGCTCCAGCTTTTCTCATTAAACTAGGATTTGTCGTGAAACCTTTTACTAACTTTTTTTTGTCAAATTTTTTTATGAGTTTAATGTCAGCAATATCGCAAAAAATCTTAGTCAATTTATAAGCTCTTCACAATTTCCTCAGTCATTTTTTTTGCATCGGCAAATAACATAAGTGTATTATCTCTATAAAATAAGTCGTTATCTATCCCAGCATAACCTGGTGACAAGCTTCTTTTTACAAAAAGGACAGATTTGCTTTTTTCAACATCTAAAACTGGCATACCAAATATCGGGCTTTGAGGATCAGATTTTGCTACTGGATTTGTAACATCATTTGCACCAATTACATATGCAACATCACAGTTTGCAAAATCATTATTAATTTCCTCTAACTCAAAAACTTCGTCATATGGAACATTCGCTTCAGCTAGGAGCACATTCATGTGGCCAGGCATTCTTCCTGCAACAGGATGAATTGCATAAGATACTTTAACTCCATTTTTTTTTAAAGCATCTACCATTTCTCTTAGTGCATGTTGAGCTTGTGCTACTGCCATTCCATATCCAGGTACTATGATTACGGATGAGGCATTTTTCATTAAAAAAGCTGCATCATCAGCATTTCCATTTTTTACTGGTTTTTGCTCTTTGCTATCCGAGCTTGTTACTTGATCTGACGCACCCCAACCTCCTAATATCACATTAAAGAAAGATCTATTCATGCCTTTACACATGATGTAGGAAAGTATTGCTCCTGACGAACCTACAAGAGCACCAGTGATTATTAAAGCAGTATTTTCTAATGTGAAACCTATTCCAGCAGCAGCCCACCCTGAATATGAGTTTAACATAGAAATTACTACTGGCATGTCTGCTCCGCCAATTGGAATTATTAATAATACTCCAACAACAAATGAGATTATGACTATAGACCAAAAAATATTAGATAATTGAGTTGTGCAAAGATAATAAATCAAAAGCACAATAGATATGCCAAGAAATAAGTTTAATATATGTTGCCCTTTAAAAGTAATAGGTGCACCTGACATTATGCCTCTAAGTTTTAAAAAAGCAATTATAGAACCAGAAAAAGTGATTGCACCAATTGCTGCTCCTAAAGACATTTCAATTAAACTCGCAAGTTTTATATTCCCAACAACACCTAGATTAAAGGCTTCTGGTTTTAAAAATGCAGATATTGCTACAAAAACAGCAGCTAGACCAACAAGACTGTGAAATCCAGCAACTAATTCTGGCATTGCGGTCATTGGTATTCTGAATGCAATAAACGCACCAATAGATCCACCTATTAAAAGTAAAACTAAAACATATACAAAACCAAGTCCAAAATTTCCAATTGATAAAAATGTTACGACTAAAGCTATTGTCATGCCGGCCATACCAAAATAATTACCTTGTCGAGATGTCTCTGGAGATGATAGCCCCCTTAATGCTAATATAAATAATATTCCCGAAATTAAGTAAAAGAATGCTGATAGATTTGCTGACATTTATTTTTTCTTTTTTTTATACATTTGCAACATTCTTTGAGTGACTAAAAAACCTCCAAATATATTTACTGCGGCTAAAATTATTGCAAGAAATCCAAAAATACTAGAAGTTTCAAAAATAGTATTTGTAGTATCGGCTAAAGCTGCAATAACAGCACCGACTATGATAACTGAAGATATAGCATTAGTAACAGACATTAGAGGTGTATGCAATGAAGGGGTGACGCTCCATACAACATAATAACCTACAAAAATCGATAAAATAAATATACTTAATCTAAATATAAAAGGGTCAATTTCCATTATTTTATTTTTGTTTTTTCAATTATTTCATCTTCTAAATTTATTTCAAAAGATTTATTTTCTTTATTAATCAAATTGTTTACAAAATTAAACATATTTTTAGCATAAAGATTTGATGCTGAAATTGGCAACTTATTTAAAATATTTGTTTCACCCATAATTTTCACACCATTGTTTTCTATAACTTCATTTACTTTAGTTAATTCAGAGTTACCTCCTTGTGAAGCTGCTAAATCATAAATAACAGAGCCATTCTGCATCAAATCAATCATATCTTTTTTAATAATGATTGGTGCCTTTTTCCCAGGGATTAAAGCTGTACATATGACTATGTCAATTTTTTTTAAAGTTTCTTTTAATAGTTCCTCTTGTTTTTTTTTAAAATCATCAGATGTTTCTTTTGCATATCCTCCTTTAGTTTCCAAATCCTCAGAGCCCTCAACAGTTAAAAACTTACCACCTAAACTCTCAACTTGCTCTTTAGACGCTAACCTAACATCTGTAGCAAAAACAATTGCTCCCATTCTTTTTGCTGTTGCAATAGCTTGCAAACCAGCAACTCCTGCCCCAACAACAAGGACTTTTGCAGCTGAAATTGTACCTGCAGCAGTCATCATCATTGGAATAGCTCTTTGAAAATATGAAAATGAATCAACTACAGCCTTGTATCCTGCTAGATTTGCTTGCGATGATAATATATCCATTGATTGTGCCCTTGTTATTCTTGGTAAAAGTTCTAACGAAAAACAATTTATATTTTTTAAACTAATTTCTTTTAATTTTTGGCCATTTAAATATGGATTAAGAACTCCAATTAATATCTGATCCTTTTTTAGTTTATCTAAATTTTCATTACTTAAGATATTCATTTGCAACAAGGCGTCAGCTTTAGATATAATTTCATTGCTTTCCAAAATTGTTGCTCCTTCTGATGAATATTTATCATCACTTATTCCTAAATGTAGAGCATAATTTTTACTTAAATGAACTTCTAGTCCTAATGATTTATATTTTTTTACAACATCAGGAGTTATTGCAACTCTTTTTTCAAACTTTATATTTTCTAATATGGATCCAATAATCATTCTACAGAAGAAATATTGCCATCAGTATTAATATAATAACTACTATCACAGATCCCCAAAGAACAAATTTGGTAAAGTTATTCCAAGTATTTTTGTGACTTTCGTTATCCATTTATTATTTTTGTCTAGCTTTAAATTTTGGGTTCTTTTTATTTATTATATATACTCTACCTCTCCTACGAACTAATTTAGAATTCAGGTCTCTTTTTTTTAACGATTTTAATGAACTTGCAATTTTCATATTTTAATTTTTTCCTTTAATAAACGAAGTGATGTAATCTTTCAAACTTATTTTACCGTATTTTTTAACTATTTTATTGTTATGTGACATGTTAGTCAAAGCAGATGCATATCTTTCTCCTACTCTGGGCGGTAAAAATTTGATTTTTGATCTAAACATTTTTGCTACTTCAATAATTGAAAAGCTTTTTCTGTGAGAAATACTATAATGACTACAATTATTTTTTTTCCATGCATAATAACAAACCTTAACTGTATCATCTATGTGAGTGAATCTTCTTGTTTGTGTTCCTGGTTTAACTACTGTTAATGGTTTATTATTTTTATACTGATTTTGAAAAATACCAATGACTGTTGCCATGTCACCTTTCGAAATTTGACCCTTTCCATACACGTTATAAAAATAAATTATTTCATACTTAAATTTAAACCACTTTTTGAAGTTTTCTAAAAGTTCTAAATTTTTTGATTTTGTAAATGCATATGGAGACAAGTTTTTATCATTTCCTTTATTTCCTAAAGAAGCAGATGTTGCAGAATATATTAATTTTATTTTGTTATCTAAACAAAATTTGAAAACTTCTTTGCTGCCCAATGAATTAGATTTAAAACATTCATTAAATTTTAAGAAACTTTGATAAATCCTAGAAAATTCTCCAAAATGAAATACAACATTTATCGCAGATTTATATTTGTTTAATAATTTATAAATATTTTGACTTTCGCCTTTTAAGTATTTTACTCTTGATGATTTGATATGATTTTTTTTTGATCCGGAAGAATAATTGTCAATACTTAAAATATTTTGTTTCGTTTTTTTTAAAAGAAACTCAATCAAATTTGAACCGACAAAACCTGCTCCCCCAGTTACTATGATTATATTTTTCATTTATGATTAGCCTGGCAACGTCCTACTCTCCCAAGTCTTAAGACTAAGTACCATCGGCGCAGAAAGGCTTGACTTCCGAGTTCGGAATGGGATCGGGTATTACACTTTCGCAATAATCACCAGGCAGCAGACATATATATATTCATTTATTTTAAGTCAATTGATTTGTTTCAAAGATTACACTAAAGATTTCACTCAACATTAGTATTGTTGATATATTTTTTGATATAGTCATTAATAGTCAATGAAAGTCCGTCTGTTAGGCTTGTTTTGTATTTCCACCCATAATTTCTTGCAATTGATGAGTCTATTAATTTTCGGTGTGTGCCATCTAATTTAATATTATCATGTTTTATTTCAAGATTAATCCCTAGGTGTCTCATAATGTATTTTGCATAATCAATTATACTTTTTTCTATACCTGTACCAATATTTATTAAGCTATGATTTGTTTTTTTTTTTAAAAAAAAAATACATGCATCTGCTACATCATCACAATAAATAAGTTCTCTCAAAGGTTTCCCCGATCCCCAAATTTTAATAAATTTCTTTTTATTTAGAGATGCATCAATTACTTTTTTTACCAAAGCAGGAAAAAAATGAGATTGATTAATGTCATAATTATCATTTATACCATAAACATTACATGGCATGAGTGATTTATAATTTAATCCATATTGTTTATTATAACTTTCACAGAGTTTAATTCCAGCTATTTTTGCTATAGCATAAAATTCATTTGTTTTTTCTAATTGACTAGACATTAAATATTTTTCTTTTATTGGAATTTTTGACTTTTTTGGATATACACAGCTAGATCCCAAAAAAATTAAATTTTTTACACCATTTTTAAAGCTTGAATTAATTACATTATTTTGAATTGAGAGATTCTCATAAATAAATTCAGATTTTTTTTCATTATTTATTTTTATACCACCTACCTTTGCTGCCGCTATAATTACAGCATCTGGTTTTATTTTATTGAAATAATTTAAAACTTTTGTTTGGTTAGTTAAGTCTAATTGATTTCGAGTTCTGAAAAATAAATTTTTATAACTTAGACTTTTAAGTTTTCTTAATATCGCAGAACCTATCATTCCTTTATGGCCCGCTATAAAAATCTTTGATTTTTTATTTATCATTAAATTTGAATTCGTAAGAAATCATATCATCAATTAATGAGTGAATATTATGCTTTGGTTTCCATTTAAGTAATTTTTTAGCTTTCGTACAATCACCCAACAAACTATCAACTTCGGAGGGTCTAAAATATTTATTTTTACATTCTATAATGCAATTACCTTTTTGGTCATATGCTTTTTGATTAATTCCTGAACCTTTCCATTGAATTTTAATTTCTAATTTTTTAGCAACAAGGTTTATAAACTGTTTTATACTATACTGCTTTCCAGAACTTATAACAAAATCATCTGGCTTTTTGTATTGTATGATCCTCCAAATAGCTTCTACATAATCTTCGGCATGTCCCCAGTCTCTTTTTGCATCTAAATTCCCTACAAAAAGCTTTTTTTGTAAATTTAATTTTATCCTACATAATGCTTTTACAACTTTTTTTGTAATAAACGTTTCACCTCTCAAAGGGCTTTCGTGATTAAAAAGAATACCATTAGAAGCAAAGATATTATATGATTCTCTATAATTTATTGTAATCCAATGAGAATAAACCTTAGATACTCCATAAGGACTTCTTGGGTAAAAAGGTGTTTTTTCGTTTTGAGGAATTTGAGTAACTTTTCCAAACATTTCAGAACTTCCTGCCTGGTAAAATTTAATTTTTTTATTAATTCTTACTATTGACTCTAATATCCTTAAAGTTCCTATGGCATCAGTATCAGCAGTATAAACGGGCAATTCAAATGATACCGCAACATGAGACTGCGCTGCTAAATTATAAATTTCGTTAGGTCTTATTGAATTAATAATATTAAAAACTGATATAGAGTCAGTCACATCTCCATAATGAAGAAAAAAATTTCCTTTTTCTATTAATGGATCATTATAAATGTCATCTATTCTATCTGTATTAATTAAAGAAGTTCTTCTTTTAACACCATGAACTAAATATCCTTTTTTAATAAGAAATTTTGATAAGTATGCCCCATCTTGACCAGTTACACCAAAAATTAAAGCTTTTTTTTTCACAATTTAAAATTGAAATTAATTAACTTATGCAATCTTTAAATAAAAAAATCAATAATAATATTTTAAATTTATTTAGTTTGTAAATTTATTTAAGTGTATATAAATTTTAACAATGAGTCTTTCAATAATCATACCCTGCAAAAATGAAGAAAAATCTATAGAGACAACATTAATTAAAATAAGAAAAAAAATCTTTAACAAAATTAAAGATGTTGAATACATTTTAGTAAATGATTTTAGTTCTGACTCAACATTGAAAATATGTAGAAAATTATCAAAGAAATACAAGAATATAATAATCAAAGACAATAAAACCCAAGGCCTAGGTAGCGCAATAAATTTGGGGGTCAATGTAAGTAAAAAAAAATATGTAGCTATAATGATGGCAGACTTATCAGATGATCCTATTGATTTAGTCAAGTATTACAGAGAAATTACAAAGAATAAGTTTGATGCCGTTTTTGGAAGCAGATTCCAAAAAGATTCTAAGCTAATAAATTATCCATTAAAAAAACTAATTTATAATAGAATATTTAATTATTTAGTTAAATTTATTTTTCTTTCTGATTACAATGATTTTACAAATGCATTTAAGATTTATAAAAAAAGTGTTTTTAATGAATTAAAACCTCTAGTCTCAGAAAATTTTAATATATTTTTAGAACTTCCCTTAAAAATAATAGTAAGAAAAAAAAAATACAAAATAATAACTATATCTTGGAGGAACAGAAAAATGGGCATCTCTAAATTTAAAGTCCATGAACTTGGGTCAAAATATTTTTTTACGCTACTCTACTGTTTTTTTGAAAAAATACTTCTTAGATAAAAATAAAAATCAGAGGCAAATACAAAATACAATGGTAAGATAAATAGCTTGTATCTTGGCAAAACAAAAAAGATTGGAATCAATAAAAGATAATAAACTATAATAATTAGTAACTCTATATTTTTTCTTCTTGTGATGTTTAAAACAATTCCTCCTAATGCAAAGATTGAAATTATTATTTCAGGTATAAAAATAAATGGATTATAATAATTTGGATAGTTTGAAGAATAATTAAAAATAGAAAATGCAAAAAATTTATTTAAGTAGTGCTCTAGATAAATCATTGGATTTTCTAAAATATTTTTTTTTGCTTTTTTATAAAAAAAATCATCTAAATATATCTCAAATCGCTTTATATCAGTTCCACTATCAAGAAAATCATTAATAAATTTGTTATCCATTGCAAAATTTGAACCATTTATGTTTAATTTTTCACTATTACCTCTCCATAAATTATAACCAAACGATTTCGTTAAAATTATTTCGTCAAATTTTGAGTAATTATTTAATAGCGTTGGAGTAATCACTAATATTGAAATAATTAAAGGTATAAAAAACTTAATAATCATTTTTTTATTTTCATAAATTTTAAAACAAATCAAAATTAAAAAAAGCAACCAGAATTCACCCCTTATTAATATTAGGAGACCAGATAATATTCCTAATAAAATATATTCATAATATTTTTTTGAATTTAAAAAAAAATAAATAAAAAAAACTAATAAAAAGATTTGTAATGTTACTGAAGAAATTTGTGTTGCGGCATAAAAGTTTAAAGGAAAAATCGAATATAAAATTGATATATAGAAAGAAGTTTTAACATTTATAAAACTTTTTAAAATATTGAAGAATATTATTGATGTTATGCCAGATAATATGCACTGAACTACTAATACTAGCTTTACTGTGTATAATTCCTCAAGATTAAAAAAGTGAAATAAATATAAAAAATATGAATATAATGGAGGCATATATATACTTGGTATTCTTTGATCATTAATGAAATAGTATGATAATTCCCCATAGTTTATTAAGTTTGTATTAATTATTTCCCATTCATTTTCGTAAGATGTATCACCAATTAACAGTGAAATTAAAATTTTGGATATAGTTAAAATATAAATTAAGTGTGTAAAAGTAATATTTTTCACAAAAAAAAATTATCTTATTATTGTTAAATTTTAAATTATTTATTAATTTTTTTAAATTTAATAACTTTTGACAAATTTATTAGAATTATCTCCAGATTTAATCTGATCGAATATCCATTTATATGTTTTTTCTAAACCAGTTATTAATTTAATATTTGGTGACCACTGAAAATCATTCTTTATTTTTGTATTATCGCTAGATCTTCCTCTTACTCCTTTTGGTTTATCTAGCAAGTATTTTTTATTAACTTTGTAATTTGATATATCTTCAATAATTTCAATCATTTGATTTATAGAAACTTGTTCGTCGCTACCTAAATTATAAACTTGTGAAGAATCAGAATTAAATATTTTTTTTGTTCCCTCAATACAATCATCTATAAACATAAAACTTCTTGTTTGTTTACCATCACCCCATACCTCAATTTCATTAAACCCATTAATTTTAGCATTGGCAATTTTTCTACAAATTGCAGCTGGTGCTTTTTCTCTTCCTCCATCATATGTTCCTAGAGGGCCATAAACATTATGATACCTCACCACTCTCGTCTCTAATTCAAAATCTTCAGTAAAATGTCTACACATTCTCTCGCTAAATAATTTTTCCCAACCATATCCATCTTCTGGATCTGCGGGGTAAGCATCTGACTCCTTCAGGCCAGGAACAAAAACTTCCGACTGTTTTTTTGCGTTATAGACGCAAGCACTTGAAGAAAAAAAATATTTTTTTACTTTATTTTTAATACATGCCCTTAACAAGTTAGTATTTATTAAAACTGACAGCATACATTCAGCTTTATTATTCTCAATAAAACCCATGCCCCCCATGTTGCAAGCCATATTATATACGAAATCAACATTTTCTGTTACAGACATACAATTTTCTAATTCTTTAAGATCCAAATTAAAATTTTTGTTATTTTCATTCATTTGGAACCATAGCTCATATGGTTTAATATCTGCACAAATTATCTGATGACCTTCGTTTTTTAGACTTTGAGCTAAATGGCCTCCGATAAATCCACCTGCACCTGCAATTAAAATTTTCATTAATTATTATTTACTAAATTTTTAAAGTTTTTCATTATATTATTCCTTCTATAATTTTTTTTAAATCAAATCTAGTTTTTACTTTGAGCATTTTTTTTATTTTTTCTACAGAGGGTATGTAATAATCAGTTATTTTATCTTTAGGATTTATTTTAAATTTAATTTTTTTTTTAAATTTTTTTGCAATTCTCAAAGAGAGAACATTTAAATTAATTGTTTCGTCTGAACCAACATTATAAATTTCTAATTTATTTCCGGTTTTATTAAGTATTGTATAAAGCCATTCACACATATCATATGAGTACATATAACTCCTAAATATATGACTGAGGTTATTTATTTTATAGTTTTTTTTTTTTTGTTTTATAAGTTTTATAAATTTACTTATATAAAAAGATCTATCTAATATATGCTCCCCATAAAACGCAAAACATCTTGCAATACTAATTTTGTAACCGTTTTTTGATAACTCAGAAAATTTACTTTCTAAAATAAACTTTTGTTTAGCATAATTTAATTTATAATCTTTATATAATTCTATTTTATCCAGCGAAATTTTAATATTTTCATTTAATTTAATTTTTTTATTATTTGGACCATAGATGGCTCCAGAGCTTAAAAATAATATCTTACATTTTTTTTTTTTTGATATTAAATTTTTAAAATGGTCAAATAACTTCAAAGCTTCATCTGAATTATTTGATTTTATGCAATATATTAAAGCATCACAATTTGGAAGAGATTTCATATTATACAGATTATTTCTAATGCAGCTAATTTGAATTTTTGTTTTATGATTAATATTTTGATGAAATTTTTTTCGCTGAATTAGAGTTAATTTTTTAATTCTATTACCATAATTATTGCAAAAATGTTCTACTAGGGACCGACCTATAAATCCACTCGAACCTAAAATTAATATATTTTTCAATTGATTTTAATATCTCCTTAAACTTTTCAATTAATTTTATTATAATTAAAATAAAGTTTTATTAATAGTAAATAAATATAATTTAAATTAATGAATAATATAAGTTTGCTCCAACTAGAAATATTAAAAAATAAATTGACAATATTACAATTTCTCCTCTCTTAATATGATTAAATATATTTGTATAGAGAAAAATAAAAATTATTATTAGTGGATCTAAATATTCCTGAAATACATAGTCTACAAATAAAATAAATATTAGGTAAGGAATAACAAATAATAAAAATATTCTGTCTCTTTTTAAAGTTATGTGTAGGAAAATAATTAATCCTGTAAATGATGAACTAAGAAGAGCTAATTTATATAAAAAAATGTTATCAATTAAGTAGGTTAATATTTTTTTAATCGCACCTCCTCCTAAAAATTCGCTTTGGTAATTCCAAAATATGATAATAAAAAATAAGTAAGTTACTAATATGTAAAAGAAATTTTTTTTATAAAATGAGAATATTTCAACCATTTTAAATTTAATTAAATAAATTGGTGTGAAGTATATTAGCAATATTGAAAAGAACTCTATAAAATTATTCTTTTGAAAACCCAATCTATTGTTTGTAACTTTATTTAAAATTTGTGAAATAACATCATAATAAATTATTAGAGGCAAAAAAAGTAAAGCTATGTTCAGAATAATTATTGCAGCTATGAATTTTACATCTTTCCAAAAAAATTTTATCAATAAAAAAAAATTTATAATTACAAAAACAAATAAATTTTGCGAACAAAAGAAAGCAGAATAAATAAATAAAAGATTTAAAAATATGTAAATAATTTTATATTTTTGAGATTTATATGAAAGAAATAAGAATATACTTGATACAGAAAGAAATAAAATTCCAAAGTTTTCTTCTAACATCCAATATGCTGTAGTTCTAAAATATGGGCTTAAAAAAACAATAAAACTTAAAGATAATATTAAGTAGTTTTCAGTTTTAATTTTAAGGTATTGATATTTGTGTTTTAAAGATAAAAATAAAACAAATGGTATAAAAATTGATAATATGAAATTATTAAGCTTAATAATTTTTAGATCTAAAGGTAAGTAAAATTTTGTTAGAAAATAATGTAAAGGCAATCTTGACGACTCATATTTTAACCAATCTATATTTTGAATTTCATTAGAAAATATTAATTCATAATTATTAGCAATATGATTATAATCGCCTTGCCCTCCACCAGCAGAATTTTCTTCAAAATAAAACCCAAAAAAGTATGAAGTCAGAATTAGTAAATTAATAAAATAAAATAAATTCTTATTTATTTTAAACATAAATTCTCACTTTATTTCAATTAAATAATAATAAATAGAAATATAATTCAGAACTTATTATTTGGTTTAATTATATCTGACATTTTTAAGGAAAATTTTAATTTGATAATGCATATAATCTATTTCTTTTTTATCAAGACCATGATGACAACCAATCAAAATACCATTTTTCATAATATAATCCGAATTTGAAAAAGAATTTATTTTATTTTTATTTGAAATCAAATGTTTAAATGCTGGATGCCTTAAAGCATTTCCTGAAAAAATTGGTCTTGTTTGAATTTCTTTCTTTTCTAAAAATATTTGAAATTTTTTTCTGTTAAAATATTTATTAGTTTTAATTATTACTGGATAAGCTAAAAAATTCGTTGAAACACTTTTATGTATTTTTGGCAAAATAAATAAATCTTTAAAGCGACCAAAAAAATTATAATGAGAATTAAAATTTTTATTTCTTTTTTTTGCAAAATTTTTAAATTTTTTTATTTGGACATTTCCAAAAGAGGCACTCAATTCTGATGGTTCAAAATTATATCCAGCTTCAGAAAAAACAAACTTCTTATCATATTCTACCCCCATTAAGTTTATGCTCAATCTTTTTGAAATATTCTCCGAGTCTTTTAATAACGTAGATAGCCTTCCCCAACTTCTTAAAATTTTTGCTCTTTCATAATACTTTTTATTATTTGTAAGAAACATTCCTCCATTTCCTGCGCAACTTATAATATGAGATCCATAAAAACTGGTAATTGAAATATCGCTATATTTGCCAGTTGAGGTTTTGTTAATCTTTGCTCCTAAAGTATCAGCAGAATCCTCAATGACTTTTAATCTATGTCTTTTGGCAATATTTTTTATTTTTTTCCAGTCAGGAATGTTGCCAATTAAATTTGGTATAAGTAACGCTTTTGTTTTTTTTGAAATTTTTTTTTCTATTTCATCTGTTTTTATTTGAAGTGTATTTATATCTACATCTATAAATATAGGTGTTGCTCCACTCAATATTATAGATGAAATTGCAGTTCCAAAATTTAACGCTGGAGTAATTATTTCATCATTCTTATTAAATTTTAAAACTTTTGCAGCTAAAGTTAATGCTGAAGAGCCAGAATTTACCATTAACGCGTATTTTTTTGAAAAATACTTAGAAATTTTAGTTTCAAAAGAACTTACAGATTTTCCCATTTGTGTTGATTTATTTAATTGTTTAACAACTGCAGATATTTCATCTTTATTATAAACGTTTTTTCCGTAAGAAATTTTCATAATTTAAAAAATCCAAGGTTTAATTTTTTTTTTATTCAGCAAATTAAAGTCATTTTTATCTTTTAGAGTATCTAAGCTTTTCCAAAACCCATCATGCTTGAATGCAAATAATTTTTTTTTTTTTAAGAAATAACTCAAAGGTTCTTTTTCCCAATATATTTTATAATTTTTAATTTTACCTAAAGCAAATTTTGATATTACGAAAAAACCGCCATTTATGTATGTATCAATTTCTTTATTTGAATTATCAAATGAAGTTACAGTATTTTTTTTAATTCCTAAAATTCCATATCTTATTTTTGGTTTGACAGCTGTTAATGTTACTTCAGCTTTATTGTTATAATGAAATTTTATTAGTTCATTTATGTTAACATTTGATAGACCGTCTCCATAAGTCATCATTACGTCCTCTTTTAACTTTAATAATTTATTAGCCATCAAAATTCTACCTCCTGTCCCAGTTTCAATACCTGTATATACAAGGTTACCAATAAAATTTAATTTATTAGAATTAAACATAAATTTAATTATTTTTTTATTTTTCTTTATAATTTTAGTATTTTTTTTATTATTTAAAAAATAATTGATTATAGTGTGTGAATTGTGTCCTAAGCAAAAAATAAATTCTTTAAAATTTTGCCGACAAAAGTTTTCTATAATATGCATTAAGATAGGCTTGTTACCGATTTCAACCATTGGTTTAGCTTTTATCTTGCCCTCATGATCTAGTCTGGTACCAAAACCTCCACATAATATAAAAACTTTCATAAAGTTATATTTTAATAAAATTAATTATAAGATTAATCAAATAATTGAATATAATAAATAAATATAAATGTAAATTATCAATAATTTTTTATGAAAAATTTTTTTAAAAATAAAAGAGTTTTTATTACTGGCCACACAGGATTTAAAGGGATTTGGTTATGTTCAATATTGAATACATTTGGAGCTAAAGTATATGGATATTCAAAAAAAGATACGCATTTAAAAAATTTTAAAAAACTTTGTAAATTTAATGATATAAAAACTTATGTTGGAGATATATTAGATAAAAATAGCTTAAAATCTACATTAAAAAAATCTAAAGCAGAAATAATAATACATTTAGCAGCGCAATCACTCGTACAAAGGTCTTATTTAAACCCAGTAGAAACAATTGAAACAAATTTAATTGGAACTATGAATTTGTTAGAATGTTGCAGAGAAATAAATAAAATTAAAGTTATTTTAGTTGCTACCTCAGATAAGTGTTACGAAAATAACGAAAAAAAAAATTTCTATTTTGATGAAAACTATAAGCTCGGTGGCGATGATCCTTATAGCGCTTCTAAAGCATGTGCTGAAATAATATTCAATGCTTATAATAAATCATTTTACAAAGATAATAAAATTGGATTGGCAACTGTAAGAGCTGGTAATGTAATAGGTGGTGGAGATTGGTCGTCAAATAGAATTATACCTGATTGTGCAAAATCGATGAAGTATAAAAATAATTTAATATTAAGGAATCCAGATTCTTATAGACCATGGCAACATGTAATGGATGTGCTTAATGGTTACTTAATTTTAATCATGAAACTTTACATTGCAAAAAATAAAAAAAGTATCAATGGTAGCTACAATTTTGGACCTGATGATAAAAGAAAATATACTGTCAAAAAAGTTGCTTTAAAATTTTATAAATCCATAAATTTGATCAAAAAAATCATCATAAAAAAAGATAATTTTAATAAAGAAAAAAATAAAATACTTTTGAATTCAAGTAAATCCAGAAAAAAATTGAATTGGTCACAAAATATAAAAACTAATAAAGCGATAAAATTAAGTGCTGATTGGTACTACAACTACATATACAATAACAAAAATATAATTTTAAAACAAATAGTTGAAAGTAAATTGTTTTATTAAAAATTAAATCTTTCTGATAAATATCTTTCCCATATTAAAGATGCATTAACACTATCTGAAATATTTTTTTTTTGTTTCCACTTTGGAAATTTTTTTAACATTAGAGAATTGTTCGCAAATATTCGTTCAATATCAACCTTTCTTCTAGATAAGTAATTTATTTTAATTTTTCTATCTATAGCGTTTGAAAATTCTTTAATTATTTGCTTGACAGAATAAGGTTTGCAATAGCCACAATTAATCAACATTTTTTTGTTTTTATTCACTTTTAACAATGTCAGATATATGATTTCTGCCAAATCTTGTACATCAATATAATCTCTGATAGCAGACCCATCTCTAGTTTTAAATTTTTTTCCATATACATTAATTTCATATTTTTTTTTTATAATATTTGATGATAAGTTCTTAAATAAATTTCCACTTTTAATAGGACCAATATTTCTTGTAAAATTCGATCCAACTACGTTAAAAAACCTTAAAATTGAATAATTTATCTTTGATTTTTCACAATTTTTCCGAATTATCTCCTCACACATTAATTTTCCTAGACCATAATTGCTTTTTGGTTTTGGTTCGTCACTTTCGCTCACTTTAGTTTTTCCAATATCTCCATATACAGCTGCTGTTGACGAAAAGATAAAATTATTTATGCCTTTTTTTTTTGCATAATCAAGAATATTTGATGTCATTTTAACGTTATCTTTGAGATAAAGATTTGGTTTTTTTTCGGATTCGAAAACATCTATGTTGGAAGCTAAATGAATTATAGAAGAAATTTTATATTTTTTTAGTTTAAAAAATAACGTTTTTTTATTTAATAAATTAATTATTTCAAATTTTGCTTTCTGATTAATAAATTCTTTTTTTCCATTTGAAAAATTATCAACAACTAAAACTTTATATTTTTTTTTAATTAAAAACTCAGTTAAATGAGACCCTATATAGCCAGCTCCACCTGTAATTAAAACATATTTATTCAGCATTTTTAAAACTTTTAAAATAATATAGTAAAACTAACGCACTAAACAAACTTAATAAAAAAAAATAATTATTATATTTTAATATTAAATACAATGTAGTCAAATTTATCATATTAAAAATTAATGAAGCTACTAAAACATTTTTATGTAAATTATTTTTTCTAATTGGAATTAAAAAAAAATAGTCACCTAATTTAACCCATGGATAATAACCTTTAAACATTTTTATAATTAAAGTTAAAGTACAGTCTAAAAGAGGATAGATTAGAAGTGTTAAAACACAGATAATTTTACCCATTAATAAATATTCTAAAGATACAAAACCAACTATGAACCCAAAAAATATACTTCCTGTATCTCCCATATAAGCTTTTGCTTTTGGTAAATTATAAAATAAAAGAAAAAAAATTAATGATGGAATTAATGTAAAATTAATAATTATTGAGTAAGTGATTGTTTTATTTACATATCCTATCAAAAAAATTCCTAACATAAAAAAAATCAAGAATAAAGAACAATGGCCATCACTCCCATCTATAAAATTAACAACATTTATGATATAAACCCATGTTACTAAAGCCAAAAATATTGTTAATTTTAAAGGTAAGTTTATATTTTGTAATTCTAAATTTGTTAAAGAAAAATAAACAACTATCAACTGAATAATAAGTTTAATTTTAGCATCTATCTCATTTTTATCATCTATGTATGAAATTATTGTCAAAATGGTTAATGCTACAAAAAAAATATAGTATCTATTAGGTAAATAATTAATTAAATCAGAATACAAAAATAGATAAATTAAAGATAAAAAAAAAATAATATAAAAACTAATTCCTAATGATGTAACAGTATTTTTGTTCTTGCTTAATTGAAGCATGTTCAAATCATATCTTTTATTTTTTTTTAGATATCGATAACAAATGCTTAAAACACCAAATGAAATTAATGAAAAAATTAATAAATTACTTAAATTTAAAATTGTCATTAATTATAAGTAACAATAAATTATATTATCTCAAGTCAATAAAAAAATGAATTATTTTTGAGTTGATTTGTTGAAGACAATATAAAAGGCTATTGTACAAGAAAGCATAATTAGACCGAAGTTTGTATATATACTCCCGAAAGGTTTGAATGGGAAAAAATGAGCAATTAAAAATATTTTAAAAATAATTGAATTGTCCATTTTTAATTTAACACTATTTGGAATTATAAATAAGTTGTAAATTAAAAGAGCTAACAAGATAAATCCTAAGATACCCTGTTCAGACAAAATCTCTAAGTAAATATTGTGAGGATGAGTGCTGCAGCCTGTATATTCCAGGTTGTCTGTTATATCGGCGTATTCTTTATCATATTTTTTATTATCACATTCTATTCGAAAACTCTTGTAAGAAGTCCCAAACAAAAAATTTTGCTTAAAAATAACTATAGATTTCATATATATGCCGTAGTATGCCCACCTTTTTAGACCTAAACTATTTTTATCTTGTTCACTTTTATTTAGATCATTAACAATATCTTTATAGGTATTTTCATATTTATTAAATGCTGTAATATTAATTTTTCCATTTGAATGCATAAATATTAACATCAAGACTAAAACCGGTATTGTTAAAATTACCAATAAAAACTTTTTTAATTTTATAATTTTTTTCAGGTTAGCTAATAAAATTAGTAATAAAAAAAGATTTGTAGTTATAAACGGGGTCCGATCTCCTGAAAATAAAATCCCTAAATAGATAAAAATTAGCAATATGATATGCCAAGATTTAAAACTTTTTGTGATTAAAATAATAATTGAAAAAATAAAAAATAAATAACCACCGGCTATATATTCATCGCCAAAAAAAGATGTAATTCTTTGATAATTATTTTGTGGAACGTTTCCAAAGAGATCTATATTAAATATCACTTGAGAGTATAGGTTAATTAAAAAAATTAAAATAGGAGCAAAAAACATTAAATTAATAATCTTTGACTTAAAATTTAATCTATCTGCAAATACAAACGGAAACAAAATATACAATGGAAATCTAATTAAAAAGAAAGACTTTAATAGAAGTATTATATTAAAATTATTAATTGCGAGGTTGATTGATATATAAAATATAAATATGAAATAAAATAAAAGTATTTTTAGATATTCATGCTTTTTGAATTTTAAAATATTCGCTAAAGTATATAAACTTACAATTGATAAAAATAAATCTGAAACAAACTTGGAAAAAAAAATTACAACAGGAGTTAGTATAAAAAGAGATAAAAAAAAATTTAAAATATTTTCATTATTTAGATTAACTTTTAAAAAATTCATATTAAATAAATAAATTTTTTCATTTGGAATATAAAATATTTTCGAAGAGTCTTTTGTATTTTTTTACAACAACTTTTTCTGAGTAATTTTTAATAGCATTTTTTCTTATACGCCATTTTAACTCTCTATAATCACGGAGATTGATATATTTCTCTAAAGCCATTTTAATCTCATTATAATTAATTTGTTTAATTGTATGTCCATTCAGATCACTTTGTATCATTTCCTCTATGCCTCCAACTTTAAAAGATATAATCGGTAAACCACACATATTTGCTTCCAATGCAACTTGAGGTAAATTATCTTTTTTGGATAGAATAAATATTAAGTGACATGAGTTGTATACATTGACTATAGTTTTTTGGTCATCAATGAGACCAAAATGAGAGGTATTTTCTGGGAAAATATCCAATATTTTATTGTTATACTTTCCCATTGTAACAAAGTGAACTTTATTTGGATATAATTTATTAATTATTTTTGTTAATTTTTGAAAGTACTCGAAACCTTTTCTTCTTTCATTTAAATATTTTGCAGAGAAAAGTACAATAAACTTATCTCTTGGAATTTTTTCAATTTTTATTTTTCTTAAATGAATTTTATATATTTTAGAGCTAATGGGTGTTGGTATTACTTCAATTTTACATTTTGACATTATAAAACTTTTTTTTGCTTTTTCTGCTAGCCATTTAGATGGAGTTACGACTCTAATATTTTTTTCAATTAATTTAAATTTTTTTTTCCAAGTAAAATAATCAAAATCAATTAATTTATGTCTTTTAATCTTTTTTTTTTTCCATTTCTTATTATCTGTGAAATGCTCAACACCAATGAAAGGCCACATATCTGATAATCTCCATACAATTGGTTTATTAATTTTTGAAATATCACTAATAGATATAAAATTATTTATCCAGTTTAGTTGGACAATATCTATATTCATTTTATTTATTTTTTGTGAATTGTTAGTTTGAAATAAATCAAGACTTAAAAATCCTTTTTTGCTTTTATTATAACAAAATAGATAAGCTACAAATTTATTTAAGTAAAATCTTAAATAAAATAAAAGCTTAAACGAGAAATTTTTTTTAAGAGTTTGACTTTTTTTATTTTTTTTTATAGCAACAAATAACTTACTTTTAATACCGTTCTTAAGGAAAGCATCATTTATTTTACATGCCGCTTCACCTGCACCACTATTATCGTAAGTTGAAAAAATCCCTACTCTCATAATAATAAAACCTTCTACATTATTTATTAGTTAAATTTCTCATACCAAAATTGAAAAATAAAAAATGTCCATATTTTTTCAACATTATTGCCTGGTTTGGTTTCAAAATCTTCTAACATTCTTTTTACACCTTCATACTCAAAAATTTCTTGTTTATCTAAATAATTTTTTGAACAGAATGATTTAAGTTTAGAATATAGATTTTTTTTCAACCAATTTTCTTTTGGTAGAACAAATCCCATTTTGCTTCTGTGAATTATATCATTAGGAATCATATATTTTGCTATATCTTTTAAAAGTTTTTTTGAATTAATTATTGTTCCATTAAATTTAGGATTTAATTTAGAATGATATTCTAACATTTCATTATCCAAAAAAGGTGTTCTTGCCTCTACAGAATTTATCATTGACAGTCTATCTGTTATATATAAAAATTCCCAAGGCAATTGCAAATTCCAATCTATATTTTGAATAATTTTTTTTGGATTTTTTGATCCTTTATCTTTAAGATCATCTATAAATTTATTTATATTTATATTTGATCTCCAGTTTTTTTTTAGTAATTTCGATAAAGTTATATTTGTAAAAAATTTTTTATATAATAATCCATGTGGATATTTGAAATCCTTTAATCTATTTTCTTTAAAAGATTTTATTAAATTTTTAATTATGACATCACTAAAAGTATAATTTTTCCATTTTCCATAATTACCAAATAATTCATCTGCTCCTGTTCCTGTAAAAATTACTTTTTGATCTTTAATATTTTTATAAATATACCAGGATGCCAAACTTCCTGCATATGGTTCATTTAGATAATTAAATATTTCATCCATATCTTCTAAAATTTGATTTGGTTTAACGATTATTTCACTATGATCGCTATCGATAAATCTTGCTAATTTCTTAGCGTGATTTCTCTCATCATATTCAGAATCTTCTCCAGTGAAACCAACAGAAATAGTCCTAATTTTTTTATTTGAATTTTTAGAAAATATTGAAGCAATTAAACTTGAATCTAGTCCTCCAGATAGTGAGCAAATTATTGGTACGTCACTCAACATCCAATTCTTTACTGACTTCTCAATTGCTAATTTACCTTCTAAAACAGCTTCCTCATAAGATTTAAAAAAATCGCAATTTTGGTTGATTTTTCTGTATGACTTAATTTCCATAGTGTTATTCGTTAAATCAAAGACAAAATAATTATAATTTCCGATTTTTTTCACATCTTTATAAATTGTATCTATCCCAGGAACATATTGAAAATTAAAATATTTATATAAAGAATTTCTATCTAACTGTTTTGTTGCTATATCTAAATTTAAAAGAGTTCTTAATTCAGATGCAAATGCAAAATTTTTACCTTTTTTTAAAAAATACATTGGTTTAATTGAAAATTTATCAACTGCACCAAAAAGTTTTTTTTCTTTTTGATTGTATATAACAAATGAGTACATTCCATTTAGATCATTCAACATATTAATTCCTTTGAAATGAAACATCTTGATTAAAACTTCTGTGTCTGAATTTTTTGATGTAAAATTATATCCTTCACGTTCTAATATTTTTCGCAACTCAGGTGAATTAAATATTTCACCATTAAAGACAACTATCAAATTTTCATACCTCATAGGTTGGGACCCAAATTCATGATCTAAAATACTTAGTCGATTATGAATAAGTGTTAAATTTTCATCTAGAAAATAATTAGATCCGTCTGGTCCTCTATGTTTTTGTAGATTAACAAATTTATTTATAAATTCTTTATTCGATGTTCGATTTATTCCAAATATTCCACACATTTAATTAATATGCCATTCATTACATGGATCGGAAAAATAATCCTCGCTTAATTTTGAAAACCAATCAATTATTTCTTCGTCGTTATTAATTAAATTTTCGTTGTGACCTTGATGATACAGCAAGCTAGATTTTAAATCTGAGGTATATGAAAATTTGAAATTATTTGGAACAAAATTTTTACAAATAAAGCTTAAATAAGCAAAATTATTTGCTGACAACTCCACATTTTTTAAATTTGATTCAAAATTTTCAAGATTAGTAATAACATATTTATAATCTTTTAAATTCATAAAATTGTTAGTAAAACCTTTATTATCATACCTTCCTGTGCCAGCTGTTATAACCACTTTACCCCTCATTCCAGCTTCTATTGCAACGGTTCCTCTTACTGTGATACAATAATCAAGCATATTTAATAGATAAAAAGTATTAATTTTAGACTTGCTAGATATATAATAAAAATTTTCTGGAACTTTACCAAACAATTGGATTATCTTTCTATATTCAGGCTCAAATTTATTCTCTTTTGCATTATCTTGTATATTTTTTGTCTGGTTACTTGGATGGGCTTTAATTATCCAATTAATTTTTCTATTTTTTTCAGCATATTTTAAAGTTTCTTCATACCATTTCTCATAACCAGAAAATAAATCTTCACCATAAAAAAATGTACCATCCCAGAAAATATGTGGGAATATGACTGCATTTTTCTTTTTATTCTTAATACCTATTTCATCAATAATTTGATTAACATTCTCTAAATTTTTTCCAACCATTGTACCTGCACTTGGATACCAAGTATTATTGGTATAGGATTCTTTGATTTCTTTTTTTAAATATTCGTATTGTTTTAATGACAATTTTCTAGAACCGAATTTATTCCAAACTTCATCGCTTATTGAGCTTGGATGAGTTGATTTGTTATGTTTATTAAGTTTTTTAAAGAGAATTGAGTTGTTTTTATATGTGGCTATAAATTGTATACATATTATGTCATTCTTAATGCAAAGATCATACAGTTCACCTTCTCCAGTGTAGCCACGATCGTTGAATAATGCATATTTAACATTAAATTTATTAAGAAAATTTTGTGATGCATCTGTGTAAGCTATAGATTTTTTTAAATTATATTTTAAGCATGATTTGTGATCTGATTTCTCTAAATTTATTTCTGATACTCTAAGCATACGCATTGTTGTACTAAGAGCATATTTCCCACAAGAAACATCCATATATTTGTAATGAATAATATCCACTAAAGTTTTATTTATTAATTCATTAGTTAATTTATTAAGTTCAGAATTATTTATTTCTGAATACCAGATCAAAGGATTATCAGCTAAGAAATCTATCTTATTTAATTCAGACCTATACTGATTTGATTGAAAAATAAATGGTTTTAAATTAAATTTTTTAAAATAATTTAGAACTTCACATGTAAAAAAAAGATGATCAATATTATTAAAGCTAATATTAGAATTATTTATAACATATCCTTCATTTAAATTTTGCTCGTTTAAACTATTAATTTTTTTTAAAAAAATTTTTAATCTTTGTCTTGAATTACTTATTAAAAGTCTTTTTATTTTAAAACAAATAAAATAAATTTTTAAAAATATATCTGATCTTAATAAGTAGAATTGAAAAAAATTTAGGAAGTAATATTTACCAAATTTCATTTTTTTTTATTAGCTCTGAAAGTTTAAAATCATAAATGTCATCAATATCTATTGATCTTATAAATGGCATTTCATAGGATAAAATCTTTCCACCCACAATATACTTTTTTAATTTATTTTTTTTTGTTATATAAATCGCAGATCCATTGCCTGAGTAATAAGTTGGTTTTTTTTGTCTTAGAGTAGTTTTTTTTATTTTTGAAATTTTTTTAAGATAACTTCCTTTTTTTTTATATATATTATCTGGATGATATTGATGTTTTAGTTTACTTACGCTTATAAGTGTATCTGCATTGTATTTATTAAACAGCTGGCAACTTTTATCTATATCTTTAAAGTTACGCAAGGGTGAAGTTGGTTGTAATAAAATTAAGCCATTAAAATTTTTCTTTTTTAAACTATATTCATCATAAAAATTTTTAATTACGCTAAACATTGTAACTTTATCACCTGATAAATTTTTTGGCCTCTTTATTATTTTAATTTTATCCTTAAATTTTTTGCATTTATCTTTTATTTTATTTGAATCTGTTGATAAATAAATATCACTTATAAACTTTGATTTTAATGCTTCTTCAATAGTCCAAAAAATTAAAGGTTTACCAAAAAAAGTTTTTATATTTTTATTTTTTATTTGTTTGGATCCACCTCGTGCTGGTATAAAAGCTATAAACATTTTTTTTTTGAACATGGTCAATAGATTTAAATTATAAATTCTTTGAACTTTCGTTTTTATAAATATATACACATATAATGAAAAAAAAAATATGTGTAATTGTTCATTCTAGAGCCAATTATGGAAGCATTAAATCTGTTTTAAAAAACATAAGAAAGAGCAAAAAGTTGACTCTTCAACTTGTTGTTGGTGGTTCTGCTATTTTAGACAAATTTGGATCTATAGTTGAATTAATTAAAAAAGATAATTTTAAAATAAATAAAAAAATTAATTTTTTAATAGAGGGAAATTCACCATTAATAATGGTCAAGAGCACTGGCCTTGCTATAATTGAAATTGCGAATTGTTTTTCAGAATTAAAACCTGATATAGTTCTAACTATTGGAGATAGATATGAAACGATTTCTACAGCAATAGCCGCTGCTTATATGAATATTCCTCTGGCACATACTATGGGTGGTGAAATATCAGGTACCATAGATGAAAGTGTAAGACATGCAGTTACTAAATTTTCAAACATACATTTTACAGCAACTAAAAATGCAAAAAAGAATGTTATTAAAATGGGTGAAAACAAAAGAAATGTTTTTAATACAGGATGTCCTAGAGTCGATGAAGTTAAAGAAATTCTATCAAAAAAAATAGACAATAATGAGATTAATAGAGAAATAAATAAAAATGGTGTTGGTGATTATATTGATATTTCAAAACCATTTATTACGATTATGTTTCACCCTGTAACAAGTGAATTTGGAAATGCAGAACTACAAATAAAAAATATATTAAGTGCAATTAATAAATTCAAAGTTCAAAAAATTTTCTTTTGGCCAAATTCAGATGCAGGTTATGAAGATATATCAAGAGGAATTAGAAAATGGAGAGAAAAGAAAGGAGATAAAAATACAAGGTATATAAAAAATTTAGAACAAAAATTCTTTTATCACATCTTAAATAAAACAATTTGTTTAATAGGCAACTCATCATCTGGCTTAAGAGAGGGATGTTATATTGGTGTTAAAAATTTATGTGTTGGTTCAAGACAAAATGGAAGAGAAATTGGAAAAAATACAAAGATGATATCCAATGATTATAAATCTATTTTTAATGCAATTAGTAAATGTATGATTGATAAAAATAAAAAGAAAATTGATTATAGATATGGGAAAGGTGATGCTGGAAAAAAAATTGTAAAAATAATTGAAAGTTCTAATTTAAATTCTCAAAAAAAATTATTGTACTAAATGTGTGGTATAGCAGGTATATTAACGCAAAGAAAATCTAAAATAGAAAAAAATATTAATAGTATTTTAAATTCTATCTCGCACAGAGGACCTGATGGTAAAGGATACTATATAAATAGCGAGAGAAATGTAGCGATAGGTAATACAAGACTTGCTATACAAGACATAAGCAAAAATGGAAAGCAACCATTTATTTCAAATTGCGGAAGATACTTAATTGTATTTAATGGAGAAATTTACAATTTTAAACAGCTAAAAAAAAAAATAAATAATCAAAATTTAAAATCAAACTCAGATACAGAAATTCTTCTAAATTATTATATTTTGAAGGGTGAAGAATGTATTAGCGAATTCAAAGGTTTTTTTTCATTTGCAATCTGGGACAAAAAAAAAAGTAAGTTATTTTGTGCTAGAGACAGATTTGGGATTAAGCCTTTTTACTACTTATATAATAAAAATGAGTTTACTTTTTGTTCAGAAATAAAACCACTTTTAAAATTTCTCAAAACTAACTTGCCAAATGAAAATGCTGTTAATTCATATTTAACTTCTGAATATTATGAAAATATAAAAACAACTTTTTTCCGAAGTGTTCTGAAATTAAAACCTGGCCATATTTTGATATATGAAAAAGGTAAATTAATTGAAAAACCGTATTGGAATTTTTATGAAAAGCTAAGCAAAGTTAAGCTTCCAAATAATAAAATTGAGAAGAGTGAGTATATTTATGATAAAATTGATAAAGCTGTAAAATATAGTCTTGTAAGTGATGTAGAACTTTCTATTGCAGCTAGTGGTGGATTAGATTCATCAATTTTATATCACCATATAAAAAAAAATAATAGAAATTTATCAAAGTTAATATCTTTTAAATTTAAAGATAAAAATTATTCCGAAGAATTTTTTGTAAAAGAAGTTACAAAAAAATTTGGATACAAAGTAGATTTTTCAAATATTAATCATAAATATTTTTTTAAAAATCTTGAAAAATCTGTTGAAATTAATGAAGAGCCATTTGCAGGTTTGCCAATCATTTCGTATCAAAAATGTTTTGAGGACCTTAAAAAATTTAAAGTTGTTTTAGATGGAAGCGGTTTAGACGAAGCACACGCAGGATATGCGAAATATCATTTAAATATTAAAAATACAAATAATAAAACACAAGATGGATCCTTAATTGGGGAAATAATTTCAAATAAATTTAAACAGATTTCTACAAATTATAACAATCAACTAAAGTGTGACCTTAGAAATCGTATGAAAAAATTAATGTATTTAGATTTATTTTATATAAAAATTCCTCGAGCTTTGAGATTTAGGGATAAGTTAAGCATGGCAAACTCTATAGAGTTGCGACCTCCATTCCTTGATGACGACTTAATCTGTGCATTATTTAAACTGAATAGTACAGATCATTTTAACAAAGGTTTTGGTAAATGGTTATTAAGAGAAAAATACGAGAAGATATTAGGAAAACAAATTGTTTATAGAAGAAAACAACAAATACAAACACCTCAGAGAGAATGGTTAAGATGTTTTAGTTATGAGATTGAAAAACTTATTAAAAATGGAAAAGTTTGGGAAACCGGTTGGATTGATAAAAAAAAATTTCTAAATTTATACAAAAAATTTCTATATGGAGATTTCAATAATTCGTTTTTTATTTGGAAAATAATTAACTTAAATCTATGGCTAAAAAAATATTTTTAAAAATGATTAATATTTAGTAGTTCATTTTTTTTAACATCTTTCTTTAACTTAAGACCAATAAATTTTTCATAATTAGAAGCAGAAATTCCTTTATCAGGTTTTTTGAATGCCAAAGAGTTGAAAGTTATTTTGGTTCCTTTGGTAAAATTATCACTAAAATAAATACTTTTTTGGAAAACTTTTCTCATATTTGAAAATATTTTGATTTTATTTTTATCTACATTTGTTGATAATATTTTATTTGCTTCCATTAAACTGTTGCAGTAGTTTTTAAATTGAGTTGGTTCGGTTGCAAACTTTGCATCACTTCCGTACATTTTATTTGAAAATGTAAAGTGTTTTTCGAAAACTGTTGCTCCATTTGATAATGCGAGAATTGCCGCTACATTACCAATTGTATGATCAGAAAAACCAATTTTAAATTTCTTATTAAATTTTTTTTTCATATCTTTAATAATATTCAATCCTACATGCTCAGGAGGACATGGATACATAGAGGTACATTGAAAAATACATAAATTGTTATTTTTTAATATTTTTACTGCATCATAGATTTCATTCCAATTGCTCATCCCGGTTGAAAGGTAAATTTTAAGTTTTTTATTTTTAGCTATCTCTTTTAATAGAGGCAAATTAGTGACCTCACCTGAAGGAATCTTAATGTTTTTAACTCCCAAATTAATTAAAAACTTATATGATGCGATGCTAAATACTGAACTCATGAAATCAATTTTCAATTTTTTTGACAATCTAATAAGTTTTTTCCATTGAGACTTGTCAAATGCTGTTCTTTTAAAATAATTATATCTATTCTCTAAATTAAAATATTTTGGACTGGGCGCAGTTTTTATAGTTTCTTCATCTGGCAAGTGATGTTGTAACTTAACAATATTTGCTCCAACTATTTTTGCTTCTTTTATTAAATTTACACAATTTCCAAATGAACCATCATGCACAGATCCAATTTCAGCTATTACACAAATTTTTTTCATTAAATCTTAAAATATTTTTTATACCATTTTATAAATTCAGAAATTCCATAATCAATATTATATCTTGGTTTGTATTTTAATTCTTTGATTGTAAATAGATTATTTCCATGAGTTTTTATAACATCTCCTTTTTGCATACTTAGATTATTAATTTTTGCTTTTTTATTTAATTTATCAGAAATAATTTTTAAAAATTTTTTTAGATGAATTGGTTTTGAGCTACAAATATTAAATATTTTCCATGGGGCCAAAGATGTATGCTCTGTCAATTTTTTGTTTTTTTTTGGAATTTTAATAACCGCTCTATATGTCATCTCAACTACATCATCAATAAATGTAAAGTCTCTAATGTGCATTCCACTATTAAATAGATTTATTTTTTTATTATTTGATATTGAGTGAACAAATTTAAATAACGCCATATCAGGCCTACCCCAAGGACCATACACGGTAAAATATCTTAAGCCGGTTGTTGGTAGATTGAATAAATATGAATAAGAATGAGCTATTAATTCATTTGATCTTTTGCTTGCTCCATATACAGCAAGTGGATGACTAGCTTTATCCGTTACCGAAAATGATTTTTTGCTCGAATTTAAACCGTAAACAGAACTTGATGACGCATAAACAAAATGTTTAATTTTGTATCTTTTAGAGAGTTCTAATAATTTACTAAAATATAATATATTATTTTCTATATATGTTTGTGGTTTTAAAATTGAGTATCTCACACCCGCCTGTGCAGCTAAATTTAGCACGTAGTCAAATTTATATTTTTGGAATATGGTTTTTAAAAATTTAGAGTTGCCTATAGATTTTTTAAAAAAAATAAAATTTTTATTTTTAATAGTTTTGATTCTATCTTTTTTTAAATTAATGCTGTAATAATTGTTTAAATTATCTAAACCAACTACAAAAAACTTTTTTTTTAAAAATTTATTGACGCTATGGTAACCTATAAAACCTGCACATCCTGTTATTAGAATTTTTTTCAATCTATTAAGCCCCCAGCTTTTACATCATAAATAAAAGATTTTTTTTTACCAAATTTTTTTAATATTAACTTTGAATTTTTTAAAAATTTTTTATGTCTTACTGTAATAACAATTAAATCGTAGAAATTTTTTTTGGGTTTCTCAACTAAATTCATATTGTTTATTTTACCCAGATTTATGTTTGGATCAAATACATCAACATATTTGTATCTGCCAATCAGTTTATTTGCTAAAATTATAGCTTTACTGTTTCTTATATCATTACAATCTTCTTTGTATGTTATTCCTGCTAGCAATATTTTAGTTTTTTTTGATATAAACCTTTCTTTTATAAATTGAAAAATAAAATTAGAATAATTTTCATTAACTCCTCTCCCAGAAAGTATAACCTTTGGATCGTATTTAATTTTTTTTAGAACATAAGTTAAGTAATACGGATCAACACTTATACAATGCCCACCAACCAAACCTGGTGTAAACCTCAAAAAATTCCATTTTGTCGATGCTAATTTCATCACATTTTGGAAATTAAGATTTAATTTTTTACATATTATTGATATTTCATTTATGAAGGCTATATTAATGTCTCTTTGAGTATTCTCGATTATTTTAGCCATTTCTGCATCATTTATCGAATTAGAAGAATGTATCCTATTAATTATTTTCGAATATAATTTTTTCAAAAGGTATAAAGATTTTTTTGAAGAGCTTGAAACTATTTTATCTATATTTTTTAGAGTATATATGGTGTCACTAGGATTAATCCTCTCAGGACTAAATCCAAAACAAAAGTCTTTATTAACTTTCAGTTTTTTTTTTTTTTCTATTAATTTTATATATCTTTCACATAATGTTGGATAAACCGTACTTTCGATGACTATAAATTTTTTTTTTAAATCGATTTTTAAAAGAGTTTTAATAGCTCTATTTAAGTAAGATAAATCAGGTATATTATTTTTTCCTACAGGTGTTGGGACTGTAATAATAAAAAAGTCGCTATCAATTAAATTTTTAAAATTTGACGTAAAACTTAGTTTTTTTGAGGATGTTAACTTACTATTACTTATTTCATTCCTATCTATTCCTTTTTTTAATTCTGATATTCTTTTTACATCAATATCAAATCCATAAACCTGAAAATATTTGGAAAATGCCAAAGCTATTGGCAAACCCACATAACCTAATCCAATGATGGAAATTTTTAATTGTTTTTTGTCAATTTTTTTGTTTAATAAGTTTATCATTATATATTTTATTACAATCTACTAAACCAACTTTGTACTAATGTATATATAGATTATTATTATGAAAGACCTATTTTTAATATTGGGTAATAAAATTAAGGTGCTTTTAATACTTTCATTACCTTTGGGTATACTAGTTGGTATTGTTGAAATAATTTTTGCTCTTGCTCTGAATGATCTACTAATAACTGCAAATTTGATTGAAGGAGAAATAAGAATTGGTTTATTTAACCCATTATATTTCATATTTATAATAGGTTTTTTAAGATTTTGTTTTGTTTTTTTAACACAATTAAACACAAATTATATTTTTGAGCTAGTGAATAAACAAATCAGAGATGTAACAATTGATAACAATTATAATTATAATAAAGAAATTGGTATACTCAAATCACAGAAAATATTAAATGTTATATCTACAAAAGTAGCAGAGTTTTTGCATTCATGCGCTAATATATCTATACAAAGTTTTATTTTTTTAATAATTTATATTAATTTAATTCTTCAATCTGCTATTTTAACATCTCTCACGTCTTTATTTTTTTTAATTTTAGTTCTACCATTAATATTAATTAAAAAAAAAATTTCAATTTATTCTAATAATTTTCAAAAAAAATTAAGTTCCGTTAATGAGAAAATATTTAAAGATATCAGGAATATTAATTTTTTAAGGATAATTGGATCTTTAATTGATGAAAAGAAAAATATTAAATTGAAAAATCAAGAAACATTAAATCCATACAAAAAATATTTGTTTTCCTTAAGTTTTATTAATCAGATACCACAGTTTATCGGAATAGTAATAATTGCTTTGATAATAATATCTAATCAAAAATTTAACTTTATCGGTGGATCAGTAATTGTTCCATTTCTGTACCTTATGTTGCGTTGTATTGTTAGTTTTGGAAATATCTCAAATGATTATGGAAGAATATTATTCACAAAACCTTTTGCAGATAATTTAATTCACATAATTAAAGAAAATCGAAGGACATATGATTTTGAAAACAAAAATGATGGTTTAATTGAAGTAAAAAAATTTAATCTAAATGTCAAAGGACTGTCTATAGGTTATGACACAGTAATTCGGTCTAATATAAATTTTTCAGTTAAAGAAGGGAGTTTTAACCTTATTTCTGGAAGTTCTGGCATTGGAAAAACGTTATTATTAATGTCATTAATTGGAATAATAAAAAAAAAGGATGGTGAGATCTTATGGAACGGTCACCAAATAGAAAAAATAAATTTATCAAATTTAAGAAAAGAAATTTCTTATTGTGGTACAGATCCTTTTTTAATAGAAGGAACAATTTTAGATAATTTACTATATGGTTTAAATAAACATCCGAACAACGAACAAATAAATTCTGTGTTAGAATTATGCAGATGTGATTTTCTTAAAAAGGATGATAATTTCGATTTAAATCTGTACTTGGACAATGAAGGTTCAGGATTGTCATCCGGGCAAAGACAGAGAATATCTATTGCAAGAGCATTAATTGGTAATCCCAAAATACTAATTTTAGATGAGGCAACAGTAAATATTGACGAGGACAATGAATTCGAAATTTTAAAAAATTTGAAAGAAAAGTATTTTAAATGCACAATATTTGCAATTTCACATAGAGAGTCACTGAAAAACTTTGCTGATCAGATTATTGAAATAAAATAATTTATTTAATTTTTTTCTGAAGATCGTTAAAAGCGTTTTCAAAATAAAAATTTTCTTTGAAAGTTTCAAAAGCATTATCACTTATTTCACTTATTCTTAGCTTATTTGTATTTAAATTTAACAATAATTTTTTTAATTCATCATTATTTTCAAAAATAAATGCATTTTTATAGTTCTGTAACTCTGGGATACCTTTTAAATTAGAGGAATGTGTAATCACTATGAGTCCATATGATAATGCAGTAATTACTCTAACTCTTATTCCAACATCTATAGTATTACAAGCAAGTAAAATTGATTGATTGTCAAATTCTTGAGACATGTCATCTAAAGCTCCAACAAAGCTTACATTGTTAAAATTTGATAAAGTTTCTATTTTTTTTGATATATTTCCTCCACCAATGATTTTAAAAATGTAATTTTTTAAAAATTCATCAGAATTGTTTTTTAAAAAATTTTTTAAAAATAGTAATGATGAAATTGTTACAGTTCCAGATAAATCTCCTACTAATAATATTTTATTTATTTGAAGATTTGTTTTTGGATAATTAATTCTGCTATTTGGAAGAATTATTGATGTTTTAAAATAATTAACATTACTTCTTTTAATTTTAATTTTTTCATAATAATGATTTGCGTAAAAGCCAACATTTTTAAAATTAGATAAAATTTTTAAAGTTATTTTTAAAGATAATCTTTCCTCAAATTTATTGATTAATAAATTTAGAAAGTTTATTTCATTCATCAGTCGTCTTTTATTTCGAGGTTCATGCATTAGATCTCCCATACAGCAGATAATATTTTGGTCTTTTTGCTCGTAACATGCGCTTAAAGCATCGAAATGATAACAATATATTTTGTCAAAATTTTCTCTTAAAAAAATTTTTTTTATTTTATTATTTAATTTTTTTTGCTCCAAAAAAAAATAATCTGGACTACTATATAAGTAAGAATTGATAAAATTTTTTATTTTATGGAAAAAATTCTTTTTTTTCTCTTCAAAATAAATAATTTCATAATCAATATTGTTATTTTCTAATATATTTTTACATTCATTAAAGATATTTTTCTTAATATTTTTTTCACAAATTAAAATTAGAAAAATTTTTTCATTTTTTTTTTTTATAGCAGATATGATTCCCCATACTGTCATAGCTCCTCCATTAAACTTTGGACCAACTGGTAGATTTGCTATAATACCATTTTTCATTTAGAGTTACTTTTTGGAACTTTTAAACATGTCTTCAATAATTTTTTCTATAGAATAATTTATTTTCCAGCCTGGAAAATGATTTTGAAATTTTCTTACATCAGATATCCACCACTTATGATCCCCAATTCTTGGATGCTTTTCAAATATCATTTTTGTTTTTTTTTTTGAAAAATGTTCCATTATATTACTTGCTTCTAGGATAGAACAATTAGAATAAATTCCCCCTCCAATATTGTAGACTTCACCGATTCTTGGCTTGTTAAAAAAATGCCAAAAAACATTAACTAAATCTTTGCTATGAATATTATCTCTCACTTGCTTACCTTTATAACCTTTTACATAATAAGTTTTACCATTAAGATTACATTTCAGAAGATAAGATAGAAAGCCATGCAATTCCGCACCTTCATGCAAAGGTCCAGTTAGGCAACCTCCTCTAAATATTCCGGTTTTCATTCCAAAATATCGACCATATTCTTGAACTAAAATATCTGCTGAAAGTTTAGATGCTCCAAAAAGACTATGTTTAGATTGGTCTATTTTAAAATTTTCATTAATTCCAAATTTTTTATAAGGATGATTACTTGAAAGTTCATATCTAGTTTTTTTTTCTACAAACTTTAGGAAATTAGACGCATCCCCATAAACTTTATTAGTAGACATAAATATAAACGTAGAATTTGGACAATTCTTTTTTTGTGCTTCTAATAAGTTTAATGTGCCATTAGCATTTATTTCAAAATCAGTATGTGGTTCTTTTGCTGCCCAATCATGTGAAGGTTGTGCAGCACAGTGAATAGTTAAAATAATATTTTTATTGTGATATTGATATAATTCATTAATTTTTTTTTTATTCCTTATGTCTATTAAATTATGATTATAGTTTTTATAATTTTCTTCTAAATATTTCCTATTTTTTAAAACAGAACTTCCAAAAAAATAATTCCTCATGTTATTGTCAATTCCAATAACTTTGTAATTTTTTTTGCTAAAGAAAATAGAGGTCTCCATTCCAACCAGCCCAAGAGAACCGGTTATTACAATGACTTTTTTCATAGTGACTTTATAATTTTTGATTTATTTTTTAAAACCCACTCGTATATACCCTCAAGAGTTTTTTCAATACTAATTTGAGGTTCCCAATTTGATAGATTATTTATTTTTGAATAATCAGTTACATAATAGGGAATATCACCAGTTCTTTTTTCATTAGTCTTGAGAGGTTCAGAGGATGTTTTAAAAATATGTTTACAAAATTCTGTTAATTCACTTAAAGAAATCTTACTAAACATTCCACCACCTACATTGAATACTTGATTATTATATTTTTTAAATGAAGAGATTTGAATCTCAATTAGATTACATAAATCATAAATATTTAATATATCTCTTATTTGATAACCTTTGCCTCCGTATCCAATATATTTTAATTTTTTTTTTAACATATATGATATCATCCAGAAGGTCATAAATCCCTGGTCTACCCTTCCCCATTGCCAAGGCCCAGTTATAACACCTGATCTATTAATTATATAATCAATGCCAAATACAGAAGAGTATTCTTTAATTAAATTTTCTGCACTAATTTTTGTAAATCCGTAAAATGTTTTTAAACCGCTAACATCAAATGTTTCTGAAATACCCTTTTTTATATTTAATCCTTTGCAACTTTCAATTGGTAAAATCTGTTTTTTTAAAACTTTGAATTTTAAACTATTAATTTTTTCGTGAGAATAGACTCTGCTTGATGAAAGGAAAATTAATTTAGCTCTATATTTTTTAACAAGATTTAAACAATTTAAGGTTCCATTAACATTTGTTTCTATCAAATATGATAGTCCATTTTTAATTCCACTTAAAGCAGATGGATCTGCCGCACAATCAATTAAAACATCAAACTTAGGAATTTTATTAAGATCTTTTTCATATCTAATATCTCCCTTTATGACCTTAATATCATTATCTAAAAGTCTTTTTTTATTATAATAAGAACCTTTTCTATAAAAATTATCCAATACGGTAATTCTTGAATTCAATATTTTTTTTTTTAAGGATATTGCTAAGTTTGATCCAACAAACCCACATCCTCCTGTAATAAGTAATTTCATCAAAAGTATTGCATTATTTTTTTAATAATTTTTTTTGTTATCATTAAAATGGGAAACTTTAAATTTAAATTATTAAAAATTTTATATGTTTCATAATTTGATCTAATGATACTTAAAGGAGACTTAGTGCTTAGTCCTCCTATACGCATTTTTAATGAAAAGATATTTAAATATTTTTTTTTTAATTTTTCTTCAGTAAATATTTTATATATTAATTCAATATCGGAAGAAATTTTATAATTTTCATTATAATAACCGACTAAATCAAATACTTTTTTTTTTATGTATATGCCGGTGTGAGGAGGCAAAGAAATATTAGTATCTGAAATATCGGTAATATTTGAATTTACCCACTTTCTTACAATTTTATTTTTTTTATTAAAAAACACAATATCGGTATATATAATATCAGTGTAATTTGAACTAAACTCGTTATGAATTTTACTTAAAACATTTTTTGAGTAATAAATATCGTCAGAATGTAAAAGTCCAATAATGTTTCCAGAAGATTTTTTAATTCCGTGATTAATCGAAGCATATAAACCTAAATTTTCTATTTGTTCGAATATTATATTTTTCTCTTTATATTTAAATATTATGTCATTAGTTCCATCAGTAGATCCTCCATCAATTATAATAAGCTCTTTATTAAGGAAATCTTGATCAATGAATGATTTTATAGAGTCTTCAATTGTTCGAGAAGAATTTTTACAAACCATAATAATTGATAATTTATTCATTTATATCTTTTGAATGATAATTAGTTAAGATATGTATTAAATAGTAATATATGTCTATTAAATTTTCAATTGTAACACCAGTTTTAAATGGAGAAAAGTTCATAGAGGATGCAATACAAAGTATTACGAAACAAAGTTATAAAAATTTAGAATATATAATAGTTGATGGTGAGTCTACAGATAAAACCATGGAAATAATAAATAAGTATAAAGATAAAATTTCTAAAATTATAGTTAGCAAAGACAAAACAATGTATGAGGCTTTAGAAAAAGGTTTTAAAGAAGCAACTGGAGATTATTTTTGTTGGATCAATTCTGATGATTTTCTTTTAGACGAAAATTCTGTTACAAGAGTTGTAAAATGTATAGAAAAGTTCAATTTTAATTGGTTTAATTGCAATACAGCAATATCAATAAACAATAGAATTCCAAAAATATATTTTCCTTTAATTTATCCAAATTTTATTCTTAGGAGAGGTTTGGCAAACAATTGTTTCTGGGGATTTGTGCAACAAGAAAATACAATTTTTTCAAAAAAATTATATAAAAAAGTTAATGGAATAAATTCAACTTTTCGAATGGCGGGAGATTTCGATTTGTGGAAAAGATTTGCAAGATATGAAAATTTAAAATCTGTAAATTTAAATTTTGCTTGCCACAGAAAGAGTGAAAATCAATTAACAAATCTTGATACATACTACAAAGAAATAGGTAAAAAAAAATGTTTATTTAATTTATTATATCCTCTCAGAATTATATTAAGTTTTATAAACAAGTTTTTAGCACCTAAAATCAAATGATTGAATTTTTTTCAATTTCTATTTTCTCATTTTTCTCAATAGTTTCTTTAGCAAAAATTTTGAATTTTTACGGCAAATATAATTATTTTATATCAATTGTTTTTTTAACGTTTCTATCTTTTTTATGTTTACTATTTAATTTAAATTTAATTTTATTATTCACAAAATTGATATTAGTAATATTTTTTGTTTATTCTTTAGCTGTAAAAAAAATATCCATAAATAAAATCGATTTATTTTACATACTTATATTTATTTTTTTGATTTATTTTAATTATGGAGATAGATTTTACAAAGAAGACGCAATTAATGGTTACGGTTATCAAATTAAATCAATATTTATCAATAATGGATTACCACATTTCAATAATATAACTAATTTTGATAATTACAATTTAGATATACTAAGCTCAATATATTTTAATTTTTTTACAAGTGGATCAATCAATTTTAGAGAAGATGTTGTTATACTTAGTCAAAATTTATTTTTAATAATTTCAGTATTTATTATTTTAAATCCTTTGGATTTTATAAATAAAAATAAGATTATAAATGTTACAAAACTAGTATTAATTTTTTACTTTCTAACAGCTATTTTCTTTCAAAACGGAAAAAATGTTTTTGCAGAAGATATTCTAATCTGTTTTATTTTTGGGCTTACAATATTTCTATTAGAAAATCATAAAATTAATAATTTGAAATATTTTTCGTTAATTTTAATGAGTTTTTTTTTAATTGGATTGGGAAAAAAAGCAGCAGTTTTTTTGGTTATTTTTCCTTTATTAATTATTCTTTTTAATTTTAGACAATATCCAAAAAATTTTATTTATTTTTTATTTTTTTGTTGTGCAATTTTTTTATCAATCAATTTTAACTATTATATCTCAACAAAATCTGAAATACATTTAACAGAAAAAAGAGAGCATATAAGAAATTTAAATATAGAAGGTATTATAAATTTAAAGAATGATAATCATAAGATTAAAAAGTTTGAGGGATTTTCAATTCACGAATTTACTAAAATTCCAGGTTTTACGAAAAATTTAGCTATTAGATATAAATTTTATAAACAAGAACCAGAATTATTTTTGGAAAGACTTAAAATTTATAATAAAAAAGTTTTTAATATTGAGGTTTATAAAGCATCATTATTTCCAACAGTTAGATATATTTTAAAAAATAAATTTGATGTAGATTTTCCAAGAATTTCAATCAAATTAACTTATTGGTTTTTATTGATTTTTTTACTCGGAATTTATTTGAAATTGAACTCAAAAAAAAATTCTTTTACACAATTAGAGTACAAAAAAATATTTTTATTTTTATTTATAATTATTTTTATGAATGTTCTTCTTGTTTACGAAGATTTATTTAGACATGGAGAGATGATAAATCATACAGAGAATATTTACACTTTAAAAGATGAATATACAAATAGGGATACATCGCGATATCTCGGGTGGTCGATTATGTTTAGTTTATTATTGTTTATATATATGGCAAAAAAATTTATAAAAAAGAACTACTCAAAGTTTTTAAATATAATTTTAATCTCATTAATATTAATTGTACCAGCAAGAAGCTTTGGCTATATTTTAAAAATAAATTTAGATAGCAAAATATTATATAACGTAGATAAACAATATAAAAAATTTGAGAGAAAATTTAATAATTCGTGTCGATCAAATGATAATATTCTAATATTTGATTATGATTCAAAAAGATTAAGTTTTAATTATTTTTACTATAAGTTTTATCTAAATAAATTTGTGCCCATGACTATTTATAAAAACCAGGAAGTTAAAGTAATTAAAATAATTGATGAGAAAATATTTAAAAACAAAAAAAATAACATTAAATGCATAATTGTTCCAAGCAAATCAAAAATTAGTGAATTTATAAAAACAAATTATAAATTCAAAAATTTTAAAGTTGCTCCATTTAATGAAAAGGAATTAAATTTCGTAAATTATGTTATTTATTAATTTTTCTTATAATTTTATGTATAAGTTTAAGGATAAAATTGAAAGGTGAATATAAAATAGTTTTTAAAAGTTCTGGTCTATATGGTGTAGTAAAGCTAGGTGGATATATATACATTTTTTTGTTGTTATTTGAGTAACATATTTCTGAAATTTTTCTATTTTTTAAAATTATTTTATACACAATTTTAAAATACTCAAAACTGAAGTCGGTAACCCAATTTGGCTCTAAACTCCACCAATTATTTGGTTTTACACAATCCTCTTTCCATAAAAAATTATTATTAAAAAGTGTATTCTCGTCAATATTTTCTGCTAGTTTAAGATATTTTTCATTTCTAAACTTAAGTACGGAACCTTTAATTCTTCCATTTCTTACTGTGACTGGCCATGGTAACAAACTTACAAATGGTATTGAAGAATATGCAAGTTTGAAACCTTTTTTATAGTAATTTTTTGACAAAAAATCCTCATTATGCTCGAATTTAAAATTAATCTGTTTGATTTTTGAAATATTAAAAATACCCCAATCGCCAACAGCTGATTTATTGCTTAGATATAAATTTTTCTTTTTATTAAAGTTTTTAAATTCTATTTTCCTGCTTATAAGATTTTTTTCTATGTTAAAATTAGTAGTTTTTCTAAAAAAAGCTGGGCTTATATAAAAAACATCATTTTGACTTTCAAAAATATCGGTTAATATATTTATTATTTTTTCAGACCATAGCATTAACTGAGAGTCGTTCTGCATGATATTTAAAAAATCTACTTTATTTTGAATGGCTTTTTGAAGACCAAAGTTATAAGCTTGATATAAACCTCCGACTTTTTCATCACTTATATCAATTTCATTTATTTCAAAATAAAATATATTATTTCTTGAATATTTTATTTTTAATTCATCTACTAAATTTTTTATTTTTTTACTTTCTTCGAACTGATAATCTAATAATCCACCCCAACCGAATAATTTTGGATCACCAGTAGTTATTACAATTATATCAGAAATTTTATCGAGCTCTAAAGTACTAATTAATAAATTTTTAAAGTAGTCAAATATAGAAAAACCAACAATTAAATGACAAATTTTCTTACTCAAGTTTAATTTTTTGCAAAAATTATTTGAAATGTTTCAAAATACTTTTTAGGTTTTTTATTATAATTCTCAATTTGCATCGACCACCAATTAGATTTAGTTTCTAAATACTCCCTTTTAAAATAATATTTTAAATTTTCTTTTCTGTGAAATTTTAAAGATTTTATTTTTTCGTCAAAATATGGAGTAATATCAACGTATAAATTTGGAATAAATTCTTTAATATTATATTCAGGTTCGGATAAGAGAAGATAATTGACAGAATTTGCTCTTCTAGCTGCATTTGATACTATTAGTCTTGTATTATGATGGTCCTGGTGAGCACTTGACCCATCAACATTTGTATAGTGCGTTATAATAATATTTGGCTTAAATTTTTTTATATATTTATCAATTAAACCAACGCTATTATTATCAAAACTTATTTTTCCATCCTCAAGATTTTCAAAAACCACTTTTTTTGTAATCTTCCTTAATGCTTTTTTTGAAAATTCAATTCTATTTAAGCCTCTTGATGTCATACTGCTTTCTCCCTTAGAAAGAATTAATATACTAATATCAAACTTTTTCTTTTTTAATTTTTTTAATGTTCCGTAACAAACGAGCTCGGGATCATCTGGGTGACAGTAAATAGCTAAAATTTTATTTTTTTTTGAAAAAATCATTTTTTTTTATTAATTTTACTTTTTCTAACTGAATAATATCACCTTTATTATTTTTTATAAACGGCAAAGGATAATAAGGTTTAACCAATGCTCTGCACATTTTTTCTATTAAGTTTATAGAATAACTTAGTTTTATTTCGCTATCATTCAAAGTTCTTTTTTTTGTATAAGTAGCTTTTGTGTTATTTTGTTTAATAGAGGGATTATTTGGAAAATTTTTTACATATTTTTGTGTAAGTTTACTTAATTTAAGATTAATTTTTTTTAACAAAGAATTAGAGTTTTCATTTTCTTCAATTTTTATTTTTGATTGATAAATTATTCTTCCTGAATCTATATTTTTATCTAAATAAAACATTGTCAGTCCAGTATATTTGAGTCCATCAATTATGGCCCAAGTTATTGGAGCTCTTCCCCTTCTTTTTGGTAATAAGGATGGATGTTGACCTATAATTGGACATAAATCTAAAAACCTACTGTCTAATATCTCTGACCAACCATACTCAAAAATTAAATCAGGATTTAATTTTGAAACTTTATTAAAGTGTTTTTTGAAATTATACTTAGGAACCTTTATTATTTTAAACTTGTTTCTTTTTGACAATTTTTTTAATTTTGAAGTTACTTCATATGTAAAAAAAGCCTCTATTTTAAATTTTTTTTTTTTGTTTAATAAATAAAAAACCTCATGCCCTATTTCTGGGTTTCCAACATAAACAACTTTTAAACTACTGAATTTATTTTTTGAGGAAATTTTTTCAATTTGCTTAGACAACATTTTTTTTTAAATATTTATTTATTTTTTGCGCCCATTTATTACTGTGAAATATACTTTTATCATCTATAATTAGATCATAAGAAATTTTTCCAAAATAAATCTTATTATACTTAACATTCCACTCTCTAAGCTGACTGATCGTTAGATTTTTTGCTTTTTTTTCTGCTAAATTTTTATTATCTTTTGTTCTACCCATATATCTAGCTGTGAATAATTTGATATAATATCCTTTTAGGTAAAGACTATTTATTACTTCGATATTTTTTTTTATAGGTTTAGAAGTTTTGTATTTACTATCTATTGTTTTGCAAATTACACCATCTATATCAAAGCACAAAATTCTATATTTTTTTTTCATCAACTTTCAGTAACAATTTAAAGTATCTAGAATATCATTTGATATTTGCTTAGATATTATATTTATAGCAAATTGGTCATTGTAATGTACATTATCATAATAAATTTTTGAAAGATCTGTCTGATTTGAAAAAATATTTACATAGCTAACATATTTGTTATTCTCACTATTATTTAATTTAAGAAACTTTTCCTCTGTTAAATTATAAAATTTTATTGATTTATCAAAATAATAATCAGAAACAATTTTTTTTTTTTTTACATTCAGCACCTTAAAAGGATCGGGAAAATAATCATGATAATTTAATTTTTCATATCCGCTTATTTTGTTATTGATATCATATGACAAAGTTGGTTGTAAAATATGTAAAGTTTTAAATCCGAATTCATTTGCTAATGCGTCTAAAATTTTATGATTTTGTATATAATTTATTACACTTTTTTCATTAAATTGATCCTTTTCAGCTATTAATACTCTCTCATTCAGTTGATCTATCATCTCTTTTTCATATTTATTAGGGATAATAGAAATACCAGATATCCTTTTAATTAATTTGTTAGTCAAAAATATCGTGTAAAACCTATTAGGTAATTTTTGAAAAAAATCAGCAAAACTAATTTCATCATCACTTAATTTCGAATAGATTTTTCTGTAATTTTTTTGATGTATGGTGTCATTTATTTGCCAATCTATTGTGTTATGTGAATGCAAAAAATCATTTATACCATCAAAAAAAACCACATATTCCGGTTTAAGATAAATTATATCACTAACCAACCTATTAACCTGGTTAATAGTTGCATAACCACTATGGCCAGCAGTTATTACTCTAAAGTTAAATTTTTTATTACATTTAGAAGCTATTAAGAAATCATTTATATGTTTTCCCAGAGATATTCCTCCACTTTTCAAAAATGCTGTTGATCCTCCAAAAAAATAAATATCAAACGTTTCATTATTTATTAGTGTAGGTCTAATATTTGAATTATTATATTTTTCATCTAGTAGACCTTTATAAATAGTCTGAAATTTGTTTTTTTCTCTTTTTACAGAATAATCACTTTTAAATCTGAAACTATAATAAGTACTTAGTTCTAAATCCGATACAAATGTTTCTTTAAAAGAAAATAAACTAAAATTATCTATATTTTTTAATTTTATTTGTCCATCTACATTAGTTCTCTTGTAATATTCGTAAAGTATTTTCCAGGCGATAACCTCAAAAATCAGGAAAATTGAGGCAATCATAAAAATAGAAAAAAATAAGCTCTTAAGTTTCATATAATTAATATGATCATTTTAAATTATATATATATATTTATTTAATTATTAATAAATTATTTTTTTAATAAAATATTTTATTTCATTTGATTTGTTACTTTTTAAAATAAATCTTTTCTCCAAAGGAGAGTTTTTCCACCAAAATAACTTTTGTTTTTGTTTAGAGTTTAAAAACTTATTTTTTCTTTTATCAAAAATTTTTTTTTGTAACTCAAAGCAGTTTGTAAATTGTAATTTTGGAGGATAACTATTTATTAGAATAAACCTTTCAAATAAAGGTCCAAAATATTGAGCCCCTCCTGCTTCAGAAATAAATTTATTTGAAATAGATAGAAAATATAATTGAATCATCTCATTTTCTTTTTTATTAAAATTATTACAATTAACGACGTTGCCCTTTGTATTATTAAAATCAGTTTCATTAAAAATCTTATCACCGAAAATGAATAGATTATATTTTTTTTTTATTAAATAATTAAATGTTGCAATATAGTCTTTTTTATTAGAACCATTTCTTAAACCACTAAATAACTCTTCATTTAATCTATTTCTTAAATATATGGAAATATTGTTATTTTTGGATTTCTCAAATTTAAAAAATTTTTCTAGATTATTTTTTATTAGAAGCTTTTTTAATTTATTGTTATTAAGTTTAAATTTTTTTTTTTTTACTAAATGAATTAGTATCTCTTCCCATCTATAGAAGTCAGGAGCACCTCTTTTTTTTAAAAATTTATATTTTTTCTCCAAAAATTTATAAATGTTGTGATTTATAAATATATTTTTTTTTTTAACTAAATAAATTGTCTTAATTAAAAAAGACTCAAATACTTTAAACTTAGATAACTCTTTTTCACCTATAGTAAAATTTCTATTATTTAATTTAACAGATATGTTATTTCTAAAAATTATATAATTTAAATTAAAGTAATCTGGCAGATATTCATTATGTCTATTTTTTTCGATGAACAAGATATAGAGAAAATTGTTCTTAAAAACTAATTTTGAGCACATTTGTATTGTTAAGCAGTGACCAAAACCACCTTCTGTCTGAATAATAATTTTATTTGATTTTAAAATTTTATTAAAATTAAGGATCAATATAAATAGATTTCTTGGAAATAAAAAAAAACTAACTAAAAAGCTAATTAAAATTTTTATCATCAATCAATTTTTAAATGATCAACAATAAATGCCAATATTTGCAAATGTGAAACTTCAACATAATTATAACTTTTTGAATTGACCCATATGTTTACTTTACCTTTTTTCGAAACAGGATTATTTTTTTCAAAACCTGTAAGTGTTACAAGTTTAATTTTACATTTTTTGCAAAAATTTGCTGCATTTACCATATTTTTTGAATTTCCCGATGATGAAATTAGAATTACAAGATCATGTTTATAATCACAAAAATTTTCTATGGTTTTTTTAATCCAATTTTCAAATCCGTAATCATTGGCAAAACATGTAATTAAATTATGATCATTAAAATTTAGTGTCTTAATTTTACATTCTTTTGTAAAATCTGTTGCAATGTGTGAAGCAATTGATGAACTCCCTCCGTTTCCAAATATTAAAATTTTTTTTTTTTTATTTTTTTTAAATAATTTTATTAATTTTAAGGCTTTTTCGACATTTTCAACTTTACTTAATATTTTATTGTAATTTTTAATATATTCTTGAAACATTTTAAATTATTCAAATTTCATTAATCTTTTCCTTGAGAACAGCAATATTTTGCCACTTGGGATCAAACGTGTCTACTAAATGACCCATTTCAAAATTATTTATTAGATCATTTACCGCATCTGCAACTTTATATCTAAATTCAAAGCCTAATTTTGATTTAATTTTATCTGAATTGATATTATAAGATCTTATATCTTTGGAGTCTTCGATTTTTATCTCAATATTTTTATTATATTTTGATTTAAATATTTCTTTTATTTGATTTGCAATATCTATTATTTTCATATTTTGATGACCAAAGTTAAATATTTCACCGTTATAATTTTTAATATCTTCCATTATTAGTTTTTCATATAATCTACACATATCATTGATATGAACATTTGGTCGACTTTGTTGTCCTCCAAAAACTCTGATAAAACCTTTATTATAAGCATAATTTGTTAAAATATTTACTGTTAAATCAAATCTCATTTTTTCACTGTAACCACAAACTGTTGCAGGTCGAATTATTACTCCTTGAAAGTTATTATCCAAATGTTTTTTTAAAACTGGCTCACATAAAGCTTTATATTTGTTATAATCTGTAATTGGAACAAGTTTATGATTCTCATCAACGTTAGGATTATCAGATATACCATACACAGAGCATGTTGAAATGTATATAAACTTTTTTACTCCACTTTCTTTTGACTCTTTAACAAGAGGTTCAAAGCAATCAAAGTTAATACTTTTTGACAAATCGCTATCTAATTCAAACGTTGGATCATTTGATATGCAAGCCAAGTGTAAGACTGTATCAATGTTATGTTTCCTTAATACAACTTTAAAATCTTCAATATTTCTTAAATCGCGTTTTACATACACAAAATTATTATTATTTGGAAGATGTTCATCACCAAATATAGATAAATCATAATTTATAATTTTAATTTTATTATTTTTTTGCAATAAATAATTTATTAGTCGAGTACCAACATAACCGGAGCCACCAGTAATTAATAAGTTTTTCATTATTTCAGATATTTAAACCAATTCTTAGTTGCTATTTTTATTCTCTGTTTATCCCATAATGTTGCATTTTTCCAGTAATCTATGTGATAAAATAATTCGGATATTCCATTTTTTAAATTTACTTTGGGAGACCATTTTAAATTTTTTTTTGCTTTAATTATATTGGCCCATGTTACAAAGGGTTCTCCAGGTCTTTTTGGTATATTTATTTTTTTTTTTGAAATTAATCTAGCTAAATAATTTACAGAATTTGGCTTGCCATACCCTATATTTAAAGTTAAATTTTTTTTTTTTGAAAATATTGATAATTTTATTGCTTCGGCAACATCTTTTACATTCACGAAATCCCTTTTTTGTTTTCCATTTCCAACGATTGTTAAGGGTTTATCTTCTATCTTTTGCTTCAAAAAAACACCTAATGCAGCTCCATATGCACCATGAGTTCTTGAACGAGTTCCGTAGACATTAAATAATCTCAATGAAAAATAATTTAATCCATATACTTGAGCCCAATGTTTTATTGTAAGTTCTCCAATATATTTTGAAAATGCATATGGATATCTACAATCGATTAAATCGGACTCTTTCGTTGGTAATTTTTTAGCTAATCCATAACAAGAACTGGATGCAGAATAAATTATTTTTTTAACATTATTATTTCTCATGCATTCCAAAACATTGACTGTCCCAATTATGTTATTATTTAAATAATCTATAGGCTGTTCAATTGATGGAACAATGTCAGACAGAGCAGCTAAATGAACTACACATGAAATATTTTTAAAATGACGTTCTATTGATTTTTTTTGTGTTATATCTGCTTTTATTAACTTTATTTTATGATTATTAATAATTGACTTAAGGTTTTTTTTTGATCCGTCTTTCAAATTGTCTATTAATAATATTTTTTTAATTTTTTTATTTTTTAAAAGGAGTTCGGCTGTATGACTACCAATAAATCCAGCTCCGCCAGTTATTAAGATTTTCATTTTAATCCGTATTCTATTGATTTTAATATTTCTTTTTTCTTAATATAATCTGAATGACCTAATATTGAAGTAGATACAGCTCCAAATAAATTCGAAAGATAAGCAACAATATCTATTGGGGTATTAATTGAAAATAGTAGGCTTGAAATACCTAATACGGAATCTCCTGCACCCATTGTATCTAAAGGTTTTGTTTCGAAAGCGCTAAGAGATATTTTTTTTTTTTGTTTAGTATCATATATAAAAATACCATCTTTTCCTTTTGTTATAGAGAAATAGGATGAATCTATCTTTTTACTTAATTTTTTGGTCAAAATTTCTACATTATTTGAATTATCTTTTGTTGCTAACTGCAATTCTGGCAGATCAAGAAGCACATTATCTGTTTTACGATATTTTGTTGCGAGATTATATCCTCTATTGCCTGCATTTGTTTGGGCATTTATACTTAAAAACTTAGATTGTTTTCTTATTATTTGGTATAATTCATTTGAAAAGAAACCATGACCAAAATCTGATAAAATCACACAATCGTAAGATTTTATTTTGCTTCTTAATTTTTTAATAACTGATTTATTTACCTTTAAAATTTTATTTTTTCCTCTGTAAGAATAACATTCAAATAATTTTTTTTTATTTGAATTTAAATATCTTGATTTTCTAATTACTGCAAAATTACTATCAAGATTTATTAAATTAATTTTTCTTTTCTTATTTAAAATTATCTTTTTATTTAAAATTTTATTAAAATTTCCAGCTGAATAAACATCTATCTTTTTACAAAACTCTATCAAATTTTTTGCAATAGCATAGGATCCTCCTAAAAAAACTTCATTATTCAATCTTTCTACTGCATGAATAAATTCTTTAGATGGTTGTCCCAAATTTTTTGAAAAAATATATTCATCCTCAATTATTTCACCAAATATTGCAATTTTTAAGTTTTCGATTTTTTTTATACTATCAAAGACTTTATTTTTAAAAATATTTAAATTATTAACTTTTGATTTTATCTCTGCCATAATTTTTGAAGAGTTAAAATTTACATTAATAAGTTTTGATGAAGAAAACTGAATATCAGACGTAAAAAACATTTTTCCTCCCACACTTTTTATGGCATCAACTTCCTTTTTAATATTACCAGTTATATCATTTGAAAATTCTTGATAATCCTGGCCTTTACAATAGAAATTTGGCTTTAATTCTTTAATAATTTCAATAGGTGTCTCTTTATCATTTAAATATACATAAGTAACAGAGTCTAATGAAGACACCATTTCACATCTTAAAGACTCATTGAAAAATGGTCTGTCGGGTCCTTTTTTTACAAATCTATCTGATGTTATAGAGACTAATAATGTGCCAGTTAATTTTTTTGCAGTGTCGAAATGTCTTTTATGACCAATATGAATTACATCAAAAACACCATGAACAAGAGAAAATTTTTTATTTTTTAATAAGTTTTTTAATGTTTTTAAATCACTTATTTGTTTCGCATTAGAAAAATTATTTTTCATTAATTAATTGTAATTTTTGCCTTATATAATAAAAGCCATATACGAGAAAGTTTTATTATGCAATTCAAAATTCATTTTTAATTATGTCTAAAAATAAATTTTCTTCAAAAATTAGATGCTCCAATCATAGGAAAAGAATTTTAGAAATTAGCCAAAATGTAAAAGCTCTTCATGTTGGTGGATCATTTTCTTCTGTCGAAATTTTAGATACCATATTTTTTGAACTACTAAAAAAGAATGATAAATTTATACTTTCAAAAGGTCATTGTGGAATACTACTTTACGTTATTCTAGAAGCACAAGGAAAATTAACAAAAAAACAAGTTAATAGATATTGTAAAAAAAGATCTAATTTAGGAGTACATCCAGAGATTACAACAAATGGTGTTGAGGCATCGACTGGCTCTTTAGGTCATGGAATAGGTATGGCAGCTGGAATAAGTCTATCTAATTTAAATAAAAAAAAGAAAAATAATGTTTATGTTTTAATGAGTGATGGAGAGCTTATGGAGGGATCTGTTTGGGAGTCTATTTTATTTATAGCTGCTAGATCAATTTATAATATAGTTATTATTATAGATAATAATAATTTACAAAGTGCAACAAGTAATTTAGATACCCATCCCAATTTAAAGCCAATCGAAAAAAAGTTTAAATCTTTTGGCTGGGATTATGGCATCTGTGATGGACACAATAGCAATGCTATAAAAAATAAAATACTTAAAAGAAATAAAAAAAAACCATTTGCATTAATAGCTCGAACTGTAAAAGGTAATCCTATTTCATTTATGAAAAATGTTCCAATGTGGCATTACCGAGCTCCAAATAAAAAAGAGTTAAAAGAAGCTTTAAATCAAATAAAAAAATATGAGAAACGCATTTAGTGAAGAAATTTATAAACATATAAAAAAAGATAAAAACATATACATAGTTGCTGCTGATATATCTCCTTCAGGCAAAATGGCAGAAATTTCAAAAAAAAATAATAAACAAATCATAAATGTAGGTGTCGCAGAGCAAGTAATGATTGGAGTAGCGGCTGGACTGTCCATGGAAAAAAATAAAGTATTTTGTTATACTATTGCTCCATTTTCACTTTATAGGCCTTTCGAATTTGTTAGAGATGATTTGTGTCTTCAGAAATTACCAGTGACCATTGTGGGTATGGGTGCAGGAACAATTTATTCTGAATTAGGGCCTACTCATACAGCTATTGAGGATATATCAATTGCTAGATCACTCCCAAATCTTCAAGTAATTGCACCTTGTGATGGTCTTGAGCTTAAAGAAGCTGTAAAGTATTGCTTAAAAAATAAAAAAAATCCAATCTATTTAAGAATTGGTAAAAGTGGTGAAAAAAATTTTACAAAAACAACGTCTAGTAAATGGAGATTTGGTAAAATTCGGAATATAGTCAAAGGGAAAAAGACTTGTATATTAACTTATGGTCCAATAATAAAATTAGCATTTGAATTAAAAGAAATTTGTAAAAATGAAATTTCAATATATAGTTGCCATACTCTTGAGCCATTTGATAAATATGGTTTTCGTAAAATTTTAAAAAAATATAAAAATATTATATGTATAGAAGATCATATTGAGAATGGTGGTTTAAAATCTATTATAAGCGAGAATTTAATAGGAAAAAAAATAGAAAATAATATAAATTTTTTTCATCTAAAAAAAGAATTTTTAAATTCATATGACTCGCAGGAGAGTTTACAAGAAAAACATGGTTTAAGCTTAAAAAATATTATTAAAAAAACTAAATTGTTATTAAGATGAAACAAGTTGAACTAGTAACCAAACTTCACAAAAAAACAAAAAGAAATTATATTAATAGAATGTTGAACGACAAAGTGAATTGTATGAAAGAGGCGAAAAAATATTCTAAAAACTATTGGGATGGAGATAGAAAATATGGATATGGAGGTTACAAATATATTCCTGGAAGATGGGGTCCAGTAGCCAAAAAAATAATTGAAAAATATAAACTAAATAATGATTCTAGAATATTAGATGTTGGCTGTGGAAAAGGATTTTTGCTTTATGAGATAAAGAAAATCTTACCGAGAATTGATATTTATGGTATTGATATATCGAAATACGCTCTAAAAAGCATAAAAAAATTAATTGATGGAAAATTTAAATTTATTGATTTGAATAAAAAAAAATTACCGTATAAAAGTAGAAAGTTTGATTTAGTTATTTCGCTAGCATGCTTACACAATCTTGAAATTGATAATCTCAAAAAAATAATTCAAGAAATAAATCGTGTTGGAAAAAAATGGTATATAATGGTTGAAAGTTATAGAAATGAGAAAGAATTATTTAATTTACAATGCTGGGCTCTTACATGTGAGACCTTTTTTTCAAAGAAAGAATGGAAATGGTTTCTAAATGAAAATAATTATAAGGGTGATTATGAATTTATATATTTTGAATAAATAATTAATTTTTGGATATGATTAAAAATTTAGAAAAAAATTTTAATAAAAATGGTTACGTAATAGCAAAGACAAACCAAATAGATGCTTTACTAAAATTACAAGAAAAGATCTTGGAAATGATATTAAGTTCAAATAAAAAAGCTCGACTAAATTATAAAAAATACAAAAATGTAAAAGATTTTTTCGTAAATCTACACAAACATATTTCATTAAAGGAATTAAATAATTTTAGAGTTAATATCATAAAAAAAATTAATAATGATGAAAAATTTAGAGAAAATTATTATTTAGTTGCTAAAGAATTATTAGATGAGTTGGTTGGCAACGAACTTGCAATGCAAAATAAACTTAATTTATCTTTCCAAATGCCAAATGATAAAAATTCGCAATTGCCAATGCATTCTGATATTTATGCTGGTGAAAGCCCATTTGAAGTAGTAATTTGGATACCTTTAATGGATGTTCAGCCAAATAATCAGTCCATGTACATTACTAGTCCAAAGCATAACAAACAAATTAATAAAGAAGTTACCACAACTAAAACGAAAACTTTAAACCAATTGTATGAAAAACATAAAAAGAAATTTAAATTTTTAAAAATTAACTTTGGAGAAGTGCTTTTATTTACACCGATATTACAGCACGGTAATGTTATAAATACTACCAACAGCACTAGAATTTCTCTGAATTGCAGATTTAAAAGTTTATTGTCTCCTTATGACGTATTCAGTAAAACTCATAGAAATATTCCTCATTTTTATAGGCCATTAAATATTAAGCCAATGACTAAGATTGGGTTTAACTTTATAAATGGCGTTAAAATAAATAATTATAAAATAAGCAATAAGTTTAAATGAAAAAAATAGCTGGTTATTTAAATTTAAAACCAATAAATGGGATAATATTTCCATCTAACGTCCAAAATCAGTTAAATAAAGAGTTTATAGAAACTAAATTAAAATCCAGCTTCTTTATGACAACAAACGAAAATACTTATGGTGAAAATTCTATAGTTTTAAAATCTCTTATAAAAAATAAATCAATTCATGGAATAGTAATGCTTTCTACCTTTTGTCTACCAAATGATTACAATAATCGTTTAGAAATATATAAATTAATCAGGAAAAATAAAAAATCTTTGCACTTCATCTTTGAAGAATTAAGTTTCAAAAAAGAAATAGATGAAGATAAGATTGAGAATTTCTTAATTTTTGATAATGATTTTTTTACAAGAAAAAAAATTGGACTAAGCGATTCTGAAAAAGCTTTTGTAAATAAAAGTTGGCAGTTTATTTAAATTATAAGAGTTCAGTAAACTTTCTGTTACTTCTCAATAAATTCCCAAGTCCAATCAAAGTCTTTATTTTAGTATCATAGCCATTAGGTAAAATTCTCATAATTTTTTCAAAATCAAATCTAGATAAATAAGGAGGCTTTTTTGAAAAATTAACTTGAGGGTATCTTTTAAAATTACCATTAAATATTTGTATAATGTTATCAATCGCAATTTGTTCAGTAATTATCATTAATTTTTTGTAAAATGTTCTTGTTGTATCATTACTTTTTGCTCTAAAAGTTTTTCTTAAAATTATGTCTCCTGTATCAAATTTTTTATCAATTAAGTGAATGCTCGAACCAGTTGGTTGTTTTAATAAAAAAGAAAATAAAGTAGTTCCAATTCCTTTCCCCCATGGCAAAAAAGTTGCGTGTAAATTGAAAATTTTTCCAGAGTATTTATTGACAATTTTATCGTTAATTTTAAATGGATAGCCGCTAGAGACTATAAAATCATATTTCTTTTTTACACTTTTGGATTTTTTTAAGTAATTATTTGAAATAGACACTTTAATATTATTTTTTTTTAGAGACTTAATCAATTTTTTATTTCTTGATAAACTTCCTAATATAAGTATTTTTTTATTTAAATTTTGAAAGTTTTTCTTAATTATATTTATATTTTCAACATTTTCAGATTTTGTAACTTCTTTGTAAAATTGACCTACATCCTCAAAATTTTTACCAAATGATTTTTGAGCAAATTTTTTATTAATATATCCAAAAGTATAATAAATAGGATAAATAAAATTATATATTCTATTTTTTTTTTTAGTTGCAAACCAACTCTAATGTTATCGGATATTATAATCTTTATATTTTTATTGTTTTTTATTTTAAATTTTTTTTTCTTCTCTTTTATAACAGGGTTATTTAACCAAAAATTAATTATCTCATAATCATTTTTATAAAGATTTCTTATTAAAATATTTCTCACAAAACTTTAAATTTGATAAAATTTTTCCACTTTTAATATGGCTTTAACGATGTCTTGAGCGTGCTTTTTTTTGTAATTTTCATTTAAAAACAAATGAAAACAATTATTCCTTGTCGCTATTGAATTTTTAGCAATAAATTTATCTAATAAATATTTTTTAGTCCATGGCCATACATTTACTAAGCATCCATAATGCTCTCCTAAATCTACACCTTCGGCCTTTAAAGCTTTGGCAAACTGTATCTTAGAACATCTTATATTATTCAATTTTACATAAATTGGTAAAAAGAATGGAGCGTAACCTGAATGAAAATCGTTATTGAAGCAAACTTTTGACTCTTTTAACAACTTCAAAAAATTAAATACAAATTTTTTTCTCATATTATTTGACTTATCAAGTCTTTTTAAATTTGCGTAACCGATTGCACAAGAGAATTCATCTGTATTCCAATTCAATGCAGGAAACAGACTATATTTTGGGTCTCTAAAGTCTAAATTTTCTTTCCACAAAATTTTTCCTCTGTCTCCATATGCAAGTGATTTATGATGTAATTTCAATTTTTTTGTAAAAACGATTCCTCCAGAAGAATTTGCTGCGAGGTTTTTCCTATACATTATAGAAAATGCTGAAATGTCACCAAAAGTTCCAGTTTTTTGACCATCTATTTGTGCTCCAACTGCTTGACTACAGTCCTCAAGTAAAAAAATTTTTTTTTCTTTTGCAAACTTCGCGATTTTTTTTATATCTTTTATAGGTTGGCCAGCAACATGAGTTAATTGAATTAGTTTTGTTTTTTTTGTAATTCTCTCTTTAATTTTGGTTAAATCTATATTGTAACTCATTTTTTTTGAATCAAGTAGAATGGGATTGTGACCTTGTTCTGTGATACAAGAAAAATTACCTGCACAAGTTACTGGACATATTAATACATCTGAATTTTTTGGTAACTCTAATGCCTTCATTGCTATGTAAATAGCTCCTGTACCAGTGGCAACGATATTTGAATATCCACCACCTTGATATTTAGAAAATAAATTAGAAAACTTTTTTTCCCAAATTCCAGAAAATTTAGGATCTTGACCTCTTGTTTTGTAATATTTTACCATTTTTTCAACTTCTTTTTGTTCATTAGAACCAAAAGCAAATCTCGGTGGCATTTTATAACTAATTTGTCTTTTTCCTCCGTTAATTGCTATTTTCATTTGATTTTCCCATACTTGAATAATTTTTACTTCTATGTTTTTCTAATGGAACGGCATGTTCCCAATTGTTATTTTTTATAAGTTCTGCAACAAATAATGCTTGCTCAATAGAATCATCTATATCTACACTGTATCTATAAGATCCATTTCTACCAATTGAAAAGGTTTGTTCGGGGAAACGATCGTGATACTTTTTTGCTAAATCTTGTTCTGAAGATAATGGCATTGGATAAAATTTTCCATTTTTTGAAGGAAATTCAATTCCGATTAAAGTTGTTTTAGATTTATGTAGTGAAAACTTCTTATACTCTACAACTCTAGTAAACTTTTCCTTATTTGCATAATATAAAAAAAATACACCATCAGGAAAACAGAATTCCATTGGAAGTATTAAAGTGTGTAAATCACGTCCTACATATTTAAGTTCTCCTATGTCTTTCTTGAACAACTCATCAGGACTTATTGTATTAATGATATAGTCAAATTTATAACTTTCTCCTTTAATTTTAACTTTTTTGTTAGAAATATCACAATCCTCTAGCACAGTGTTTAATAGTACTTTTGCATTTTTAGTTGCAATATCAAAATATGCATTGTAACCATCTTTAGCAATTGGATATGCTGAATAAACATCTGGACTATCAAAAGCATCTCTTTTACCTTTCTTGATTGGATCTCCTTTTGTTGTCCACCCAAAAGATGTGAAAACTTTATTGTCATCCACCATCCACATCTTTTTATTATAATCATTAACTACTTTATTGTATAAAGTGTTTCCAATCGAAAATTGCCAAAATTCCTCTAAATTTTTTGGGGTTTTGCTTTTGTCTAAATTATTTAACTCTTTATAAATTAAATCTTTATCTGGCATATTCTCAATGTCATCATAGCTTAAGGGCATGCTATAAAATTGATTATCTTTTTCCACATATGTTAAATATCTATGATTCTTACCACAATCTCTCATTGGTATATATTTATTAAAAAAATCGAATAATCTTTTATCTTTTGTTAAAAAATGTCTTGGACCAAAAGTAAATGGATGTCCACCTGAAAAATAGGTCCTAACGCCAGCTCCTAATTGATTTGATTTTTCCACAACTAAAACATCGTAATTTCCTGAGAGATCAAGCGCATGCGCCATTGCGCAACCTGCAAAACCTCCTCCTATGATCAAAATTTTTTTCATTTTTATTTATTAAATTTATTTAATTAAATAATTAATTATTTTTTTTAATTCAATCGGTTTTAATTTTAATTTTTTTTTTGTATACTTCATTTTTAACGCAGTAATCTTATGATTATAAACTAATTTAATGTTTAAATCATGAGAGTTTAAACAATTTAAAAGTTCGTTTTTTTTTCCTAGTCTTTTAATTAGTTGTTTGGCAAAATTACAATATGAAATATCTTCTATTCCAGATAAATGAAAAATACCATAGTAATTGTTTTTTATAATTTTATATATAGCCTCAGATGAGTTTTCATAAAGAATTGGAGAGAAATATAAATCTTTAAAAGCTGTTATTTTTTTATTTTTTTTTAAATCACTTATCCATTTATTTACAGGCGAGGTATTTTTATCTAAATTTTTAGTTAATCTTAATATAGTAATTTTATTGTACTTATTTTTTAATTTTAATAACTTTTTCTCAGCTATATCTTTCATTTTAGCATATTTAAATCCAGGGCAAGTTTTAGACTTTTCATCTGGTATAGTTTTATTACTTTTAAATACGGTGTTTGTAGAAATGAATATTACGTGAGAACCATTTGTTAAAAATTTTTTTGCTAAAGCTGGTATATTAGAACAATTAACTTTTTTTGCGTATCTATAATTTTTTTCACATTCATAATAATCAACAACTCCACCAATAATCACTACGGTATCATATCCATTATAATTATTAAATTTTGATATGTTGTTTAAATTTAAAAAAATAAAATTTTTTTTTTGGGGTCTTCTTGTAGTTTTTTGTATTTTAAATATTTTATTAGATTTATATTTATTAAAGAAAACTTTTGCTAACCTACTATCGCCTCCAATTAATAAAATTTTTTTCATTTTAACTTAAAAATTTTAAATTTTGGAAAAATTGTGATTACCTTTATATCTCTATTGGACCTTAAAATTTTTTTTTTTAAATTATTGATAACCCTTTCTGTATGCACCCACGCAGTAATTAAATACAAATTTTTACTTGAATATTTATGAATATTTTGATTGTTAATTTTAATAATATATTTACTTGGCAAGTATTTGTTAAACTTAAATTTATTTTCATCTAAAACACTTTTTACATGATACTCTATTCCCAATAATTTAAGTATTATCGGCAATGATCTTGCAGCACCAATGCATATGATATTTTTTTTAATATTATATTTCAATATTTGATTATTAAATTTTTTGAAAAAAGTTTTAAATTCTTTTGCATAATTTATTAATTTTGTTTTACTTTTTAGACCAAACTTTTTTTCATTCTCTAGATGATATTTTACATTTTTAAAAATTGTGTTTTTTTTATTAATTTTTTTAACTATACCAACAATTACACCTCCTTGAATTTGTTGATTATGAAGCACATCAATAATTTCAAGATTATGTTTTTTAAAAAAAGGGACTAAACTTGTTATTGAGTGAACAGAAAGATGTTCATGAATTATTGTGCCAATTAATTTTTTTTTTAAAACATCTAATAAATTAGATGCTTCAAAAACAAAATATCCTTTATCATCTAAAATATTTTCTATACCTTTAAGCATATCAGATAAATTATCACAATGTGCAAAGACATTATTTGCAACCACTAAATCAAACCTGCCATATTTTTTTTTAATATTTTTTGAATTTTTATAATCAAAAAATATATTTAAAGTCTTTATTCCTTTTCTTTTAGCAATTTTTCTAGGTAATAAAGATGGGTCCGCTCCTAATATACTAGAAGAAAAGTGTTTTCTCACTAAAGACAAAAATAGACCATCGTTTGAACCAATTTCAAAAGTTTTTTTTATGTTTAAATTAAATTTATTTTTCAAGTAAAGAACTGTGTTATTAAAATGTCTAATTATATCTGGATTATATCCAGGCATGAAGGTGTATTCGTTATTCCACATTAAGTTATTTGAAGGCACACTTAATAGTTGAACATGATAACATTTTAAACAAAAAAATAAATCTATTGGAACATCATAATGTTTTTTATTAATCTTTTTTTTTAATTGTTCTCCAGGTGGTACACTAGGTAAATCTAAAAATTTGAGAATTTTTTTGGATCCACATAACCTACAACTATTTCTTTTTTTGTAAACTTTCATAATTTTTAATTTTTTTTTTTAAACCATTTAAAAAATGAGAATTTTTATTAATTGGTGACCATTTTGTAAATTTTGTGTTTTTTCTCTTAAAAGGTCCTAAACTAGTCTCATGAAAGATTATATATGCAGATTTAATTATAAGTGTATGAATTAATTCATTATTCATACGATAATAAAAAACCTTGCCAGACTGGTAATTTCCCATCTTTATTATGTCTGAGATATTCCCTTTTTTATCAAATATAACTATATCGACTTTTCCTTTTATTAAATGGACTGATTCACTACTATTAGGATGAGAATGAGGCCTAACGTAATATCCTTTCTTATGGAAAATAATCATTTCATGCAATCTTGCATTTTTTGATTTGTGATTACAATATCTAGATTTTTTATCTCTATTATGATTTGAAAATTTTTTTAAAAGATCTAAATCTTTTTTATTAATTTTAACTAAAGAATTTTTAAAATAGATAACATCTTTTTTTTTTGATTTTCAAAGAAAATTTTGTTCATTTTAGTTATATTTTGAAAATATTTTTTATCTTTACTCCATTTGCCTTTAAAATACTAATCTTATTAATTACTTTTTTATTGGATGGGTTTATAGATAAGACGCAGATTTTAGGAAATTTTTTAAAAACTTTAGAAAATGGAAAAATCTTAACACTATTTTTAAACATATATTTATTTTGCTTAATCTTATTGTCATCTAAAATATAAGATACATACTTTTCTAAATTAAATATATTTACATAAGTATTTAGCATGTGACTTGCGCCAAAAAATACAATTTCTCCATTTTTACTCAATTGAGAAAATTTTTTATTGATGTTTATCTTATAATTCTCAAAATTATCTTTAAAATAATCCGTATATTTTATCATTTGATTACTCTTAGTTAATTTTATTTTTTTGTTTTTATTATATTTACAGATTGCACAGTATATATCTTCATATTCTTGATTAAATTTTTTAAATTCTAAAACTTCGAGGTTTGAATTTTTTAAACTATTTATAAATCCAATTTTATCATAATAGTAGATATGGTCTTCCCATAAGATAGAGTAATCAAAAGATTTGATCTGTCTTATAGAATCAGGAACTTCAATATAAAAGATCGATTCCTTATTGCATATATTAAAAATTTTACTAATTAATTTTTTATGATCACTTACATGTTCCCAAACATGTCTGAGTATTATCAAACTATCCATTTTATTTTTTCTTAAAATATTGGAGGTAAAAAACTTCGAAATTATATAATCAATGTTTGAAAAAAAATTTAATTTAAGAAATTTACTCAAATAGAAAATACTGTTTTTATTTTCACAAAGATCGGCCAGTGATTTATCTTTGTAAGTAAAAACAAAAACTTTTGATTTTTTGTATTTTTTTAATTTTTTCGAGACAGATTTTAGATGAAATTCTGGCTCTTTAAAAATTAACCCCCTTGAAGGTTTTGTTTCTGAAGGTTTAAATTGTTTGTACAATTTTAAAGAGCCATCAAATGCATTCCTAAAAAATTTAAGTTGCAAATTTTTTGTTTTTTTTTTTGAAAAATTAGATGAAGAGGTTATCTTGCCAAAGTTTTTGAAAAATTTATATTTAATCACTTAAGGTGAACCTCATTTGAAAAATTAATTTATTCAAAAAATAATACATATCAAGAACTAATTAATATATATATAAAAATTTAAAATATCGTAATTTATTTCGATTACTATAAAATCTTCGTAAGTAAATTTTTATTATTAATCATAAAACTTTATTTATAAAAACTTTTCTTATTTACAAAATTTTTTTGAAATCTTATTTTTATGAATTGTAGTTTAATTAATTTTTTAACATTATAGAAATTTTTTAGTATATTTTAGATTTTAATAAAAAAGTATGACTATATTAAATACATTTGTCTTTTTGATTGTGTTAAATAGTTAAAACTGTAATTTGGGTAGAACATGCAATTTAGTCTTGTTACATCATGTTTCAACAATACTAACGAAGTTAATGAATTTTGTAATCGCACGATTAAAATTCTTAATAAGGAATTTAGTGAATATGAAATAATTTTGGTAAACGATGCTAGCAAAGACGATACTATGGAGAAAATTAGATTACTTTGTAAAAAAAATAAAAAAATAAAAGCAATTAATTTAAAACAAAATCTTGGACAACACTATGCAATTTTTTACGGATTATTTTTGTCAAAAGGAAAACATGTTGTGGTTATGGACTCGGATTTAGAGGATGAAGTTAATTTTATAAAAACTTTAATAAAAAGCAAAAATAATAATAAAGCAATATTCGTGCAACAAAAAAAGTTAAAAAATACTACACTTTCATTTTTGTTTTGGAGCTTTTTGTCCTTTGTGTCATTCAAAAAATTTGATGCTGGAACTTCTACTTTTTTTATAGCACCTAAAAAATTTGTAGATAAATTAAAAAATTTTGGATTACTTGCTTTTGCAAAAGCAGATTTAAAATTTTTAAATTTAGAGATTGCATATTTAAAAAATAATAAAATAAAAAACAATTTGAGGGTGAGTTCATATAATTATCTAAAATTATTGAGATTAGCATCTAGTCATATTTTAAGATACAATGTGATCACTTTATTTTTAATTAAATATTTAAAAATAAATCTTTTTATTAAAAAATTTGAAAAAAAATATATTAAAGAATTATTAAACTTCAAAAAATGAATAAATCTATTTCCGATTATTACAGTAAAAAATTAAAACAATTTCAAGACTCACACTTAGCAGTTGATTGGAAATCCAAAAGAGTCCAATATGAAAGACTTTCAATATTATCAAAAATTATAGATAACGAAAAAGATTTTACAATAACTGATTATGGATCTGGGACAGGAGAGTTAATTAATTTTTTTAAAAAGAAAAAATTTAAAAAATATTACGGATACGATATTTCTTCAGAAATGATAAATTTTTGTAAAAAAAAATTTAAAAATCAAAAAAATGCTTTTTTTTTTAATTCATCAAAAATTATGTATAAAACAGATTTTGTTATTTCTTCAGGAATTTTTAATGTCAAACTAAATACTGATATAAATAGATGGGAAAGAAAAATTTTTAAAACAATTGATCACTTTAATAACTTTTCCAAAAAAGGATTTTCTTTTAATCTTTTAACGTCATATTCTGATCATAATTTAAAAAAGAAAAAACTTTATTATGCCAAGCCTGAAAAAATATTTAACTATTGTAAAAAAAATTATAATAATGTGTTTTTAATTCAAGATTTTGAATTATATGATTTTTTCATATTTGTTAAAAAATAATCAATATTAAAAATAAAATTTTTTAGTATTTTTGTACCTAGAAAAAATAATTTTTTTCTTTTTTGTTTTTTTGAATATTTAGACAAATTTTTAAACTTTCTTTGGATAATTATTTCTCCACTATCCACTTCTTCATTTACAGCATGAAAAGTGCATCCTAATTCCATATTTTTTGAATTTAAGGATCTTTCAAGACCATTAATACCTTTATATTTGGGCAATAAAGTATAATGAAGATTAAAAATATATTTATGTTTTTTAATAAAATTTTTTTCAATGATATGATTATAAAACAGTAAAGTTACACAAGGTTTTATCATACCTGCATATCTAAAAAGCAAATTATTAAGAATTTTTCCTGAAGTTTTTTTTATATGAAAAGCTTCTATATTTTTTTTAAAACAAAATTTAAAAAGTTTGTCAGAGTCATATATAAAAGCAAATATTTGAAAATTTTTTTTTTTCAGTAGAGGAAATATTTTTTTAAGATTGCCACCATCTCCACTATTAATAATTAAAATTTTTTTTATTTTTTTTTTCATCTTACTAAAAATTTTTTTCAGTGCATAAAATAAGCCAATTGAGCTATTAGTACTGGTCAGCTACACGCATTACTGCGCTTCCACATCCAGCCTATCAACGTGGTGGTCTAC
>MDSZ01090542.1_pt1 | contig 61206 bp, 59 predicted proteins | sample 811201 | NCBI WGS metagenome assembly MDSZ01 (sample SAMN05326647, study PRJNA326480) | marine metagenome | isolation source: seawater | place: Indian Ocean: North | collected 2010
GATTTCGTCCATCCCATCAAACGCTTATCGACACCTCTGGCATTAATCCATTTGATCAGCAAGATGTTAAAGCGCTTGCTCAACTTATTGGCACAGCAGATATTGAGCCTGTTCTCGTTCTGCCTGCTGGTATGGATGCCGAGGAATCCGGTGAAGTCGCACGTATCTTCGCCAGCATTGGCGCACAAAGCCTTCTGCCGACACGCATTGATGTCGCGCGCAGATTAGGCGGCGTACTTGCTGCAGCCCATCATGGAGGACTTTTATTCTCCGATGCCTCTAATACAGCGAAAGTTGCCGATGGTTTACTCTCGCTAAATCCGAAAAATTTGTCTAAACTACTTATGCCTTCAGCGTTTCGCGATTCTGATGAGGGTTTCGGCTCTCACAGTAACACTAGCGGATCACAACAAGGCTCTAGCCGTAAAATGGGAATGTTCCAATGAACGACACAGTGAATACAGCTCCACCAAGAACCAAGCCGCCAGCCTTTAGGCGCGGCCATAATGTCATTGCCGTTGCTAGCGGTAAAGGCGGCGTTGGGAAAACATGGTTTTCCATCACTTTGGCGCATGCCCTTGCAAAATCAGGCAAACGCGTTCTTCTTTTTGATGGTGACTTAGGTCTTGCGAATGTGGATGTGCAGCTTGGCCTTATGCCTAAACGTGATTTGAATGATGTTATTCGCGGACGCTTATCTTTAGACAAAGTCGTGCAACCTTATGAAGATGGCGGATTTGATATTGTTGCTGGCCGCTCTGGGCAAGCTTCACTCTCATCACTTCCATCACAGCGCCTTGCGCATTTGCGTGATCAGATTTTAGAAGTGGCTGCGACCTATGATGTTGTCATTGCCGATCTTGGCGCTGGCGTTGATCGTACAGTGCGCATGCTCTCCGCCTCTGCAGCGCGCACAATCTTACTTACAACGGATGAGCCAACATCTCTTACAGATGCTTATGCCTTTATCAAGCTTGGCAATGCTGCTGGTATGTCGAAAAATATCAGTGTCGTGGTGAACCAAGCTGCTAGCGAGATGGAAGGTGAGAAAACTTACCGCACATTACTCAAAGCTTGCCAGAACTTCCTACGCTTAAATCCACCGCTTATCGGCATGATACGCGTTGATCCGAAAGTCAAAGAGAGTATTCGCCATCAAACGCCGATTTTGACACGCTCACCAAACTGTCAAGCTGCTGCAGATGTTGAAGCGGTTGCACGCGAGGTTTGGGAAACGATCCAAGATCTCAAAGCAAGCGCGGGCGCATAAGCTTACAACGCACATCACTATAGAGTAGCAAGCTTATTTACTGTAAAATGGTGATATGAGTGAAAATGGTTTTTTCAATTTCAATTTAAGCTTCGGCGCACTTTTTGGGCAAGGCAAACTCTTCAGCTCTGCTCCCACCTCTTATAACGCCAATCTTCTAAGCCTTTCCGATCAAATCCGAATGGAACTTAATGTAAATGGTGGGCAAGCTATGAAGCTGCAAGGCGTTATACAGCCAGGCAGCACAGCAAATTCCATTAGCATCAAAACGGATTTGGGTTTAGTGCATATACAGCCACAAGCACAGACAAAACTGCCCGCAACCCTCACACAAGCAGGCACTCTAATCACAGTAGATATCCCTGCAACACCTACCGTATTAGGCAACTCAGCGACTAGCCTTCCGCATATTGTTATCACACCGGCACAACCACAAAAGACGAGCGGTGCGCAGAATCAAACCACACGCCCAGCCACGACGGGCGCTACTCCGCTTAATATTGAGATTGGCGCCAAAGATAGCCCGCGCATTAATAACCAGCAAGCCTTGCAAAGTGCATTGAGCAGCTCAGCCAAAACACTTCAAAGCGCAAGCGCTCAGAGCCTTCATTTTGCGCCGGAGCTTCCAACGAAAGGGAGCAATGTTTTCCTCACCCCTGCTGCAGCTGCTCAGCACACAAGCCAAAATACTTCACAAAACGCCGCGCAAAACACCACACATCAAACCGTCAGCAGCACTTTAAAAACCAGCGCTCAAGACCTTGTTTTTAAAGCAACAAGCACTGCGCAGAATACCTCACCCTCCAGTTTAACATCAATAAATAGCACACATCTAACGCAAGCCACGAGCGCCATATTAAACAGCCTTAGCAATACAGCACCAACACCCATTTTAAGTACAAATTTCACAAGCGCGCCATCGGTAAATAGCATTAGCGCCGCCAGCCCAGCGCTTCAAACGAGCACCCTTTTCAATAGCGGATATGGCTTAACAGCCCCCCTCCCCAAAAGCCCTGCCGCCCAACCAATAACATCAGGGCTAGCACATACAGGGACGCCGCAAGTTTTAGCATTACGCATCGAAAACGCTTTACCGCCCTTAGTCACATTTAATACAGGCGCAGGCTCAAGCCTTGAGACAGCAACACCCAACATAAACACACCTAGCCGTGCAGGACAGTATCAAGGGGTTGTTACAGGCTTTAGCAGCCAGAGCACAACAGCCCTGCCCGCGCAAAGCGCTTCAAGCCTGCCCATCATAAGCCTTACAAAAGTGGATACTGCACTTCACACCTCAACCAATACACCAAGCGCAGCGCAGTTTTTGCTCCATGGAGTTAATACAACACAGGCCCTGCCAGATATTGCGATCGGCACGCGCATTATCTTTAGCCCACAAAGCGCAGCGCAAGGCTCAGCCAACGCACAAAGCATTGAACAAGCTCTGATCTCACAGGGCATTATGAGTGAAGATGATATACTCAATCCTCTTTTTAGCACCACTAAAGCCACTCAAGCTCAAGCAACAGGGCAAAGCTCAACAAGCAATATATGGGCACTTTTCCAAGAGATACAATCAGCATTACAAGCCAGTAATACACAAGCTGCTACTGGCATGAGCAACCTCATACCAAGCCCACAAAACCCGCAAGCTTTAGGCCCTGCGATGCTGTTTTTCATCGCCGCTGCGCGTGGAGGTGATCTCAATTCATGGCTTGGCGACAAAGCCATAGAGAGCTTAAACAAAAGCGATATACAGCTTCTTTCGCGCCTAAGCACTGAAAGCGCCAATCTTTCTCAAACTGCCAATGAACCTGCGGGCGGAGAATGGCGCAGCACAGTTTTACCAATGGCGTGGGATGGGCAAACCCATAAAATGGCGCTCTATTACAAACATGATAGCGATCAAGACGAACAGGAAGAAGAGGCCAGCAAAAAAGCGGGTGGACGCTCAACGCGCTTCGTTTTTGACTTTAGCCTTGATCAGGTCGGGCATTTGCAAATTGACGGTCTCTTTCGCCCCAATGCGCAAGACGGTAAACGCTTGGATATGATCGTGCGCACAGAGCAATTATTTGGTGAAGCAGCAAGAGCGCATATGCGGCGCATTTACGCCAGCGCACTGAAACAAAGTGAGATTACAGGTGCATTAGATTTTCAAGGCCCACAAGGCAATTGGCTTCAAATTGATAAGCTCAAGGCACAAGATGTTGGTATTAATGCATAAAAGCTTAAGCCTAGCGCATCAGCCTTCTTCTAAATTACGGCGATAGGTTTCGATAGCGATTTCATCCAAACCATCCATTTCTTTTTTATCCAGCTCGGCGCGCTCTTCAGCTTTTCTATTTTCTTGAGTGATCTCGACTTTTTTAAGTTCAGCAAAGGCTTGGCGCATATCTTCTTGCGCAATTTCAATGCGCTTTTCTAAATGCAGCTCTTGCTCTTTAATTTCCTCCACGCGCTCTTGCACAGCATCCCCATAAGCGCCGAGATAAGAGAGCATAGACACATCCATTTCTTGCGCTTTTATCTTTTCACGCTCAAGCTTTTCCAAACTCTGCTCGCGTTCATTTTTAAGCTCATCGGCTTTTTGATACAGATCAGCCAAGACTTTTTGCTTTTGTTCAACCGTATGGGTGCGCACACGTATCAGTGAGAAAAGATCATTATCAGCCATTTATCATGACCTTCTTATCGGCTTAGCTGTACTGGTAAAACGCGCCCGCTCTGGCTTTGCACCTGAGGCATCAGAAGGTGACACGCGTTCAATTGCTTGCTGCGCTGCGCCCTCATAGGGCATTTCCAAGATCGCGGCAAGCCTTGCAAAGCTCTCTTCTATTAATGTGCGATCATCTTTATTTTGCGTGAGAAACTCTTCAATTTGCGGATAAAGAATGAGCGCCTCATCCACGGCAGGATCAGAACCACGACGATATGCGCCAAGCCTGATAAGCTCCGCCATATCCTCATAAGTGGTGATGACTTTTTTTGCCTTTCTGATCAGGGCGTTTTGTTCATCAGTCAGCGCATTAGGCATTGAGCGCGAAACAGATTTCAAAATATCAATCGCAGGATAGCGCCCGCGATCAGCGATAGAGCGATCCATTACAATATGCCCATCGACAATACCGCGCACAGCATCAGAGATTGGCTCGTTATGATCATCACCTTCGACCAAAACAGAGAAAAGACCAGTGATAGAGCCCTCACCTGGGGCGCCGGGCCCTGCACGCTCCAGCAATCTTGCTAGCTCGCCGAAGGTTGTTGGTGGATAGCCTTTTGAGGTTGGCGGTTCACCTGCGGATAGTCCGATCTCACGCTGCGCCATAGCAAAACGGGTCACACTATCAATAAGGCAAAGCACTTGCTTACCTTGGCCGCGGAAATACTCCGCCACGGCTAGAGTTGTGTATGCCGCCTGACGGCGCATCAAAGCCGGCTCATCGCCTGTTGCGACGACAACAACGGAACGCGCTAAGCCATCTTCACCTAGATCATCTTCTAAGAATTCTTGAACTTCGCGCCCACGCTCCCCGACCAGTCCGATCACTGCAACATCAGCAGAAGTGTAGCGCGCCATCATTGACAGCAATACGGATTTACCAACACCAGAGCCGGCAAAAATACCCATACGCTGCCCCTGACATGTTGCCAAGAACGCATTCATCGCTCGCACACCAAGATCAAGCTGCGCGCCTAGACGCTGACGAGATGCCGGAAGTGGAGGTTTATTCTTAAGCGGAATGGCATGCGCACCTTCATAAAGCGCGCCCTTACCATCGATAGGCTCTGCCATACCGTTAATCACACGACCTAGCCAGCGCTCATCCGGCATAATAGCAGGCGGTTTATCTTGAATGATCGCCGGACAGCCTAGCCCTACCCCTTCCAATGTCCCAAAAGGCATGAGAAGTGCATGACCATCGCGAAAACCAACAACTTCGCAGGGAATATCTTTTTCCGGTGAGGGCTTTAAATGCACAATCGAGCCAATGGAAAGCCCGCGCCCAAAACCTGCAATCTCGACCAAAAGGCCAAGGATTTTGGTCACTTCCCCATAAATTTCTTTAGTTGAAAGCTGATCTATTTGCGCTGCGACTTGTTCCGATAAACGATCCATATATACAGTTTAATGTATAATTATACTGAAACAAAGAGAATGCTTGCATTTTAGCTTGGTTTTTATTATACATAACTCAATAATTGAGTAATTATTAGAGATTAAAGATGGCCACTATTGTATATATTAATAATGCAAATGAAGAGAGTGCAACAAGCCCACTCCTCCTGCGCCTTAAAAATACATTTGAGAATACTCAAGATGAGCTAATCATCTGCAATACAAATAATCATTTCCCTCATACAAATGAGCGAGCCCCACACGCTGTAAAATCCGTTTTCATTGAAAGCAATGGTATCGAAGATAAAAATGCTATTAAATCAACCATTAAAACACTTAGCTCCAATTTTAACATCGGGCCAATCTTTTTGTTTGGGCATGATGAAGATCTTTATAAATTTAGCCAATCTAATGGCACTTTGGCGCTAAAACCACGAGAAATTGACAAAGCCATAAGTACAGTAGAAAGCTTTACAGGCCCGCTATAAAACGCCTTAATTAAGCAAGTTCTCAATAACTATTTGTTAACCTTGTTAATATTTGTTAAGATATATATTAACAAAGGTTAAATATGCCAGTGGCCTGCGCAATGTGGGCATTTGCATCTGACATAAGGGAAAAGGTATTCATGCGCGTATTATTAGTTGAAGACGATACATCTACAGCAAAATCGATTGAGCTTATGCTTAAATCGGAAGGTTATATCATTGATACAACCGATCTTGGCGAAGATGGTCTGGAAATCGGTAAAATTTATGACTATGACATCATCATTTTGGACCTCATGCTACCAGATATGGATGGCTATGACGTTTTAAAAGCGCTGCGTGATGCAAAAGTTGAAACCCCCATTCTTATTCTTTCCGGCCTTACAGAGCTAGATAACAAGATTAAAGGCCTTGGCTATGGTGCGGATGACTATCTGACTAAGCCATTTGATAAGCGTGAGCTTATCGCGCGTATTCAAGCGATTGTTCGCCGTTCACAAGGTCACTCACAATCAATCATCGAAACAGGCAAAGTTAAAGTCAATCTTGACGCACGCACAGTAGAAGTGAATGGTGAACCCCTTCACCTTACAGGTAAAGAATATGGCATTATCGAGCTTCTTTCTCTTCGTAAAGGCACAACATTGACGAAGGAAATGTTCCTGAACCACCTTTATGGCGGCATGGACGAGCCGGAAGTGAAGATCATCGACGTGTTTATCTGCAAGCTTCGTAAGAAGATCCAAGATGTAGCAGATGGCGATAACTATATCGAGACTGTTTGGGGTCGTGGCTATGTTCTACGTGATCCACGCGAGAGCTCTTCAAGCAAAGCTGCAAACGCTTAAAGCACAACTAGTCTTACACAGAATTTTTAAGAGCGGCGCTTAATTTAGCGCCGTTTTTATATGGCCAAAGAGATAAAATTTTCTGGCGTTTATCCGCTTTATGATTAATATAGCGCCCATGAACTGGACCATACCAAATATCTTATCTGTTTTTCGTTTAGCGCTTTTACCAATCATGGTGGGATTGTTTTTCATCCCTTATGAATGGGCAGCGTGGAGCTGCCTTGTGCTCTATGCAATTGGCGCGATCACAGACTTCCTTGACGGGTATTTAGCACGCAAACTCAATCAGCAAAGCGAATTTGGCGCTATGATCGACCCGATCTCTGATAAAATATTTGTGGTCACCATCCTGCTTATGCTGGTCGCTGTTGAGCGCGTTGATGGCGCAGCGGTTCTTTGCGTCGTAATTATCCTGACGCGCGAATTTATTGTCTCAGGCATTCGCGAATATCTTGGGCCTCAGGGCGTAAAAATGCCTGTAACGAACCTTGCAAAATGGAAGACAACGCTGCAAATGGTGGCGCTTGGCGTTTTAATTGTCGCGCCATATATCTGGGGCGGACAGATCATTGGTATGCTGCTTCTGCTTGGCGCTACGGGCATTACCGCTTACACAGGCTGGGGCTATTTAAAGAAGGCTCTAGAATTTCTTAGAAAAATATCCTAAAAGGCTTGGCATGAGAGATTTATACCCCATTATCCGCCCGCTCATGATGGCTTTAGAGCCGGAAAAAGCACATAACTTGTCACTTAAAATGATGAAGTTCGGGCTTGCGCCAAAATATAAACAAGCTCCTCGAGCAGAGCTTGAACAAGTTTTATGGGGGCTGAAGTTTCCTAATCCTGTCGGCCTTTCTGCAGGCTTTGATAAGAATGCGGATGTGATTGGTCCATGCTTAAATATGGGCTTTGGCTTCGTAGAGGTTGGCACAGTTACCCCTAAACCGCAAAGCGGCAACCCTCGCCAGCGCGTTTTCCGCGATATTGCGAATGAAGCGGTCATTAATCGCATGGGCTTCCCTAGCAAGGGCGTGAATGCGTTTAAAGATAATCTTGAAAAGTTTTTAGGTAGCAAAAACCACCCTGCCGGCGTTATTGGCCTGAATATCGGTATGAATAAAACGCAGAAAAACCCGGCTAAAGATTACGGGCTTTTAATCCGCATGCTTGGCCCGATGGCGGATTATATTACGATCAATATCTCCTCACCTAACACACCGGGCCTTAGGGATTTGCAACAGCGAGAGCCTTTAACGGAGCTTTTGAAAGAGATATTAGATGTGCGCCAGAAATCATGCGGCGAACACGCCCCACCAATCCTCGTCAAGCTGGCACCGGATTTAACGCCTGAGCAGCGTGAAGAGATTGCACAGGTGCTGTTAGATGTAAAAATTGATGGTATTATCCTAGGCAATACAACACTTGCACGGCCTGAGTTTTTGGATAAAGACTTCAGAGAGGAAAAAGGCGGGCTTTCAGGACAGCCTCTTACAGACAAAGCTACGGAGCTTGTTTCTGATTTCTATCGTCTGACAAAAGGGCAAATCCCTATTATTGGCGCAGGCGGAATTACCTCAGCAAATCAAGCCTATGACAAGATTAAAGCTGGCGCTTCACTCGTACAGCTCTACAGCGCGCTTGCCTTTAGAGGCCCATCCCTGATACAGTCTATAAATGATGAGTTACTATCGCTAGTGAAAGCAGACGGATACAGCAATATCTCGGAAGCGATCGGCGTAAATCACAAATAGTTAGAGACGCACATTCCTTAGCGCCTCGTAAGCTAGTTTTTTAAAAGGTTGTTATGGCGAAGGCACAAAGTAATAAACGCTATAGATCGGGCATGAATAAATTCAGAGTAAGCGCTCTGGTGTTTATTTCTACGGGCATTTTCACGCTTTTAAGCTTTATTTCCATTCCTTTAAGCATCATGGTTTTTGCGGGCTTTGCCAGTGCGCTTATGATGATGAACGAACATCAAAGACGCAAGAATTGGGAAAAGGCAAATAGCTTTAAATTCAAAGTGCTACAAAGCTCTGTTCAAGACTTACAACATGAGTCACAGCAGCAAAAAATTGATATTGCTGAAATAAGAAGAGAGCTCAAAGAGCAGCAGCAAAATCGACAGCCTATTCCGTTTTCATTCTTCAATGATGAAAGAAAAAAGCCTGCTAATGCTTATCAGATACCCCGTGCGAAGAAATCTGATTTTATGCTCGAACATGGTATAGAAACGCGTTCTGCGGGCAGCAAACTTATGCCGCATATCTCTAAGATCAGAAAAGAGCGTGAAGATAAAAAGCCTGCGATACATAACAAAAGTGCGCATATCTATCAGGATAATAATTATAACGCAGAGGATTACGCTTCTTTGAGCGATAGCGTTATAGAAGAGCTGGTTGCGCATGCTTTAACCAATAAGCGCATGCAAGTCTTCGTACAGCCGATTATGCGCCTTCCTCAGCGCAAGGTCCGCTTTTATGAGCTTTATGCACGATTGCGCGCCAAGCCTGGTCTATATATCCCTGCTGCGCGCTATATGCCGATTGCTGAGCAGAATAAGATCAAGGGACGGATTGATGAATTAGTTTTAATGGAATCCTTAAGAACAATCGAGGAAAGCGCACATTTAGAGCGCGCCGCACCGTTTTTCATCAACATCACCAAAGACACAATCAAAAACGCTACGTTCATGAAGAAGCTCCTCCCTTTCCTCTCTAAGAACAAGCACTTATCATCACGTCTTATTTTCGAAATGGCGCATATCGATTTCGAATCTTTAACCCCTTCCATGTATAAAATCGTTGAGGGTTTAGGCAAAATCGGATGCGCGTTTTCCATCGATCATGTCGATCATCTATCCTTTGATCTCTCGCTCATGCGACGTATGAATGTGAAGTTTGTTAAAGTAAAACCTTCACTCGCCCTTAAAAAGCAAGATCAAATGGCGCGCTGTAAAAATGGTATGGAAGCCCTTGGCATCTCCATCATATTCGAACAAATAGAGAGCGAAGAAACATTAAGGCAGATTTTAAATTTTGAGCCGCAATATGCGCAAGGCTACCTCTTTGGCAAGCCTGACCTACAGGGTGCATTCAAAACGCGAGTGCGTGCAAAGCGTAACGGTATCCGAGAACAATTCGGCTAATTCAGCTAAAGCGGGTTCAATTAAAAAGCCTGCTTAAAATACGTGTTGAAAAATATGCCTTGAAAACCATGTATTGAGACTCGTAGCCTTGATTATAATGCTTTATGTTTAGAGAGATTTCTAAAATATAAAAAGGATTACAGCATGAGATCAGGATTAATTTTTTCCGCCCTTTTAATATCTGCTAGCCTCTCTTTTTCTGCTTCACATACATTCGCGCAGCAAAGCTTAGACGCCACAGCAACAGAGCTTGCGCCTGCAACTGAAGCACAAAGCGCCTCACCCTCTCATGCCATCGCGCTTCACGGCAGCCCTAAATATCAGGCGGATTTCGCGCATCTTGATTACGTGAATCCGGATGCCCCTAAAGGCGGTAAGATTAAGCTGAGTGCTGTTGGGAGTTTTGACTCCTTAAACCCTTTCATCATCAAAGGCACGGCGGCCTCTGGCATGAACTTTATTCGTTCTGGCCTTGTCTATCAGAGCTTGATGCAAAATAGCTGGGATGAGCCTTTCACGCTCTATGGGATTCTAGCGGAGAGCATTGAAGTTCCAGAGGATAAAAGCTGGGCAATCTTTAATTTAAGAGCTGAAGCGCAGTGGGCTGATGGAACAGATTTAACAGCTGACGATGTCGCATGGACCTTTGAGACCCTCACCACAAAAGGCAATCCATTTTTCAAAGCCTATTATGGCGATATTGAAGGCACTGAAATATTAGGGCCTAAGCGCATTAAGTTTAACTTCAAAGTTTCTGGCAATAACGAGCTGCCTTTGATTATTGCCGAGATGTCGGTGCTACCGAAACATTACTGGGAGCGCGAAGAAAATATATTTGATCAAACATCTTTGAAGCCACCATTAGGAAGCGGGCCATATGAAGTTGCAAGCGTTGAAGCTGGACGTCAAATCACCTATAAGCGCCGTGATAATTTCTGGGCGGAAGATCTTCCTTTTTTCAAAGGCTTTTATAACTTCGACACTATTACTTATGATTATTACCGCGATAATAACGTGGATTTAGAAGCGTTTCTCTCTGGTGAATATGATGTGCGCCTCGAGAACATGGCTAAGCTTTGGGAGACAGCCTATAACGCCCCGAGCATCAAAAATGGCCAGATCATTAAAGAAGAGATCGCGCATAACCGCCCTGCTGGCATGCAAGCCTTTATCTATAATATACGCCGCGAGGTTTTTCAGGATGAAGCAGTGCGCGAAGCTTTGAGCTATGCATTTGATTTTGAATGGTCTAATGCGCAATTCGCTTATGGTGAGTATATTCGTACCGATAGTTATTTTGAGAATTCCGAACTTAGCGCCTCTGGACTACCTGAGGGAGAAGAGCTGGAGCTTTTAAAACGCCTACAGGCTGAGTATCCTCAAGCGATCCCTGAGAGCGTTTTCACGCAAAGCTATGTCGTGCCTAAAAGTAACGGCAAAGGCGGCAATAGAGCCAATTTAAAAACAGCGCAAAAGCTTTTAGATGATGCAGGCTATAAGCTTGGCAATGATGGTGTGCGCGCAAAAGATGGCGTGCGCTTGGAGTTCGAAATCCTAGATTCTAATCCGCAATTTGAACGCTGGGTTTTGCCTTTCGTGAAAAATCTTGAGCGCATTGGAGTGAAAGCTAATTTCAGAGTGGTTGATACAGCGCAATTCCAAAACCGTGTGACAGAATATGATTTTGATATGGTTATTGGTGGCTTTGGTCAATCGGATTCCCCAGGCAATGAGCAACGTGATTTCTGGGGCAGTGAAAAAGCAGATATCCCAGGATCACGCAATTATATAGGCATTAAAAACCCAGCGATTGATCAACTGATTGAGGAGCTTATTCAAGCAAAGAGCCGTGAGGATTTGATCATTCACTGCCGAGCACTGGACCGCATATTACTACAGGGTCATTACGTGATACCGATGTGGCATTATAATAAGTGGCGCATAGCTTACTGGTCACATATACAAAGACCAGAAACGCTATCTGGTATTAGTCCACTTATTACAGATACCTGGTGGGCTGAAGCGCCTTAAAAGAAAAACGTATTTTTGAGTAAAGAAAGAATAAGACTATGAAGATTGCTATTGCTATCCCGGCGCGTTATGCCTCTAAGCGCTTTCCTGGTAAGCCCTTAGTTGAAATTGACGGGCAAAGCATGCTGAGCCGTGTTGTTAAGCTGGCTCGGAAAGTTGCAAAGCCTTTTGAGGATATCGATATCTTTGTCGCGACAGAGGATGAGCGTATCGCAGAGCATGCTCAGAAAATTGGCGTAGAATGCGTCATGACTTCAGATCTTTGCGAAAGCGGCTCAGACCGCACATTAGAAGCGATCAAAGTGCGCGAGGATAACGGCATAGAGCCACCTGACTATGTTATCAATCTGCAAGGGGATGCGCCTTTTACACCGCCAAATGTTTTAAAGGCGATGATTAAAGCCATTGAGGAAAACCCGCATGCGCAAGTTCTCACCCCTGTTCATCGTTTGAGCTGGAATGATCTGGACCGCTTACGAGAGAGCAAAAAAGATACCCCCTTCAGCGGCACGACAGCGATCGTGAATAATGAAGGCTATGCGATGTGGTTTTCAAAAAACATTATCCCTGCCATCCGTAAAGAAGCCTCACTGCGCGAGAAAAGCTCGATCTCCCCTGTATATCAGCATATGGGGCTTTACGGTTTTCAGCTTAAATTCTTAAAGCATTTCTGTGCGTGTTTACCTGGCACCTATGAGCAGCTTGAGGGCTTAGAGCAATTACGAATGCTAGAAAACGGGATTAAAATTACGGCTGTTGAGATTGACGATATCAAAGAAGGTGTTATCCAATCTGGTATTGATACGCCAGAGGATGTGGCACGTGTTGAGCGCTTACTGGCCTCTCAAAAGCAGAAAAAACAAGAGAAAAAGGCCTCCTAAGCCATGACACGATTAATTATTGCACGCCATGGCAACACCTTTGATCCACAGCAAACCCCTACCCGTGTTGGCGCACGCACTGACTTGCCTCTTGTTGAAAAGGGCCGCGCTCAAGCTGAAGCGATTGGACAATATTTGAAAGCGAACCAGCTTATTCCTGATGTGATTTATAGTTCGCATCTACAGCGCACCATTGAGACAGCGAAAATTGCCGTAAAGGCGAGCGGTGTTTCAAACCCTGTTTATCAGCTCGATATTTTTAATGAGATTGATTACGGCCCTGATGAGAATAAAACCGAAGAGCAGGTTATAGCGCGCATTGGTAAAGAGGCGATTGAAAAATGGGATAAGGATGCGGATGTCCCTGAAGGCTGGCTGGTTGATCCAGATGAAATCATTAAAAACTGGATTGATTTTGCCGAGCAAATTCGAGCGCATGATGATAATGAGACCGTGCTTGTTGTTACATCTAATGGCACAGCCCGCTTTGCGCCCTATATCACTGGCGATTATGAAGGATTTAGCAAGGAGCATTCTATCAAGCTTTCCACTGGCGCTTTAGGGATATTAAATTTCATTGATGATAAATGGCAGATTCAGGACTGGAATTTAAGACTATAAATCAATAACTTATCACTTTTATTTGTCATAATTGCACATTCACTGTACAATCACTACCATAAGTTAATAAATTATTAGTGTTTTGCGTGGGGTTTTATGAGTTTAGAGTTAAGTGGACAGGTGTATCCAGATACAAATATTGGTTACGTTTTAAGTGATGTTTTTGAGGAAGTGAAAGGTCAGATACATAGCGAATATGTACCAAACCTGCTTTTGAAACGCCGCATTGAGGGGCATACATGCTCTATTGCGCCACATAACGAAAGTGTTGAGACGACAGATAATGAGCAGCTCAACTTGCTGCTTTTCACAAAAGATGAAAGTGATTTTGTAACGACGCGTTATATATCACCGGAAAGCGAGTATGGACTTGCTATTCTCTCAGAAAATTTTGATGAAGCACTTGCAATCGCAGATGATAATTTGCGCGCCAATCCTAATGATTTCAATGCACTCTATGATAAAGCTTATGCCAATGACGCCTTGGGCAAGCATGAGGAATCACTGAGGCTATATCAGCTCTGCACAAAGCTAGATGCGAATAGCGCTGTTGCGCATAGATCTATTGCACATTCACTGGCTATGTTGGGCCGCGATGAAGAAGCGCAGGCTAGTTTTGATAAAGCGGCGGAGCTGTCTGGTGATGTTATTGATCAGTATAATTTATATAGAGTTCATATGCATAATGAGAATGATGAAAAAGCGTTTGAGTTTTTTGAGCGTGCAGTTGGTGGCTCACCCCGCTCATGGGAGGGTTTAGTTTTCCAAGACCATATCAAGGATGCTATGAGTGTTAACCCATTAAAGCAGGAGCCTGCAAAAACGCCAGCGGCAAATGATGCTGATAACTTCAGCAAGATTACTTGCCCAAGCTCAATAGCATTGCACTAGAGAAGCAAATAGCTTACATAGTGCTTTTATGAGCAATGAAAATTACCGCATAACCGCCATGGAAGAAAAGCTCGCGCATTTGGAAAAGATGTGTGAAGAGCTTAGCGATCTCGCTAATGAGCAAGGCACTATGATTGGCTATCTCAAGGCCAAACTTAATGTCGCGCATTCTAAACTTGAAGCTTTAGAGCAAGATGTTCACTCACAATCTGGCGATAACGATCAAGGATTATCGGTTAGCGAAATCGCAGCGCGCGATAAACCACCACATTATTAATCCGTCATCTTAATTGCGGATATCAGAGAGGAATTTTTCAACCTCTTGTTTGAGATGCTGTGCTTTTTCCGAAAGTGATGATGAAATATCACCTAAACGGTCAGATTCATCATTTGTTGCATTAGCACTATTATAAACACTTTCCGCTGAACCCATTACATTTTGAACGCCTTGCGCTGCATTTTGCGCGCCACCTGCGATCTCTTGTGTTGCTGCACCCTGTTCATTCATGGCTTCGGAAACACTAAGAAGCATTTGCGCCATATCATTTATGATCGCTTCAATCTCCTCTATTACGAGGACTGTAGAGCCCACAGACGATTTCACGGATTCCACTTGCTCACTGATCTCGGCTGTTGCCTCTGCTGTCTGTGAAGCGAGTGATTTTACTTCATGTGCGACAACGCTAAAACTTTTGCCAGCCTCGCCTGCGCGCACAGCTTCAATAGTTGCGTTGAGTGCAAGCATATTCGTTTGACCTGCAATATCATTAATCAGCTCAATCACGCCATTAATGCGTTCTGCTGATTCTTGTAATGCCGTGATCGCGCTTGTTGCTTCACGAGATTTTTCTACTGCGCGGCTAGAAACCTCGCTTGAGCGGGCAATTTGCTGTGTCACGCCATTAATCGAAATTGAGAGTTGTTCCGCTGAATTTGCTACAGAGTTCGTATTATCTGCAGAATGTTCTGCACTGGTTTTTAATGTATCAGAGTGCTGTAAGCTTGTTTGCGCCACACCGCCTAGTGTATTGGCTGCGGATGAGAGGTTAGAGACGGAACCTTGCAAATCGGCTAAGAAATCCTTTATGCGCGCATCAAATATATTAATGCCGCTTTCAAGCTTATCAGCACGCGCAGCGCGGCAAGCATCTTCCTCTCGTTGTTTAACATGCAACCTTTCATTTTCTGCAAGTTTTTGCACAAAGGTTTGCAAAGTGCGCGCCATATCGCCGAACTCATCATGTCTTTCCACATAAGGAATATCGGTTTCCAAATCTCCAGCAGAGACTGTTTTCATTGCTTGCGTTAGCTTCCAGATTGGCCTGGCAACACGACGCAGGACAATAACAAGCGCAAAGATTACTACAAATGTTGACACAACACCTAAACCAATTGAGCCATAAAGCTCATATAACGCCATATGCGAGGCGGTTGATTGATAATCTTTCCATGCTAAAAGCATAAGCATAGCATTGGCTAATGTGCCCATAAACGCCAACATCACAACAATGAGAATAATGAGATCGCGAACTTTAAGATTTATACCGAGCATCTTTTTCGACATGCGTTTTTACCGCCTTCATAGTTTTTTATTAAGGATGTTAACGCAGTAAAACTGATTCTATCAGAGATGGGGGTGAATATCAGCAATTTAAAAAATGGGGCTGCACAGGCTGTGTTTAAGGCGCTATTGTAGTTTTTATGGCGATATATATCTTTAAAAGACTGCTTCTTATGCTTCCGACATTGCTCGGGATTTTACTGCTGAGCTTTGTCATTATCCAGTTTGTACCGGGCGGGCCTGTTGAGCGCATGATTGCTCAGCTTCAAGGTCATGGAACTGAGGCGACGGCACGCTTTGGGGGCGGCGCTAGCGGTGATGCTGGCGCATCAATGGGCGGCGGCGCGGCGGGCAGCGCGTCAAAATATCGCGGTGCGCAAGGCTTAGACCCAGAGTTCATAGCAGAGTTAGAAGCGCTTTATGGTTTTGATAAGCCTGCATATGAGCGCTTTTGGATTATGCTGAAAAATTATGCGAGCTTTGATCTCGGCACGAGCTATTATCGTGATATTGGCGTCGCAGAGCTTGTAATTGAAAAAATGCCGGTATCGATTTCTTTAGGGCTATGGTCGACATTGATTATCTATCTTATATCCATCCCGCTGGGCATTAAAAAAGCTGTTAGGGATGGTAGCGCTTTTGACGTCTGGACAAGCGCCGCTGTATTTATTGGCTATGCGATCCCCTCTTTCATGTTCGCGATTTTATTGATCGTACTTTTCGCAGGGGGGCGTTACCTCGACCTATTCCCTTTACGTGGCCTTATTTCAGATAATTGGCAGGATATGAGTTTCATCGAGCTCGCACTGGATTATATGTGGCATATGGTTTTGCCAGTCGCTGCGATGGTGATTTCCGGCTTCGCCTCATTAACCTTGCTCACCAAGAATTCATTTTTAGATGAGATTGGAAAGCAATATGTATTAACCGCAAAAGCCAAAGGCCTTGGCGAGCGTCAAGTTTTATATGGGCATGTCTTTAGAAATGCTATGATCATTGTGATTGCGGGCTTCCCTGCCGCTTTCGTGCATATCTTTTTTACAGGCTCGCTGCTTATTGAGGTTATCTTCTCGCTCGATGGGCTAGGCTTATTGAGTTATGAAAGCGTGATTAACCGCGATTACCCCGTTGTTTTAGGCACGCTTTATATCTTTGCCCTCATCAGCCTTGTCATGCATCTTATCCGTGATTTGGTTTATGTGATGGTTGATCCTCGCATTGATTTTTCATCAAGGGGGGCGTAATCGATATGGCATTTTCTCCGATCACACAGCGCCGCTTCGCACAGTTTAAAGCCAATAAAAGAGGCTATTGGAGCTTATGGCTTTTTATGCTGCTTTTCGTTTTAACGCTTGGAGCAGAGCTTATCGCTAATGACAAGCCGATCTTGATCTCTTTTAAAGATCATTATTACTTTCCTGTCTTCAAAGCCTATCCTGAAACAGTCTTTGCCGGTGAAGATGGTTTTGAAACCGAGACCGAATATCGCGATGAATTTGTCGCAGATATCATCAATGAGCATGGCTGGATGCTCTGGCCGCCGATACGTTTTTCTTATGATACAATCAACTATGATTTAAGCGCCCCTGCCCCAACCTCTCCTGATGGCACAAACTGGCTCGGCACGGATGATCAGGGCCGTGATGTCATGGCACGCGTTATCTATGGTTTTCGTATCTCTGTCCTTTTTGGTTTGAGTCTTACCTTTATTAGCTCTCTGATAGGGGTTGCGGCTGGTGCGGCGCAAGGCTATTACGGCGGCAAGCTTGATCTTGTCATGCAGCGCATTATCGAGGTTTGGGCTTCTATGCCATCGCTTTATATCCTCATCATCTTCTCTTCTATTTTTATTCCGGGCTTTTGGACATTGCTTGCGATCTTATTGCTGTTTAGCTGGGTCAGCCTTGTTGATGTGGTACGCGCAGAATTTCTGCGTGCACGTAATTTTGACTATGTCCGCGCTGCGCATGCTTTAGGCGTATCAAACCTCACCATCATTCGCCGTCATGTGCTGCCTAATGCGATGGTGGCGACAATCACATATATGCCGTTCATTTTAACAGGCTCAATCACGGCTCTAACATCGCTTGATTTCTTAGGGCTTGGTTTGCCGCCAGGTAGCCCCTCTTTAGGGGAGTTACTCGCGCAAGGGAAGAATAACCTCCATGCGCCGTGGCTTGGCTTTACTGCTTTCGCTTCACTGGCTCTTATGCTCAGCCTATTAACCTTTATTGGTGAGGCTGTGCGCGATGCTTTTGATCCGCGTAAAACGGCACTTTAAATGACATCATAATGCACCCCAACTTTTGACATAACACTAAACACTATGTTAACACTTTAAAATCTATGATCAAATTGGATTTTAAATAATGATTAAAAAACATTCTGATTTAAAGCTTGAAGCCTTTCTAAGTAAAACTGACAGAGACTTTAAAATTTCTGAACTGCTATATAAGCTTCACTCCCCTGCTATGCCGCATAAGCGAGAAATCAGTGACCCGCCATATTCTGAACAGCTTAAAGTTTTGTCGTTTCATGAGGTGAAACGTAAATATAAAGCTACTTTTAATGAGCTGTCCGCACAAAATTGCTTTGCTCTTGTAACTTATAGAGGAAACCCCTTAGGCTTAATGATTCCAATACATTGGATCCCTCAGCTAAAAAAAAGACTTTCTCTTTCGAATGTAATAAGTACACCGGTTAAAGAGATGAATAGATCTGGCCATAAGAGCTTTATTCAACTGGATATGGCGGATATTCTTATTCGGTATCTGAACAAGAAAGCAGTTGGCGCCCTTCTTTCACACAGGCATTTAAAAGACGTTTTAGAATATGCCAAAGACATGCCCCAGCAAAATGCGGCTGATACAAACAGTCATGTTCTCGCTATATCTGAGTCTTCTTTGCATAGCCTGATCATTGCTGTATTCAATTTTAACGCTATGCCATACACAAACAGAGATATCCCAACTATCCATAGGATTACAAAAATAAATACAGAAGATATTATTCTTACAAATCAACCGCACATAATAGATGCACTTATTTCCAAGCAAGACATTGTCAATCTTAGACGTGTAAATCATAAAAGTGAGAAATTCAAATCAAGCATATATGCCGCATACACACGAGCTATAGATGCAAATGAAGCAACGGTTTTCAGAACAAAAAGTGATTATTTAGCAATGGTTACTGATACTATTTCAAACATGCTTACTTTGGAAAATAAATAAGCATTATAGCTATACTGATTTTATATTGCTGTTATGCGTGCAGTGATTCATAATAGTTATATGAGCACTATACGAAATTCAATTGCGGCATTAGAAGATGAAATCACAGGCTATCGCCGTGCGTTACATGAAAATCCAGGCACAGCCTATGAGGAGTTTTTTGCGAGCGATCTTGTCGCGGAAAAACTTACCGAATGGGGCATTACGTTTGAGCGCGGCATAGCGCAGACTGGCATTGTTGCAACCATTAAAGGGCAAACAAATAAAAGCGGCAGAGCCATCGCTTTGCGCGCGGATATGGATGCACTTGATATCGTCGAAGCCGAAAACAAAGATCACCGCTCCAAAATTGAAGGCAAGATGCATGGCTGTGGGCATGATGGGCATACAGCATGCTTACTTGGCGCGGCAAAATATCTATCCGAGAATAATGCTTTTGACGGCACTGTTCACCTTATCTTCCAGCCTGCCGAAGAAGGGCATGGCGGCGCATATAAAATGCTAGATGAAGGGCTGTTAAGCAAGTTTCCATTTGATGCTGTTTTTGCGCTGCATAACTGGCCGAGCTTGCCTAAAGGGACGATTGCTTTGCGTTCTGGCCCTATCATGGCGGCGGCAGATCGCTTTGACATCACGATCAAAGGCGCTGGCGGACATGCCGCCTACCCTGAGCGATGCCTTGATCCAATTATTATCGGCAGCCATATCGTGCAAGCCTTACAAACCCTTATTAGCCGCTCAATAGATCCGCAGCAGCCTGCCGTTATTTCCATCACTAATTTTCATGCAGGGACTGGCGCTTTCAATGTCATTCCTGATGAAGCGCATTTAAATGGTACCTTGCGCAGCTTTGACCCAAAGATACGTCAAAAGCTGACTGAACGCATCACCCAGATTTGTGAAGACACAGCCAAGCTTTATGGCGCAACTGCAGAATGTGTTTTTGATGAAGGCGGCTATGATCCTACGATCAATAGCGAAGAAGAAAGTACATTTTGCGCAGAGATTGCCCGCTCGATAGTTGGTGCAGATAATGTGAATGAAAGCATTAACCCTTCAATGGGCGCAGAAGATTTTGGCGCTATGCTCGCGCAACGCCCTGGCTGTTACATCTGGATGGGGCAAGGCGAAGCAGATCCGCAGAGTAATCACAATCAAGGACTACACACACCGCGTTATGATTTTAATGATAGTATCATTCCGCAAGCCATTGAATATTGGGCGCGCGTTGTTGAACGTTACTTACCGCTAGAGCGCTAGCTCCCCACTCTACTGTAAGAACACCAGCCAATAAAAAAGCCGCTCAATAAAGCGGCTTTTCAATAATGCGTTGGCTATTTCCAAATCCTAGAAACCGTCGCGTTCGCGGCGTTTACGATCCATCTTACGTGAACGACGGATAGATTCAGACTGTTCGCGTGCCTTCTTTTCAGATGGCTTTTCGTAGTAGCGACGAAGCTTCATTTCGCGGAAGATACCTTCACGTTGCATCTTCTTTTTCAAAGCGCGTAGAGCTTGTTCTACATTGTTATCGCGTACGTTTACACTAACCACAGTGCATCACTCCATTTCTAATGTTGTGCCGATTAAAATATTTAAGCGGCGGATTTAAAGTCCTTCTTACCTACCCGCTGGGGTTGGTAATTGCAAGTAAAATGTTGCTTAAAGTATAATTATAGCCTGTTTTCACGCTTTTTGGCAAATTTAAGTCCTAGCCAATTAAGGCCGGTTTAGCTGGCTTTTCGGGTCTTTAAATTCAGCGCAGCTTCTAGCAAAGCCTTTGTATATTCTTGCTTTGGATTTTCAAAGATATCTTGAGCGTTACCCATCTCAACGACTTGGCCATCCTTCATCACAATCAATTCATGTGCCATAGCTTTGACCACGCGAAGATCGTGACTGATAAAGAGATATGATAAATTATATTTAAGCTGCAGCTCTTTTAGCAGCTCAACCACTTGCGCTTGCACGGAGACATCCAGCGCACTTGTTGGCTCATCCAGTACAATGAATTTCGGTTTGAGCGCTAGCGCACGTGCGATCGCTATACGCTGGCGCTGCCCACCAGAGAATTCATGCGGATAGCGGTGGCGCGTTTCAGGGTCCATATGCACTTCTTGTAGTGCTTTTATGACGAGCTCTTCACGCTCGGCTTTAGAAATATCTTTGCGATGGATTTCCAGCCCCTCGCCAATAATTTGCCCGACACTCATACGCGGCGAGAGCGAGCCGAACGGGTCTTGAAAAACGATCTGCATATCAGCTCTTAGAGGCAGAAGCGCCTTACGGTTTAAGCCGTCAATTTGCTGCTCTTGAAAACTTATCTGACCTTCAGAGCTAATAAGGCGCAAGAGTGCAAGCGCAAGCGTTGATTTACCAGAGCCGCTTTCACCCACGACGCCTATTGTTTGCCCTTGATGCGCTGTAATATCAATATTATCGACCGCCTTCACTACTTCTAAGGGCTTACCAAAAAGGGATTTTTTGGATGTGAAATGCACCTTCACGCCAGCGCCTTTTAAAATCACAGGCGCTTCAGGGTTCGCCGGAATAGCCTCACCTTTAGGCTGCGCCCCTAGAAGCATTTTCGTGTAATCATGCTTAGGGTTTGCAAAAACGGCTTTCGCTTCACCCTGCTCGACCATTTCACCATTTTTCATCACACAGATTTTATCAGCCATTTTCTCCACCACTGAGAGATCATGCGTAATCATAATTAGCGCCATGCCGAGCTTTTCTTTGAGCTCTTGCAAAAGTTCTAAAATTTGCGCCTGAATTGTAACATCGAGCGCGGTTGTCGGCTCATCAGCAATTAACAAATCAGGGTCATTTGCCAAGGCCATAGCGATCATAACGCGCTGACGCTGGCCGCCAGATAATTCATGCGGATAAGCATTTAAACGTGTTTTTAAACGTTCTAGCCCTACCAAATCCAAGAGCTCTAAGACGCGCTGCCTTGCTTGGCTTTTCTTCATCTTTTTATGAAGAAACAGCACTTCGGAGATTTGCTTTTCAATTGTATGAAGTGGGTTGAGCGCTGTTAATGGCTCTTGAAATATAATGCCGATTTTATTGCCGCGAATTGTGCGCATAAAGCTCTCAGGCTGGGCGATCAGCTCTTGGCCTTTAAAAAGGATTGAGCTTTGCGGCGTGTGTGATGCGCTCGCGGGTAAGAGTTGCATGATTGATAAGGCGCTAATTGATTTACCAGAGCCGCTCTCCCCGACCAAAGCCAGTGTTTGGCCTTTATTAAGCGAAAAGCTGATATCTTTAACGGCGTCAAAAACGCCAGAAGGTGTTTTGAAGCTTACAGAGAGGTGTTTAACGCTTAGCAATGATTCATCCATATATCCTTTTTAACGGACTGCTTCATCAGAGTATAGAGCGTTTTAAAAGTTATAAACGCAACCGCCCTCTTAATGATAAATTATAGCACTCACAGCGTGCTCTATTGCTTAGTTACCTTTTATTAAACTTTACCCCCTATAATTAGCCATAATAATTACAAGCTTTTGGGGGCACGACATGGGCGTTTTATACAGAGTAATCAGAGATATGATTAACAGAGATAAGGCTGAAGCGGTAGATTTTAATATCGACAAACATTCTCTCTGCTTAGAGGAAGTAGAGCCTTATATTATAGATCATTCTGTATTGCAAAATGTACGGGAGCTTAACGAAAAGCAGCAACGAACATTAACTTCAGTTGCTGCGGACTATTGCAACACTTATGGACAAAATCCCAAAGCCGCTATAGAGGGTTATAAAAGTTTAAGCGACGCGTTTCGTGCTAATGCGAGCGATACGCAAGCAGCGCCAGATGCACCAGCGCATACACAGGATGCGCCATCAGCGGACACAAATATCAATCCTCCCCCAACTATTCCGATCCAACCAGCTAGACAATAAATGGTTTGAGGTCGCGAAATATGCCAACATCTCCTCAAAATCCGTCGGAAAATCCAGATGCTATTATAAATCATTATAAGGGCAGCAATGGCGATGAATACGATACCAATAAAGTCAATAGAGCGAATGCTTATGCACTTGTTATGAGCGCTAAAGTTGGTTCAGAACTCTTAAAAGCCCAAATAGTCACAGCCAAATTATTTGGCAAAATGTGTATTGTTTCATCAGCAGCAGGTACAGCCGCTGTCGCCGGCTTACTCGAAGCCATGGCTACGCGACAGAATGAAATAGCTAAACTTGCGTTGGATACACATCTTATATCTGAAGAAACATATGAGGCTTATCTTGAGTTTAACAGGGAACTTATAAATGTTATGCATACGGAGAATATTGTTGGCCAAGGACCAGCTGCCCTAGCGACGGGCATTCTTTTAGAGCTTCACACGCGAGATGCATTTAAGAAGTTTTCCGATGAACATCATTTACCCAGCGTTGTACATGATGCATTAAGTATGTCCATTATTCCAACAGACTCTTTTGCAGAAGAACTCGATAATAGTCTTCAGGATGCACTTTTAGACAACTCTGATCCCCTACCTCCCGAGCTAGAAGCGCTAGCAAAAGCTAAAGAAGCCCTTATAACAGCAACCGAAATCGCTTCAAAACCACCACGGAAATATGATTTCAATATGGAGCAGATTCTTACAGATGAACAAGAAGCGGAAATCATCAGTCAGAATAGTGAAAATAAAAACAATGCGTTACTTGGCTATTTACAAGAATTATACAAAGTGATGGAAAACCCTGATACGGCGATAATGCTTATGGATCGCATAGACCCAGATGATACTTTTGAACTCGCCCTAAATTTTGCAATACATAACAATGATATCAGCGGCATGGATCCACGCTGGCAAGAGCTTAAGGATTTAAGAGATAGATCTAGCAGAGGTGGAAGCCGTAATCCTGAGAGAATTGCAGCGCAACAAGCATATAACAGGCTAAAACAAGAACTAAAAGAGGATCCTGAAGCCTGTAAACAGGCTATAATTCTTAATATCAACGGTGAAGCTGCTGGCCCTCAAGAGCCTATTTTTGATATTGCAGAGAATGCCCCCACCGAGCAAAAACTTAAATCTTCAGGTATCGAGCAGGAACAACATGTTAAAGTCAGCTCAACGGATCCTGATAAAATGCTTCCACAAAGTGTTAATCGTGATATTGTTATAGAAGTTGCAGCAAATGGCAATGAGCGCAGCATGAGCCAAACAGATCTTGATGTTAACGCTAACCAGCAGCCTGCACTTAACAATAACACAATAAGCATGAGCTAAGCTTTTATGGCTGACGAAAATGATTTGCCGCCCGTCGAGGACTTACCTGTTCTCAATGATGCGACGGACACAATGGATATGTCGATAGCAGTCGGTGGTTCAGGAAGAATTTACATCTTTCATGAGAAGCCTTTTGCTGAGCCACTAATAGGTGTTGAATATAATACAGAGTCAGGGCTTTTTGTGTTTATTTCTGAAGAAGGTCGTTTGCAGCCTATTGGCCTCACAATCCCCCCTCAAATCGCAGAGTCCCTTGAACAGCAAAACTTTATTACACTGACATATCTCGTCGATAAAATAGAAAAAGACGTTATCGAGCTGCCTCTTGTAACGCAAAAATATCAATAGATGTAAATTGCATACTACCCACCAATTCATTGACATAACAATAAATCCTCATTATATATACTCAAAATAGCGATAAATGAGTAAATATGAAAAAATTTAAGGAACAACGAAGAGAGGCAATGGCTTTATTAATAAAGCTTATGAGGCGCTATATTACTGCTATACAAGTAAAAAACTCTCTCAATCGAACATGCCTCACTCGCTGTTAGCCCAAAAGCTCGTCCATGAGCTTCTTCCCGAATATAAGAATTATTGTAACACCTCTAACGGAAGCTTTAATGATTACAAACTGTCTGAATCATTCGCCGATTTAGCCAATCAAAATGTTTTAAAATTAAGAATGGCCTTGCATATTACCTTAAGCACAATGGCGAGAAGACTTTGCGATCTTGACGAAGCCTTAGGCGTTACAACACCTCAATATGTTCGCACTTATGTTGACCTGCCATACGATATCTCTGTCGACCTTATAAAAAACCAAGATCTTCGCAATAATCTTAGAGATATTTTTGGGCTTTCAAATAAGCAATTTGATGAGATAAACCTCAGGGATTTAACGCACTATAATCATCAGCCTGTAACAGCCCAAGACACGCCTGCCCTTTATGCTGTTAAATAGATATAGATGCGTTTAGATAAGGTTATTTCTTAACTCTCAACACATCGTAAATCTTATCTGTGATACCTGGGTGGACAGCTTGCATTTCTGTCAGTTCAAGCTCGTGAAGTTTGCAGTTTTTATTCTCTGCCATTTTCACGATTGCGCCAGTCACATGGTGCGCTTCACGGAATGGAAGATCCAGTTTCATGACCAGCCAATCAGCCAATGCTGTTGCTGTTGTATAGCCATCTTCTGCGGCGCTAAGCATTGCATCAGTGTTGAAAGTTGCAGTTTCAAGCATGCCTTTCATCGCCTGAATACAGAGCATAATCGCATCATAGCTATCAAATACAGGCTCTTTATCTTCTTGTAAGTCTTTATTATATGCGAGCGGCAAGCCTTTTAGCACCGTCATCATTTGAATGAGATTTCCGTTCAAGCGGCCTGTCTTCCCGCGCACGAGCTCGGCTGCATCCGGGTTTTTCTTTTGCGGCATGATCGATGAGCCTGTTGACCACTGATCCGAGAGACGAATAAAGCCAAATTGCGGCGTTGCCCAAAGGATAATCTCTTCAGCGAGCCTTGAGAGGTGAAGCCCTGTTTGCGCTGCACAGAATAAGAACTCATTAGCGAAATCACGCGCACTTACGCCGTCCAAAGTGTTTAAAGTCGGGCGATCAAAGCCAAGTTTTTTCGCGGTAAAATCACGATCAATCGGGTATGGTGTGCCTGCAAGCGCGGCGCTGCCTAATGGACATTTATTTAGCCTGCTTTGGCAGTCCATAAAACGGAGCTTATCGCGATTAAGCATGCAACCATATGCATCGAGATGCTTGGCAAGTGTGATAGGCTGTGCAGCTTGAAGATGCGTGAAGCCCGGCATCACATCACCAGCATGTTTTTCGCACAGCTTAGAGATTACATTTTGTAGCGCTTCAATTTGTTCAATCACATTATCGATTGCTTCGCGTGTCCATAGGCGGAAATCTGTTGCAACCTGGTCATTACGGCTGCGGCCTGTATGCAAGCGCCCTGCTGGCTCGCCGATAATATCTTTTAAGCGGCTTTCAATATTCATATGAATATCTTCAAGATCACGTCTAAACACAAACTCACCAGCTTCGATCTCGCCAGCGATTTGCTTAAGGCCTTTCATGATTGCATCGCCATCATCTTTGCTGATAATGCCTTGCTTAACCAGCATCTCGCAATGAGCGAGTGAGCCGCGAATATCTTGCGTCCACATGCGTCTATCAATATCGATAGAGGCGTTAATTTGTTCCATGATATCGGACGGCTTTTCTTCGAAACGACCGCCCCACATTTGATTTGAATTTGTTTTTTCTGTGCTCATTTTTAGATATCTAGCATAGGGCTTGCGGAATTTACAGCGCTTATTTCATATATTTTCATTGACATAAAACATTCACCTCTATAGTTTTCTCAAATCAAACAAAGAGTTGAGGTCATAATAATGCGCTATAGTAAGATTTTCAAAAGCACAGCACTCGCACTCGCGCTGTCAACGCCAGCTCATGCAATCATAAACATGAAAAAAGACGATCCAACCGCTCAATCATGCGGAGAAGGTTTGGCGAAAGTCTTTATTGATAGAGCCGAAATAGTTAGAGAACGCCTAGATGCCATGTGCGACACTTCACCGAATGCAGCGTTCTGCCAAGACGTCAGCGCACTTAACCAAAACACTATCCAAGCTGTGCAAACCTTAATATCCGAATGCGGTATCGCTCCGAGTAAGAGACCTATCAGCTTGCCCGAGCATGCCTGCAAAGCTGGAGAGATTGAGATTAAAGCCAGCAATTCTGCCAGCCAAGAACAATCTGAAGCACTTGGTTACCTCAGCCGTTTCTGCCCAAACTAAAATGAACAGCTATCATTATTGCGGTAGGAATGTCAGGCGGATTTTATCATAAGCGTTGCCTGCATCATCTTCAGCTATAAAATCACTATAGCTTGCCACGCCTTGATCCATATAGCTGCTGTGAAGCTCAATGGTTACATCTCGATTGACAGGATAGAAAACATGCATACGCGGGTCGCGCGGATATTGCATGCGCACTTTCGTCACAGCAGGGTTTGAGTGGGTAAAATGCGCAGTGATTGGCGGATTGACCTTTATGCTCATATCCATCATATAAGGCGCGCCGTTAATAATAACATTAAAGCCGTCATATTCAGGCATAACGACAGCGGAATGATCGTGAAGCTCGGCCAGCTGATCGCTTTTATGTGCCGTTTGCACATGCGGTGTATTCATCGCATCGATGTCTCGTGGGTTTTGCGCCTTAAAATATAAAAACGCTGCTATTAAAATCACGAGAACATAAGCAATATTTTTATATTGCTGTGATGTTTTATTTTGCTGCCCCTCACTCATATAATTAATATATACGATTATAGCTTTTTCACGAAGCAGCTTTTCAGAACGAGGCCTTTAATCTCTTTTGTACGGCAGTCGATAAGCTCAGGGTCATTGGTCAGAGATATATTCTTTACTGTTGTGCCGCGCTTCACCGTTTGCCCAGCGCCCTTCACGTCCAAATCTTTAATGACAGTGACATCATCACCGCTTTGCAGCTCTGTACCATTACAATCAACGCACTTCACAGCGGCACCTTCGCTTAAGGATTCCCAAAGCGCTGGCGCGATCCCCCAATCACTCTCAGCCAATTCTTTCGCATCTTCTTCGCTCATATTCCAAAGCTCCAAAAGTGGCTCTCCTGCCTCCTCGCTAAAACCATTTAAGTACCAGCCATCGGAGTTAGGATCGAACTCGATTTCGAGCTTAACTATGTTATCTTTTTGGTGGCTAGCGGGTATTGATGCGGTGAGCTTGGACATGGATATTTCCTTTTATATTTAGAGTAAGTTATAGGCTCTGAAGAAGGGTTTTGCAGACTCAACCTCTGCTCGTTCATGAAATGTTATCCCTGATATTAGCGATATACTACCATCTTGCAAAGGCGTTAAAGACGCACGCAGTTCATCACGGATATTTTTCTTTCTGCCGATTTGGTAAAACATTTCAGATATTTTATCCGAATTCCTTTCATTTTGCCCTGTTCTATTTTCTTCTTCCCCATAGGGCAGCTCCATATCTAATACATCTCTCAAATGATGATCAGCCTCAATGAGCTCAAGTAACTTTTTATGCGGGACAACGAGTGTAGAATGTTCTTGTCTGCCAAGATAAATACGGGCATTTGGATAAAATGACTTATCAATATGCACATAATTTCCTGCTGTATGATTGCTTTTAGTGGCACGCAGTTTAAAGCTTTCAGAGAGATATTGAGGGCGTTCTGTCACATATGTTGCCGCTTCTAATCTCGCTAACGCAAAACCCAAATCATTCAACGTTTTGGCTTGCGGATCATCGCCAGCACTCGAAATAAGCTCGCCTGACTTTCCCATTGTGATATTCAGCATTTCCACGCGCTTGCCACTTTCTTTTGAAAAATCGGCAGCGCGAGGAATATCAAAAACCTTAGTCGGGAAATCTATGTCCAGCACATCGCGCACAGTTACTGCATGCGCGAGGCGCTTTAAATTTTCAATAGCTTGTGGGTTATACTCAACCAAATTCTTACGCAGTATCCCTTGCTATTAAGCAGCTTTACCAAGCTTTTTAGCAGGTGTTTCGCCGCGGACATTTGTATTGTTGCGCAAACGCACAGCGTTGATTTTGATAAAGCCTTCAGCGTCTTTTTGGTTATAGCCGCCCTCTTCATCCATAGAGGATTGTAGCGGATCATAAAGCGCGTTTTCAGATTTACGTGCGACCGGATAAGCGCGGCCTTTAAAGAGCTGGACTTTAACTTCACCATTTACAACTTCTTGTGCTTTATCCATGAAAGTCATGAGAAGCTCAAATTCTGGAGAGAACCAGAAACCATTATATATAAGCTCTGCCACTTTAAGGCTCATTTGATCACGAAGCTTCATCACTTCGCGGTCCATCACAAGACCTTCGAGATCGCGATGTGCTTGACGAAGCACTTCACCGCCTGGTGTTTCATAAACGCCGCGAGACTTAATGCCCACAAAGCGATCTTCCACCATATCTAGGCGGCCAATACCGTGCTTAGTACCAAGCTCATTCAGCTTTTCGAAAACAGCCAAGTCGCCTGTTGTTGCTGAACCATCTGCTTCCACTTTCACAGGGATACCCTCTTTGAAGTGAATAGTGATTTCTTGCACTTCATCAGGCCATGCAGAGATTGTTGATGTGCGTGAATATACGTCTTCTTCGCACACTGCATTTGGATCTTCCAAGATGCCAGCTTCGTGGGAAATGTGAAGGAGGTTGTCATCTTCTGAATATGGTTTTTTATGTGTTGCTGTTACAGGGATGCCATATTGCGCCGCATAGTTAAGCATATCTGTACGGCCTTTGAAGCGTGTCAGGAACTCATCCATTTTCCATGGTGCAAGCACTTTGATATCTGGCTTAAGCGCATAGTAAGATAGCTCGAAACGAACCTGATCGTTTCCTTTACCTGTTGCACCATGACCAACATATTCTGCGCCTTCTTTCTCAGCAATTTCAATCTGGCGCTTCGCAATAATTGGACGCGCTACAGATGTGCCGAGCAAATAGCGTCCTTCATAAATCGCTTGAGATTTGAATGTTGGATAGATGTAATCGCGAACAAATTCTTCTTTAAGGTCTTCAACATAAACCTTGCTTGCACCCACTTTTAGAGCTTTTTCGCGCGCAGCTTCAAAATCTTCTTCCTGACCAACATCGGCGATATAGGCGATCACTTCATAGCCCTCTTCGATAAACCATTTCAAAATGATTGATGTATCAAGACCACCTGAATAGGCGAGTACGATTTTACCTTTGCTCATAGCTGTAGCGCTCCTTTATTTAAACCAATTATGTTGCAACGGCCTTTTGTAGGACAACTGGTTGAAAAATGAAAGAAAAAATTGACTCAGGCCCATCACTCAATTATACATAATGCGAAACATCAAAGGATATGTAAATGAGCAGCACAATAAAAAGTAAAAACTTGTTAAGCCTTGGCTTTGCCGTGAGTGCGGGAAGCTGGGAGCAAGATATTGATCTTGAATATAATGCCTATTTTTCCATGTCTTTCACAAATGCAAGTCTATGTGAGCAATTTGGTGACAATACCGTGTTTAGCATTGAAGAGCTCTATGCCGCTCGCCAAGAATTGAACAGGCACATCACCGAGATTGACGCGGATGTTACAAAAACAGCTTTAGGACGCAGCGCTATTAAAGAGCAATTGGCTCAAACTGCACAGATCATTGATGACACAATTCAGAAATTCTCTGGTCTGATACATCACTAAATCAATTATTTTTACATAATGTTGTATTTATTGTTGACAGAATGCTTATATAAGCGTTACAACACCTATCCATAAAACACGGACAAATAGAGGTTAAACAATGAAAAGACGCGGCCCAACAATTCCAACTAACCCAATTACAAGCAAAGCTGATTTCTCGGTTGTAAATAAAGATCAACTTGCAGCCGTTTTAGCAGACCACGCTATTCCCGCTTCACAGCATGTTAAAAGCAAGCCATCAGATTTTGAAGAAAGTATTGCTCTTAGGTATCAACCAGGCAATTTTCAATTATAATGCCCATATAAAAAAGCGCTCATAATGGTGAGCGCTTTTTTTATCTCTTCGTTTAGAGCAGCCCTTTTAGGCTGCTTTTTCTTTGGCGAATACGCTTGAAAATGCATTATCCAAATCAGCGATCAAATCATCTGGGTGCTCAAGACCGATAGACAAACGCACAAGGCCGTCTGTTACACCGAACTTATTACGAAGATCAAGCGGCACACCTGAATGGGTTGTCGAAGCCGGGTGACATGTCAAACTTTCTGAACCACCAAGAGAAACCGCCGATTTGAAGAGGCTCAAGGCATTGATCAAACGGAACACGCGCTCTTTCGGCTCATCCAAAACGAATGAGAATGTCGAACCTGCGCCAGTACATTGACGCTTATAAACCGCTTGATAAGCAGGGTCTGTGATATGTTCAGGGTGTAGCACTTTGGCTTGGATATAAGGGTTTTTCGCAATCCAGTCCGCTACTTTTGCGGCGCTATCAGCGGCACGTTCCATGCGGATTGTGAGTGTTTCTAGCGAGCGAGAAATCATCCAGCATGTGTGTGGGTCTAGGTTAATTCCTAAAGCTGAGCGTAGGCTACGAATAGGCTGACAGACTTCGCGGCGGCCACATACTGCACCGGCAACAAGGTCAGAATGCCCACCCACATATTTAGTGAGTGAGTACACAGCCAGATCAATACCTTGCGGCACTGCTTTTTGGAAGACAGGCCCCATAAGCGTATTGTCACACACTGTTAATGGACGGTGACCAAACTCTTCTTCGATTTGATCAACCACACGCACCAATGCAGCAAAATCAACCATTGAATTTGTAGGGTTGCCTGGTGTTTCAATGAAGATCATTGCAAGGCGGCCTTCTTTTGCAGCGGCGCGGCAGCTCTCTAGCATACCTTCTTCATCTAGGCCATTATCAAACTCTGATGTCTTGATGTTAAATTCTGGCAAGAATTTACGGATTAATGTTTCTGTACCGCCATAAAGAGGCGCGCTTTGTACAACGACATCGCCAGGGCGAAGATATGTCAGTAGCACTGATGAGATTGCGCCCATACCGCTAGCAAATGCGATACAGCGTTCTGCGCCTTCGAGCAAAGCGATACGATCTTCAATGATCTCAACATTAGGGTGATTAAAACGTGAATAGATTAGCCCGCCCACGCTATCGTCTGGAGCTGGCTTACGCCCTGCCATAATGTGGAAGAACTCTTCACCCTCTTCCGGTGTTGAATAGGCAAAAGTCGATGTTAAGAATACTGGTGGTTTAACCGAGCCTTCGGAGAATTCCGGGCTATAACCATAGCTCATCATCAAGCTTTCTGGCTTAAATTCATGGTCACCTATTTTGGTCTTTTTGTATTTCTTTTCGCTCATTGCTCTTCACTCTACTTGTATAAATTCTTAAGCCATATTTTCTTGATTAATGGCAAGCTGAGCGTTGATAGCATATAAGCGCCTGCCGGCACAAGGGCATGTAGCCATGCTTGCTCGACTTTCAAGAGATGGAGATAAAAGCATACAACGCCATACGTTATTAGAACGATGATAAGGCGGCGTGTCCAAGAGGTCTCCCACGCCTTGTCCGCTTCAACACGTGCATTTCTTTTTTGAATATCTTCCATATATCTTAGCCCTTCATCATTGCACGCTTCTATAACACGCACGCTTATATGCCCTTATATCGTGGTAGCTCTTTTGCGCCTAAAAATCCAGATCTATTAAAAAGCCGCGTATTTTCAACCCTATACTTAATAACTTTGACTAAAAGATATATTTTATATATAAAAGTGCTAATTTAAACACACCTTATAAGGGTTATGATGTTTCTTAAACGTAAAAAAGACACCGCCGCCGAGAAGGAGCGCGAAAAATTACTCAAAGAATATTCTCGCGCTGCATTTTTACTCTCACAAAATATGCACTTTATTAATGCCGTGGGCATCGAGGGCGTGGGCGATAAAGTTGTTACGCAAACATCAAGTAAGTCTCAGCAACTTACATATCGCTTTAAAGTTAGAAGCGGTTTCGATATCACAGACTATGAATGCTCCGAGCAAGATTTCAAAGTTATGCTTTCACATACGGCGAATGCCGCAAATGATTTACGCGCCCTTGAAACGAAAATAGGCGAAAAACAATTTGATAATAGAACTCAGAGAAATGCAGAGCGTGCATACCGCATTCTTCGCGATACTGAAAAGCTCGGGCAACTTGTTATGATTTACGAGTCTTAAGCTTATTACTCTGCTTACTCTGCGCCGATTGTCACGCCCGCATGTTTCATACACCAAGCAAGAATAGCTTTTTGTGCATGCAGGCGGTTTTCCGCTTCATCATAAATCACACAAGCTGGTGTTTTCAAAACAGCAGGTGAAACCTCTTCATTCTCATGAATAGGCATGCAATGCATAAAAATCGCGCTATCTGCTGCTTCACTCATAAGCTCTGGTGTGACCTGATAAGGCATGAATTTCTCGATTGATTTTCCTTCTTGCCCCATAGAAACCCAGGTATCGGTTACGACGACATCGGCATTCCAAACCGCATCATTCGGAGATTCACGATAAGAGACATGATCATTGGCTATATCAGGGGCGATATCTTCTGGCGTAGAAATCACAAGCTCGAAATCAAAGATAGGCGCTGCTTGCTCAAAAGTTTTCGTCACATTGTTATAATCACCAAGCCATGTGATCTTTTTACCTTGAACGCCGCCGAGCTTTTCCTCAATCGTCATCATGTCCGCCATAATCTGGCATGGGTGAGATTTATCAGTCATGCCGTTAATAACCGGCACCTTACAATAGCTCGCAAACTCTTCTAAACGCTCATGATCACTCATACGGATCATAATTGCATCCACATAGCGCGAGAGCACATTGGCAGTATCTTCTAGGCTTTCAGCACCTGAAAGCTGGATATCACCGACATTCAAAATTACTGTATGGCCGCCAAGTTGCTTCATTCCAACTTCAAAGCTGATGCGTGTTCTTGTTGATCGTTTATCAAACATCATGGCTAAAGATAAGCCTTCAAGAATTTGCGGCGGGTTAAATTTCTGCGCCTTTAGCTCATGAGCGTGGGCGAGAATTTTCTTCAGCACTTCGGGTTCGAAATCCTCAAGATCCATAAAATGTCTTGGCTCTATACTCATTTCCAAACTCTCCTACCCTTAAAGCTCGCCGAGTGTTTTTTCGATGATGGCGAGTGCTTCATCGACTTCTGATTCACTAATGATGAGTGGCGGCGTAATTCTTAAAGTGCCCTTACCAGCTTGCGTCGCCATAAGGCCATTTTTCTGTAAGCCTGAGAGAAGGTCTTTAATATCAAAGGCCGTATCTACCCCGATCATCAGCCCCTTACCTTTAATTGCAGTGATCTTATTTGAGCTGCGTTTAATCGCTTCTAAGCCAGAGAAGAAACGCTCAGACATTGCATTTACATGCTCTAAGAAGCCCTCTTTCATCATCTCTTTCATCACAGCTGCGGCCACAGCGCAAGCTAGCGGATTACCGCCATATGTCGTGCCATGTGTGCCAGGAACAAGAACCTTACCGAAGCGCTCTTTTGCACCCATTGCACCAACAGGGAAACCTGCGCCCATACCTTTTGCCCATGCAGCGATGTCTGGCTCAACGCCAAAAGCTTCATAAGCATGTAATGTACCTAGACGGCCAAAGCCTGCTTGAACCTCATCAAAGATTAGCGCGATATTTTGCTCATCACAGAGTGCGCGCAGCTCTTTTAAGAATGCGCCATCGGCAGGGCTTAAACCGCCCTCACCTTGCACTGGCTCAATAATGATCGCGGCTGTTTTATCACTGACAAGTGCCTTAACAGAGTCGATATCATTAAAGGTCGCGAAATGCACGCCCGGCAGATATGGTTCAAAGAATGCTTGCGAGTTACGCTTTTCTGTTACAGAAGCAGAACCATATGTACGGCCATGGAAGCTCTGATGGAAAGCGATAATCTCGTTACAGTGAGGCCCTTTTTCATCATAGGCCCATTTACGGGCACATTTTAAAGAGGCTTCTACACTTTCCGTGCCTGAATTTGAAAAATAAACCAAATCCATACAGCTTGTTTCAACAATAAGATCCGCAGCTTCTAGCTTTTCCTTTGTTGCGTAAGATGCTTGCACAGCCATCAAGCGTGCTGCTTGTGTTTGCAATGTTTCAAGCATTACCGGATGGGCATGCCCAAGCGAAGCGACAGCAATACCTGCTGCACAATCTAGATATTTCTTACCGTCTGTATCCCACGCATAGCAGCCCTTACCGTGATCCATAACGACAGGCTGAGGATTATAAGTTTTAATAAGCTTTTTAAAGCTGTCCTCAATAATTTTTTCTGCTTCTGTGCTCATGATACAAACCCTCTTGCTTTCACTTCCTCAGCTTTTATCTGATCAAAAAAAGTACGGAAATCTTCATCCGTCTCTTCAAAATACTTTTTCGTTACATTCTCTAATGTCGTTTTACAATCCAACTTATATTCTTTTTGGTAAAACTTAGACAAATTCAGAAACAAGAGTTTATAAGGTTCTTTTCCCTCATATTTAATGCGAAACTCTTGTCGTGTGTCGATACTAATCTCTATAAAAATTGAATTTGTTTTCGCAAAACCAAATACAGTCGCGCTAATTGCATCTTCATCATTATCGTAGCTATCTTTAAACTCAGAGATATATGTATTTATTATTTTCACAGCCTCATCCACATCAACATCATGCTGATCCTGGACACCCTCTGTCGAACATTTATACCATAGGTGTTTTTTACTCATTACTTTTTCCCTTCCACTAATTTTTGCGCCTCTATTTCATTCTCATAGGCTTCGCGATCACTTTCCATGATCAGCATTGTGCCTGGGCCGACTGGCTCATAGATTTCATTTTTAAGCGCATTATCACGCAAGCCGTTAATGAGGTGAATGCGACGAACGCCTGCCTCTAACGCGGCCTTACAATTATCGAGCTTAACTTTCATGCCACCAGTCACAGCGCCAGAAGCAATATGCCCATCAATCTCTTGATCCGTGATCAGGCCTTTAACTTGCCCATCAATTTTCACGCCATCAACATCAGAGAGGAAAATAAGCTTATGAGCTTTAAGCGCTGTGGCCATAGACATCGCGATTTTATCAGCATTGATGTTACAGATATCGCCTTGCTCGCTAATGACGATGCATGACACTGCTATAAAATCTACAGCCTTAAAGAGGCGATTTATAGGCCGCGTATGTGCGCGAGTGATTGCACCGGTAAAAAGATCTTCTGGTGTTTTTGGCACAACATCAACATCCGCCCAATCTGAAGGCACAGCATTCAAGCTTAGCCCTGAGAGATTTACTTTTTGCATAGCAGCGCTAATTGAGAGCGAGAGGTCGCCGCCAACTACATGCTTCATCACAGCCATATTTTCGGCCTTATTTATGCGCAAGCCATCTTTCTTTTCAACGCCGACACCACGCTTTAAGCTCTCTTCATCCATGGCGCGACCACCGCCATAAATCAGCAGAACCTTAATCCCTTGAAGCGTTAGCTCGCGGATATTCGAAAGCAGATTTTCTAGTGCCTTTTCATCCTCGATAACTTTACCGCCTGCTTTAATCACAAAGAGATTGTCACGAAACTTACTCTCGTAGAAAGCATTGATAAAAAATTCAGGGATGTTGTTTTTCTTTTTCATGGCTTTGATGTCCTCTTATTTACTTACAGCCGTTATTTCCTGTTCTATGGATAGAGCGTGCCGAGTTGCAGCAACCCTTCGCCTTCATCTAATCCGAACATGATATTCATATTTTGCACTGCGCAGCCTGCTGCACCTTTCACCAGATTATCAATCGTGCCTTGTGCGATAATGGTGTTGTCCGCACCCTTTACAAAGCTGAGATCAACAAAGTTTGAGCCAACAATATTTGCCAGCGCAACATTATCAATCAACCTTACAAAAGGTGCATCCTCATAAGCTTGTTCCGCGAGATCGAGTGCATCAACATCTGTTTTCAAACGGATAAAAGCATTGGCAAAAATACCGCGTACAAATGGCCCTGATGACGGCACAAAGTTCAGCTGCGTTTCATCGATTTGTGCAGCACGCGTTATCTCTGGGATGTGGCGGTGCTTATTAATGTTATAGCTTTTTAGGTTATGGCTTCTGATGGGGTGATGCGTGCCGTCTGTTGCCGTTTTACCCGCGCCGCTAGACCCTGTCACCGCGAAGATATCTGCGCTTTCAATTAGCCCTGCAAATGGGTAAAGCAGCATTTGTCCAAGCAGTGCAAAACAGCCGGGATTGGCAATTGTTGAGCTTGCAGCAATTTTATCTAAGCCTGTGATTTCCGGCAGGCCGTAAACGACGTCTTTCAAGAGCTCAGGATATTTATGCTCCTGATAAAAGCGCTCGTAAGTGCTCGCATCATCAAGGCGATAATCAGCAGAAAGATCAATCACTTTGACTTTGCCATGCAGATCAGCAACCACGTCTTGCGCTGTTTTATGTGGCAGGCATAAGAATACAACATCACTCTCTGCGCCGACTGTTTTGTGATCGGTATTTGTAATGCTCAAATCCAAATGCGCAAGATGCGGATAAACATCGCCGATCTCCACATCATCGTGCTGGCGTGAGGTTAGATAGCCAATCTCGATATTAGGATGGGCGAGCAAGAGCCTTAAAAGTTCAAGCCCTGTATAGCCTGTAATGCCAATGATTGAAGCCTTAATGGTTTTATTATGCGGCATTTTTATACTCCGTAGCCCAACGCGCGATAATAAGATCAAGCCACTGATTATCAGGCTTGAAAGCGTTATAGGTGAGGATATTTAATCTTTCTTTCAAGATGTCTTTACCAACCTGATTATCTGTCACTGGACCGCTCATCATATCGATTGGCAGACCAATACGCTGGCATTCTTGCGCTAGGCCGACAGCGCCGATTGGATCACGCGCACAGCCGATATGAAAGCGCACATGTTTCTGAATTTCTGGGTCACAGAGAATAGCATCAACACCGTATTTACCCATCAAGCCATCACCAAACTCAATCATGATTGCATCTGGGTTTGACTTTGAGAGATGATCAAGTGCGCCTTTTGCCACGCCGACCATCGTTTGACCATCAATATTAGCCGTAGAAGCAACGCCGCAATCTGTAAAGGATACTGCTTCATATACGCCGTAATCACTCATTTTATAAGTATCACGGTGTGCGCCAACGCCTGTTAGTTTTGCGCCAGCAAGCTTCATGCCCATACGGGTCAGTGTCTTTGTAATTTCGACTGCGACTGTTGTCTTACCGCTATCCATTGAGGTACCGGTTGTGATAATCAAAGGCGCACATTTCTTTAGGGATGTAAGCGGCTTGAATTTGCATGCTTGATTGATATTTAGCAATTTCCCTTTACGCTCAACGCCGCCAAGCACACGCACGCGCATAGGCTCGCCAACTTCTTTTAGATTGGCTGAAACGCACACACCTGCAACGCCACCAAAGTTAAGCAAATGGATCACATCGTCCACTTTGAGTGTTTTCGGGAGGTTACCAACAAAGCCTTGCAGCGCCATACGGTTACCCAGCGCCACAGCGATCACATCGCCTTTTTTGATTTTGGACATACGCCCTGTTGGCAATTCTAATTCATTATAGACATTTTTATCGTCTAAGACCTGTACGGCCAGCACTGTACCCATTTCACAGGACAGCTTATCAGTTAGCTTCTCTTCAGCTTTTAGCTCCAAGTTTTTGGTTACTGAGGAGATTTTATCAAATTGTATTTTGCTCATTTCACATGCTCTATCAAAAATAAAAGTTTAAACACAATGCAACTCTTTGCGCTGTCTTTCAAGACAGACAATCCAATTAAGCGTGCAATTTTTCGAGTTTTTTTTTGAAACGAGATGGGCAAGAGAAAGTGCCCGCTTAACCGGTAAAGGGTTAGCGAGGGCGTCGTCGGAAACTTAAGTTGTTTACGTTTTTGCTCATGAGCGTAATTAACGCCACTATCATTCTCTTGTCAAGTTTTTCGTTAAAAGCTATTCTATAAGCATTAGCTTTATTAAAAAAACAACGATAAGAAGATCATGATAATTTTCAAAAAAGCCCTTCAAACTTTAGTTCTCTCAGTTGCTGTTTTCACCCTCCCTTTTGACAGCATCGCTTTCGCGGAAGAGATTTGGGCGGTCTATCGCGATCCGGACAATTTATATGAAGCAAGAATTCCACATGAATATACGAAACAGGAATACTCTATCAATTTGGGCACAGGATACCAAGCAAAGTCAGACGTTATTACTGCAGAAATAAGCGATGCAAACAATCCAGACAATAAGCGAACTTACAGCATAAACTACACTCAAACACTTGGGACTAACCTGACAGGTCAGGACAAGGATGTTCTTATGGAGAAGTTAGTAAATTTACATCTGGATAGCTATGCAGCCTATAACGGCCAATTGCTAAACCGCAAAAACTTTCAGGCTACAGGCAACATTAAAATTGCTGATCTTTATATTAAATACACACCTGAAGCGGATAAAGATATGTATACCCGCATACGTATATACATATCCAGCACAGCAAAAGCCGTACAAACGATTACCGGCCCACAATCTGCTATGTTCTCGTTCCGCTCTAAAGACTATTTTAATTCCTTAAACTTGAGACCAGGCTTTAAAGAAACAGCCACATCTATGTTTGACACATGGAAAAGCTACACATCAGATTTAAATATTTTCACTGCAAAACTCCCTGAAGTTGATGGCTTATATTATTACCAAGAGCCTGAAAAATTTAGCGCGGATAATTACGAAGCCATAGTCACAAATTTTTACGACCCTATGCTTCGTCAGAATTTAGCTTATAGAATTTATGGCTATAAATTAGCAGGGACAGACGTTAATGAAAGTATCGCAACAGCTTTATTAACTAAACGGCACATCCAAAACAACAACGCTATCGTTACGGCCGCAGACTTCACTTACGAGGGAAATGGAAATATTCAAGTTATCTTCCCAATCCCACCTACTCCGCAAAATAAGAACGCGACATTTGCGCGCTTATATGCGCGCTATTCGGGTGAGCACCTTGTAGTTCAGGAAGCTTGGGCCAATGAGACCGTCATAACATCTGAGTTTTTAAACAATGTTATTAGCAATATATCCTTTCACCCAGACGGCGTAGAGCTTAACAGTGCTAAAAATACTGAAGCCCCAGCCAGCGAAGCAGCTGCTGCAGCAGAATAATTACACCAGCATTAAAGCGGCTGCATCGCTTGCTCTAGCCATGCTACACAGTCAGTATCATCAAGCTGAGGCGCCACAATTTCATAGCATTTCTTATGATAGTCATTTAGCCAAGAGCGCTCATCATCATTCAAAAGCGCTATATCAATGAGCTTTCGATCGAAGGGAGCAAAGCTGATCGTTTCAAACTCCAGCATAGCCGCGCCTGTACCATCGCAAAGCTGCTCGCTATCTTTTGTTAAGATCAGATTTTCCGTACGGATACCAAAAGCGCCTGCTTTATAATATCCGGGCTCATTAGAGATAATCATTCCAGCTTCAAAGGCTGTTTTACCGCGCGGTGAAATACTTGCTGCCTCTTCATGCACTGCCAAATAGCAGCCCACTCCATGCCCTGTGCCATGAGCAAAATCAACACCATCCGCCCAAAGCGGCGCGCGCGCTAAAGCATCAATTTGCGCCCCCACACTACCATAAGGAAAGCGCGCACGCGCAACAGCGATATGGCCTTTTAAAACTTGCGTAAAACGAAGCTTTTCCTCAGCCGTTGGCGCCCCGCCTATAGCCATCGTGCGTGTGATATCGGTTGTACCCGCTATAGCATTTTCAGCATCTAAATATTGTGCACCGCTATCGAGTAAGAGCAGTCCCTGCCCCTGTATTTTAGCGCAGCTTTTCTCTTGAGCACGGTAATGAATAATCGCGCCATTGCTCGCAAAACCACAAATAGCGGGAAAGCTCTCATCTCTAAAAGCAGGGCTTTGTTTTCTAAACTCTAAAAGTTTATCGGCTATTTCACATTCTGTTTTGTTTTGCGCATGCGCATCGAGCCAATGCATAAATTTAACTAAAGCCAGCGCATCTATTTCATGGGCTTTTTTCATCGCCTCAGCTTCACGCTCTGTTTTACAGGCTTTAGGCGCAATACATGGATCAGCTTTTGCGATCACTTCTTTAGAGAGCAGCTCTAAGGATTGCTTAAACCAAATTGGCGCATGCGATTCATCGATCATCACAGGTTCAGGGAGATGCGTCATTAAATCCGGCAAATATTCGGGCGCTTTGCATGTAAATATCTCAGCCATAGCTTGATGGATATTTTCCGGCAAGCGAGAGGGCTCAATCACCCAATCAATAGGCCGTCCATCAGCATAAATAACCGCATAGGATAAGATCGCTGGCGTACATGGTATATCTGCTCCGCGCATATTTAAAAGCCAACAGATAGAATCAGGCAAGCTTAAGATACAAGACTGCGCGCCCGCTTCCTGAAGACAGTCTTCAATATATGCTTTCTTAGCCACAACACTCAGCCCACTGATAGCTTCAGGGAATATTTCAATTTGCGAGCTTCCTCGGATCGGCTGAGCGCTCCAGATCGTATCGAGTGGATTGCTTTCCAAAGGCTTTAACACCACACCAGCTTTGCTTAAGCGCTCGATTTGCGCTGGTGTGTGAAGCCATGGGCTGTAGCCAATGACTTTACCTTTAGCATTTTCATTCAGCCAATTTTCAAGCGGCTCTTTGATCATATCGCTAATCTCATAGCAGCTTTGATCAACCTCTTGCTTGAGTTGCAATGTATAGCGCCCATCACTTTGCACCAAGGCTTTATCATCTAGGATCACAGCGATACCGGCCGATCCAGTAAAGCCCGTTATCCATGCTAAACGTTCGGCATAAGGGGCCACGAACTCGCCTTGATATTCATCAGCGCGTGGCACAATAAAGCCAGCCACATCTTGATTTTGCAATTCAGCGCGCAGCGCCTTTAATTTTTCAGATATAGTATTCATATTTGCCATCATGCTTTTTTTTGCTAATCTTGCCTAGTTGAAAAACTTAAAAAAAGAGTATCTATGCCTTATCTTCTTCTTGCCCTTGGCTGCCTTATCGGTCTTTACACGCTTTACCGCTTTATGCTCAAAGCGAATATACACCAAATCAAAGCGCTATTTCTCTCCTGTGCGCTCATTGCGATGGTGATTGCCTTGCTTTTCATGGCGGTTACTGGACGCTTAGCAGCCGCACTAGCGCTTATGGTGGCGATGGCGCCTGTCATTAAATTCATCATAGATGCTTGGAATGCTGATAAAAAGCAAAAGCAGGATGAAGAGAGCGCCGCGCCAAATTATGAGGTTAGCTCTGTTAGTGAGGCCTATCAAATATTAGGCTTAGAGGATGGCGCGAGCGCCGATGAGATTGAACAAGCACATAAGCGTTTAATCAAAAAAGTGCATCCAGATGCAGAAGGTTCAGAGTGGATGGCGGCAAAATTAAATGCTGCTAAAGACCTGCTTCTTGATAAAAAGGATTCTTGATAAAAAAGTTAAAAATAGAGAAAAACTTGAAATCTCTCGAAAAATTTTCGTATGTTAATGAGCATTCGTTGCGCTGCAATATATTGAAAAGCGCATTTGCCAACTAAGAAACCCAAAGAAAGAGAGATGTTATTTCTATGACTCAATCATCCTATAACCGCCCTATTCGCAAAGCTGTTTTCCCTGTGGCGGGGTTAGGCACACGCTTCCTTCCAGCGACAAAAGTTATGCCGAAGGAAATGCTTCCGATTAATGACCGTCCGCTTATCCAACATGTTGTTGATGAAGCGAAAGAAGCCGGCATCGAAGAGTTCATCTTCATTACTGGCCGTCACAAGAACATGCTTGAAGAGCATTTTGATTATCAACCAGAGCTTAAAGCGACGCTACAAAAGCGCGGCAAAGACGACATGCTTGAGAAAGTAGAAGAATCTGAAATGCCTGCGGGCGCCCTCTTCCTTACACGTCAGCCACGCCCACTTGGTTTGGGCCATGCAATTTGGTGTGCGAAGAAACTTATCGAGGATGAGCCATTTGCCGTTTTGCTTCCTGATGTTCTTATTCAAAACACTGGCGGTAAAGGCTGTTTGAAGCAAATGGTTGATATCTATAATGATAAGGGCGGCAATATTGTTGCTGTTGAAGACGTACCGCGTGAGGAAACTTATAAATACGGGATAATCGATGTCGACAAAGATGAAGGCAAGTTTATCTCTGTAAAAGGCATGGTTGAAAAGCCAGATATTGAAGATGCGCCTTCTACACTTTCAGTGATTGGACGCTATATCCTTCAGCCTGAGATTTTCACGCATTTAGAGGCGTTTGAAAAAGGCGCTGGCGGTGAAATTCAGCTTACAGACGCTATGGCGAAACTTCTTGATACACAGCCATTTTACGCGACGCGCTTTGATGGCCAGAGCTATGATAGCGGAAGCCGTCTTGGCTTTATCCAAGCTAATCTCGCTTACGCCTCTGCGGATGATGAAATTGGCGATGATGTTAAACAAACCATTCTCATGATGGCTGAAGAACTCCAAAAAGCAGGTATTAAAGTTGCAGCAGAATAATTTACAAGAAAGAGATTCACTTAACATGAATGCACATCAATTCGATCCGGTAATCCTGCGTGAATATGACATTCGCGGTCAGGTTGGTAAAAACTTGAGCAATGAAGATGCCTATGCACTTGGCTTGGCATTTGGCTCATTCGTTCGCCGTAAAGCAGAAGGCGCGCAAGATGGCGCAAAGCTTTGTGTAGGCTATGATGGCCGTCACTCCTCCCCTGACTTTGCTGAGAACCTTGTTAAAGGTTTAATGGAGAGCGGTAATGACGTTGAAATCGTGGGTATTGGCCCAACACCGATGCTCTATTACGCCGTCAAAAGTAGCGGCGCGCATGCTGGTGTGATGGTGACAGGCTCTCATAACCCTTCTGACTATAACGGTTTTAAAATGACGCTTCAAAGCGGGCCAGTTTTTGGGGCGCTGATCCAAGAGATTGGCCAGATTGCCGCTTCTGGTAATTTCGAGACAGGCCAAGGCAGCTCTAGCACACGCGATATTAAAGACGACTATGTCGCACGCTTGATGCAAGACTTCACAGGCGGACGCCCGCTAAAAGTCGCTTGGGATGCAGGTAATGGTGCGGCTGGCGAAATTATGCGCATGCTGACCGCGAAGCTTCCGGGTGAGCATATCCTTCTATTTGATGATATTGACGGCGATTTCCCGAACCACCACCCAGACCCTACAGTTGATAAAAACCTTATCGATTTGCAAAAGGCTGTGCGTGAGAATGGCTGTGATCTCGGTATTGCTTTTGATGGCGATGGCGACCGTATTGGCGTTGTGGATGAGAAAGGCACAGTGTTGCGTTGCGATATTCTCATGACAATTTATGCACGTGAAGTTTTGCAAAATCATCCAGGTGCTTCCATCATTGGCGATGTTAAATGTAGCCAAGTGATGTTCAACGAGATTGAACGTTTAGGCGGCAAGCCTGTTATGTGGAAGACTGGTCACTCTCTTATTAAAGATAAGATCGCAGAAACTGGCGCGCCATTGGCGGGTGAGCTTTCAGGCCATATATTCTTTGCTGATAAATATTACGGCTTTGATGATGCACTTTATTGCGCAGTGCGTTTGCTTAATGATGTCTGCGATGCGGGCGGTGCTCTTTCTACGCTCACAGCGGATCTTCCGAAACTTTTTGACACGCCAGAGCTTCGTATTGAGGTGGATCGTGAAGAAAAATTTGAGATCGTACCGAAAATCATCGCTAATCTGAAAGGTAATCTTCCTGAAGGCATGGCCATGGATGATATTGACGGGGTGCGCATTTCCAGCGAGCAAGGCTGGTGGCTCCTACGCCCTTCTAATACGCAAGATGTGCTTGTTTGCCGTGCAGAAGCAAGCAGCGAAGCGCATTTAGAAGAGCTTAAAACAATGATTAATGATGAAGTTACAAAGCTCGGATATTCAATCGACTTTTCTTGAATTCAGTTTTACTAATAAAAAAAGTTAAATCAGACTCTTTTCGCTCATGAGAAAATCATTTATGATCATCTCATGAGCACTGAATTAGACACATCCATATTAGAATTATTAGCCTCCAAAGTTTGCCATGATTTGATCAGCCCTATCGGCGCCGTGAATAACGGTATTGAATTTATGCGTGAGATGGGAGAAGACGCTGGCGATGAGGCGTTAGACCTTATCGCATATAGCGCGCAGCAAGCTTCCGCAAAGCTACAAGCCTACCGCATTGCCTATGGCGCTGGTGGCGCTGATGGAAGCTTAAAGCCTGAAGATGTTAAAAATGCAATCGACGCTATCGTGACTGCTGATGGTAAAATCAAGCAAGATTGGGATGCTTATGGCGAGCTTGGCTATGGCATGGATCGCCCTGATCCCTATTGCAAGATGCTGATTTGCGCGCTCCTCTTTGCTATGGAATGCCTTCCTAAAGGGGGCACTATTAATGTTGAGGGTGCTGGCGAGGGTAAAACCCAGATCACGGCAAGCGGCGAAAATGCCGCACCAAGAGAGAATATGGTCGATGCTTTAGAGCTTAAACTCGATAAAGAGGCCTTACAGCCTAAGCATGTGCATCCTTATGTAACCGCACTTTTAGCACAAAAATATAGCTTCTCATTTTCCGTTAACACAAGCACAGCGGATTCCGTTATAATCACTATGTCTTTCGCTGTTTAGTAAGACTTCCACTGCGTTTCACTAAAGACCTCTCTACAGTTTTCGAATAAGAAAACTTGTATTTTTTAGCTGCATTTTTGCTGCACTGCATACAGACGTAAGAGGGATTTTAATCACTGTTTAACAAACATGGAGTATAGTATTTATATTAAAATTATAAAAAATACTACGTGTATCAGAACCTACCTAGATGAGATAAAGGGGAACCTTTCATGGATGATCTAATTATTGAATTCCTGACCGAAACCAATGAAAGCTTAGATGAGCTCGATCTTGATCTTGTCAATCTTGAACAACACCCAAATGACGCCGACCTTTTAGGTAAGATTTTCCGTCTTGTTCACACGATCAAAGGCACATGTGGTTTCTTAGGCCTACCCCGCCTAGAAAAAGTAGCGCACCATGGCGAGAATGTTCTTGGCCGTTTCAGAGATGGCGATTTGGAAGTTACACCAGAATATGTGACGCTTATTTTCGAATGTATGGATAGAATTAAATATATTGTCGCTGAGCTTGAGGCGAACGGCTCTGAACCACAGGGTGATGACAGCGAAATTATTGCCAAGCTTGATGCAGCCTATGAGGGCAAAAGCACTAGCGATATTGGCACTAGCGAAGAAAGTGCTCCTGCAGACACTGCACCAGCAGACACAGCCGCAGATGCTGAGAAGGATAAGCCTGTAGAGCAGGCCGTTCTTGCCGGCACCATGTCACAAGAAGAGCTTGATGCTTTAGAGGCCGCTTTTGCTAATGCGCCCGGCCCTGGTGAAGAGGCCGCAGCCGCACCCGCTGAAGCACCGAAAGCAGAAGCGCCCAAGCCAACGCCTACAGCTGCACCAGCAGCGCCTACTGAAGACGCAAAGTCAGGCGGCGATAAATCAGTATCACAACAATCTTTGCGCGTGAGTGTCGATGTTTTAGAAAACCTCATGACAATGGTTTCCGAGCTGGTACTTACACGTAACCAGCTTATGCAGATCCAACGCCATTCTGGAAGCGATGGTGATAGCGAGCTTGCAACACCTTTACAGCGTTTAAATCATGTCGTTTCTGATCTTCAAGAAGGTGTGATGAAAACACGCATGCAGCCGATTGGAAACGCGTGGGCAAAATTGCCGCGTATCATTCGCGACCTTGCTTTAGAACTTAATAAGAAAATTGATCTACAGATGATTGGTCAGGAAACTGAGCTTGATCGTCAGGTTCTTGATCTAATCAAAGACCCTCTTACACACATGGTTCGTAATTCTGGTGATCATGGTATTGAAGATCCGGAAACACGTAAAGCGGCTGGTAAGCCTGAAATGGGTACGATTACCCTACAAGCTTATCATGAGGGCGGTCACATCATCATCAAGATTGCTGATGATGGTAAAGGTCTTGCCGTTGATAAAATCAAAGCTAAAGTTTTACAAAATGGCCTCGCCTCGCCTGAGGAGCTTGAGGAAATGTCCATCAACCAGATTAATCAGTTTATCTTTAAGGCTGGTTTCTCAACGGCAGAAAAAGTTACTTCTGTTTCTGGTCGCGGTGTGGGTATGGATGTGGTGCGTACCAATATCGAAAAAATTGGTGGCTCGATCGAACTTACCTCTAAAGAAGGTTTTGGCTCTACATTCACCATCAAAATTCCACTGACTTTAGCCATTGTTTCAGCACTTATTGTTGAGGCGGGCGGTGAGCGCTTCGCTATACCGCAGCTCGCCGTGCGTGAACTTGTTATGACGTCGAATGATAATCAGGTTGAGACCATTAAAGGCACGCCTGTCTTCCGTTTGCGTGATCATTTGCTTCCCCTTGTATCACTGTCTGACCTCTTAGGGTTAAGCAACGAGGATTCCTTAATTGAGAAGCTCAAATCTGCACCGACATCTCAGGATTTAGATGATGCAGAGCATGCAGAGGAGTCCAATGTTATTAGCATTGAGAAAAACAAAAAACGTCATGAATATATCGTTGTCACACAAGTTGGCGCCTATGATTTTGGCATCATCGTTGACCGTGTGTTTGATACTGAAGAGATTGTTGTGAAGCCCGTTGCACAAATCCTCAAAGATATCGAGCTTTTCTCAGGCAACACAATTCTTGGTGATGGAACAGTGATCATGATTTTGGATCCAAATGGCATTGCCAAGAGAACTGGTGAAATTGACAGTGCAGAGACAGCAGCCACAGCGGCAGCAGCTCTTGCTCATGCAAGCTCACAGGATAAAACATCCCTACTCCTTTTTGCAGCTGGAGATACAACACCAAAAGCTGTTCCACTTTCACTTGTCGCCCGCTTGGAAAATGTGGACGTATCAAAGATCGAACGTAGTGGCCATAAGATGGTTGTGCAATATCGCGGACAGCTTATGCAACTCGTGCCGTTTAGCCCTTCTGTACAAGTCGGTACTGAAGGTGAAAAGCCTGTGTTAGTTTTCGCTTATCGCGATCACTCTATGGGTATTATCGTTGATGAGATTATCGACATCACTGAAGCTCATATCGATGTTCAGCTTGAAGGCGAAAATAGAGGCCTACTCGGTAGTGCTATCATTAATGATAAAGCGACAGATATTGTCGATGTTGGCTTTTACCTACAAAGTACAGATCAATCCTGGTTCAAAGATCATGATGATACGCCTTACGCCTCTGCCCAGCAGTCGGGTGCGAGCACAGATCATAAATCTGCACATACAAAAGGCAAACAGCGCATATTGCTGGTAGATGATAGCCCATTCTTCCGCAATATGCTTACACCACTTCTTAATGTGGCTGGCTATGATGTTACAACATTAGAAAATCCTACAGAGGCTCTTAAAATGTGTGATCAGGGCGCAGAGTTTGATGTAATTATTAGCGATATTGAAATGCCTGGTATGGATGGTTTTGAATTTGCGCAAAAAGTGCGTGAAAATTCAAACTGGCAGAGCACGCCGATGGTCGCACTTTCTTCACATGCAACACCACAGGATATAGATCGCGGCATGGAAGTTGGTTTTAGTAAATATGTCGCGAAGTTTGATCGCGATACATTGCTAGCCACTCTCTCCCAAACGTTATCTGAGCAGCGTCAACTTATGAAAGAAGGAGCGTAAATCGATGAGTGTAGAAAAATCAAATTTCTCAACGAATAACGGCGATCAGGTTATAGATCAATCACGTGACTTCTTGACTGTTTATATTGCCGATCAAAATTTCGGTATCCCTATCCTACAGATTCAGGATGTGCTGCGTGAGCAAAATGTGACGCGCGTCCCCCTTGCGCCTCCTGAGGTTGCCGGATCACTGAATTTGCGTGGCCGCATTGTAACAGCAATCAATGTCAGATCCCGCTTAGGCATTCCACAAACGAATGATAATGGAGCGGCTGCACACTCTAGCATGAGCGTGGTGGTTGAACATGATGGCGAACTTTACAGTCTCATCATTGATAAAGTCGGCGATGTTTTAACACTAGAAGATGAAAATTTTGAGCCAACTCCAGCAACGCTAGACCCCGCTTGGCGCGATGTTGCCTCTGGAATTTATCGCTTAAAAGGTAAATTGCTAGTCATTTTGGATGTGCCAAAATTTATAGATTCTGTAAACCGCTAAACAACAATAAGTTTGTGCAGTGCCGTATCTGTAGTGATTAATTTAAGAATTTTAGATATATTTATAATTGAAACCACATAGCCAAATAGATAATTAGGAGAGAGCTAAAATGAAATCATGTCTAGTCGTAGATGATAGCCGTGTCGTAAGAAAAGTGGCCCGCCGCATAGTTGAAGATTTAGGCTTTTCATGTGTAGAGGCCGAAGACGGTCAAAAAGCATATGAACATTGCCAAGGCGGCATGCCTGACATTATCCTTCTTGACTGGAATATGCCTATTATGAGCGGTATTGAATTTTTAGAAAAGCTGCGCGCTATGGACAATGGTGATAGCCCTAAAGTTGTTTTCTGTACGACTGAAAATGATATGAGCCACATTCAGCGTGCTATACAAGCAGGTGCTAATGAATATATCATGAAGCCATTTGATAGTGAGATTATTCAATCTAAATTTGTTCAGGTTGGTGTTCTAAATTCTAGCGAATAGATACAAGCCACTCCTTATTTACACTGCTTACTTCACTTAATTACTATAAAGATTATATATGAGTTTTTCTTCTCACATGCCTGCTGGCTCATCGCAACAAAACACTATCTCTGTCATGCTTTGCGATGACTCAGCTGTCATCCGTGGCGCACTGGCCCGCGTTATTGAATCCGATGCTTCTATCAATATTGTCTCTTCGGTGGCTAATGGTGAATTAGCTATTCAAGCTGCAGCACGCCATAAACCAGATATTGTAATTTTAGATATCGAAATGCCCGTCATGGACGGGCTAACAGCCCTTCCAGAGATTCTAAGTGTCAGCCCAAAATCTAAAGTGATTATGTTCTCCGCCCTTACAGAAAAAGGAGCATCGGTTACGCTAAAAGCTTTTTCATTAGGCGCTGTAGAATGTTTAGTGAAACCCTCTAGCGGTCAATCGACAGGCGAAGGCTCAGAGTTTCAGCGAAACTTACTAACATTAATAAAAGGCTTTTACCCGCAAAGCCGTCAAGTACCAACGACAACGCCCCCTGCTGTCACGCCACCTCCAGCCAGTGCATCTCCGATTACGGGCGCGGCTCAACCCGCGCCGGCTGCGGCCCCAACCACAGCTTCTGCAGGTTCAAAACATTACAGCGTTGCTGGAGCACCCTACACATTAAGAAATGACCCACAAGCTTATACGGGCAAGCCTTCGATTATTGCTATTGGCAGCTCAACTGGCGGACCGCAAGCTTTATTGAGCTTACTTAAAAACCTCGGTGGCGTGGATGTGCCTATTATGCTGACTCAGCATATGCCGGCGACATTCACCAAAATTTTAGCAGAGCATATTACACAGCAAACTCCTCTCGAAGCCCATGAGGGTGCTGACGGCATGCTGGTTGAAAATGGTAAAGTCTATGTTGCCCCAGGTGGGAAGCATATGCTTTTAACACGTGAAAACGGCGCTCTCAAAATAAAGCTCGATGATGGTCCTCCAGAAAATTTCTGTAAACCTTCTGTCGATCCGATGTACAGGAGTATTATCGATATCTTTGGCAATAAAGTTTTAGGCGTTATCTTAACTGGCATGGGTAGCGATGGATTAGAAGGAGGCAAACTCCTCGTTAACAAGGGCGGGCGTATAATTGCGCAAGATAAACAAACTTCTGTTGTGTGGGGCATGCCTGGCGCAGTTGCAACGGCGGGCATTTGCAGTGATGTTTTGCCATTGAATGATTTAGCCCCTTGGATTAAAAAAGCCCTGTTAGGATAGTTACATGAATTTAATACATTTCGACATATATCAGCAGCTTCTCAAAGAGAAATCGGGGCTTGTTTTAAGCACTGATAAAAGCTACCTGCTGGAATCTCGCCTTAGCCCTATTGCGAAGAAGTGGAATTTTGAAACTTTAGATGCGATGACGATCGCGCTGCAAGGTGTTCCAGATCAAAAGCTCGTCGTAGATATCGTTGAAGCGATGACGACGAATGAGACCTCATTCTTCCGCGACACACGCCCTTTTGATATGTTTAAAGATCATGTCATGAAGTATATGAAAGAGGCGCGCAGCGATAAGAAAAGCTTACGCATTTGGTGCGCAGCGGCCTCTAGTGGTCAAGAACCATACACGCTTGCGATGATCTTAAAAGAGTTAGAGCCGCAAATGCCAGGCTGGCGTTTTGATATCGTTGCAACGGATATCTCTCATGACATTTTAGATCAGGCTCGTCAGGGTATTTATTCTCAATTTGAAGTACAGCGCGGCATGCCCATTACTTTACTTATGAAATACTTCACGCAAGTCGAAGAGAAATGGCATATCAGCCAAGATATTAAAAATATGGTCAAGTATGATTACTTTAACCTGCTCGATTCCATGAGCGCATTAGGCCAGTTCGATATCATCTTCTGCCGTAATGTTTTGATCTATTTCGATCAACCTACAAAAGGCGCTGTTTTGGATAAAATGGCGCGCCAAATCACACCTGATGGCTTTTTATTCCTCGGTGGTGCGGAAACTGTGATTGGTTTGACAGATAACTTTAAGGCTGTTCCAGATCAGCGTGGTCTCTATGGAATCCCTACAGGCCCTCACTTTGCTGCATAAAAATTCTTGAAGTTAAGCAAGACGATAAGACCGCGATATCGTTAGGCTTGCCTAAATGATGTTTTAGCGCTAAAACACTGCCGAGCTTATCATGCTATGCGCGTTATATAAGCTCAGCGAATTAGATCGTTATTTAATAATAAGATAAAAAAGAGCCCTACCCCATGAGTGATACAATTATCCGTGATCCTAATGCCAGCACTATCAAGCGTGCGCTTATCTCTGTTTCTGACAAGGAAGGCGTTGCAGATTTTGCCCGCACTCTTGCAGAAGATTATAATGTTGAAATCCTTTCAACTGGCGGCACAGCGAAAATGCTTAAAGAGGCAGGCATCAAAGTAAAGGATGTTTCCGATCACACAGGCTTTCCTGAAATCATGGATGGACGCGTAAAAACGCTTCACCCGACAATCCATGGCGGTATCCTTGCACGCCGTGATAATGATCAGCATGTGAAAGCGATGGAAGAGAACCAAATTGGTGGGATCGACTTGCTTGTCGTTAATCTATATCCGTTCGTGCAGACAGTGCAAAGCGGCAAGGACTTTGATGAATGTATCGAAAATATTGATATTGGCGGTCCAGCAATGATCCGTGCAGCGGCGAAGAACCACGAATTTGTGACAATCATCACAGACCCTCAAGACTATAAGGCTGTCTTAGAAGACATGAAAATCAATGATGGTGGCGTTACACGCAAATTGCGCCGTCAGTTAGCTGCAACTGCATTTTCTCTAACCGCGACATATGACTCAAATATCAGTAGCTGGTTTGTAAAACAGCTTGGTGAAGATTTTGGCTTCCCGCGCCGCATCAGCTTCTCTGGTAATTTAAAGCAAACATTGCGCTATGGTGAAAACCCACATCAGAGCGCGTCTCTTTATACAATTGATAATGACTTACGCCCAGGTGCGGCCCGCGCTAAGCAGCTTCAAGGTAAAGAGCTTTCATATAACAACCTTAATGACACAGATGCTGCTTTTGAGCTTGTCTCTGACTTTGATGAGCCTAGCGTTGCGATTATCAAACATGCTAACCCATGCGGTGTTGCGAGCAATGGCAACATCCTAGAGGCCTACAACAACGCGCTTGCTTGCGACCCAGTAAGCGCCTTTGGCGGCATTATCGCACTCAACCGCACACTCACAGCAGATGTTGCACGCGAGATCGTTAAGCGCTTCGTTGAAGTTATTATCGCGCCGGACGTAGAGGCGGCCGCACTTGATATCCTCAAATCTAAAGATAAAATCCGTGTTCTTACAACAGGCGGCATGCCAAGCGGTGATGTGAACCGCCGTATGGTTAAGCGCATTGCTGGCGGCCTATTGGTGCAAGATGATGATATCGGCGATATCACTAAGCTTGATCTTAAGGTGGTTACAGACCGCGAGCCTACAAAGCGTGAGATGGAAGACATGATCTTCGCTTTCCGCGTTGCCAAGCATGTAAAGTCTAATGCGATTGTTTACGCAAAAGACCTTGCGACTGTTGGTGTTGGCGCAGGCCAGATGAGCCGTGTTGATTCTGCACGCATTGCCGCATGGAAAGCGCAAGAAGCTGCTAAAGAGATGGGCCTAGATGCGCCGCTCACAAAGGGCAGCGTTGTAGCCTCTGATGCGTTCTTCCCATTTGCAGATGGTTTGATCTCCGCTGCAGAAGCAGGCGTAAGCGCTGTGATCCAGCCGGGTGGCTCTATTCGTGACCAAGAAGTGATCGATGCAGCTAATGAGCGCGGCCTGGCGATGGTCATGACAGGTATGCGTCACTTCCGCCACTAAGCAAGGCTACCACATCATTTCTAAATTTTTTACAGCTCCCCGTTCCTACGGGGATGCTTTTTATGTACCCTCTTCATCACAGCATAATCCGTAATGTTTTATTTATATCTGCCCTGCTATAAATATTAACAAATGCGTTAACTATTTTTTAACCCCGCCTCTATATCATGAGACTTATCGCAATAGGAGTACAAATTTCTTAGCGATAAAAGAGAGTTAGAAGGCAGGCTGGATAACGTTTTTCATAAAAACATCATTAACATCCCTCCCCCTAAACACTCTCAGAAAAAAAGAACTAAAGGCGTTATGTCGCAGTTTTAAGGTAAAAATTAAGATTTAAACCTTAAAATATTGAGTAAGATAAAGGGTGTAATATATGGCAGAACCAGCCACAGATATTCAGACAAATTTTAAAGCCGCAGGGTATTGGGCTACTGTTATGGCCCCACCTACGTCAGAAAAATATCGCCCTACGAATACAACAACCAATACGAAAAAGCCGAAAAACGATGACGCTCTCACTGACTGGGAGTTTTATGAGCTTTATAACGTTATAAACTATCTCAATAATAACAACCTGTATTTCGCTTCTAACCAGCCGCATTTTACCGAGCCTAAGGCTGCTAATGGGCCTGCGGATGTTAACGGTCAAGTTTTAGCAGGTGCAACGGCTGGCGGTCTTATGACGCTAGCGCCTGCAGTTAAAGTAGAAGAATCACCGGAAGCGCCGCTCATGCTGGATCAAAGCATTGCTAAAGCCGGTGGTAATCAGGAATATCTTAAACTATGGACAGACGCGAAAGCCAACGCAAATCTTGATGCAGAAACGAAAGCGTTCTTAAAAACCGTTGACGCAAGTATTTTTGCGCAAGAGCTTAGCGAGGATACACTTGAGAATAATAAAGGTTTCTTAAACGCGGCGAAAATTCTTTATAACGATGAAAATTCCGATAAAAGTTCAGGCGAACTTTCATGGGATGAGCATATCGCTAAAAAAGCAGCTGAAGAAGGCTGGGGCGTTGGCTTACCAGAAGATGAAAAAGCCGCAATTATCGCACAGCGCGCTGAGCAAGAGCTTGGTGAATGGGCGATTGATCATATGGCAAAGATCAATGATCAAAGCGCTGCAGGCCTTATGGCGGCTTGGGACATTAAAGAAAAATCAGCATCCGTGCAGCTTGCAACGCTGTATATGATGCAAGCCTTCGATCATAAGAAAATTGATTGGAAAGAAAGCCCGCTGCGTTTTGCTATGAACGTTGCTACAGATCCAGTTAATATTCTTTTCACGGTTGGTGGTTTCATTCTCGCACCCGTAACTGGTGGTGGCTCTATCGTTGCAGCTGGTTCAGGTGTCACTGCACGTCAAATTTCAGCAGGCATTATTCGTCAGGGCGTTGTCAAAGCACTCCAAAGTCATGTCGCGAAAACAGTTCTGAAAGCTGGAGCAATAGGTTCACTTGAAGCTGTTGCAGAAGATTATGGTATTCAGCACACATTAGAGCAAGCAGGCTATAGAAAGCTTGGCGATAATCATGATTATACTTTAAATCGTACCTTAACAACCGCAGCAACTGGCTTTGTAATAGGTGGCGCATTAACAGGTCTTGGTTATGGTGCTGGTAAGCTTATGAAGAAACCAAAGCCGGAAGCGCCTACGCCACCAACTACTGATGCTGCAAATGAAGCTATAGAAGAGACAGCTGAAGAAGTTTTAGAGGAGACAGCGGAAAAAGCTGCGAAACCGCGCGTTAAGGTTCGTGCAGACGCTGATGGTAAATATAATGACGTTACAGATCAGGTAGAAACGGCAAAGCCGCGTGTAAAAGTACAGGCTTATAATAAAGATAACGATGTCGCAAATCAGCCTGAAGCACCAAATGCGTTCAATAATGCAGCGAATAACACAGGCTCAAGAAATAGCTCTAACAGCATTACTTTAGAAGATGGACAGGACTTAGATGATTGGCTTGTTGAGAATAATGCTGAGGACTGGTTCTTTGGCTTAAAGAAAAGCCAGCAGAAATTCATTCGCGCGCGCACAGAAAACGGGAAAAGCTTTAACGGCCCTTCCGCACAACAAACACAAGCAGCGCCTGCACCAACAGTTGCTGCGCCAACAACAGCTGCGGCGCCAACAATGCCTACTCCACAGCAGCCCACGCCACAACAGCCAGCGACGCCAACATCTGCGGCAGCTACTGAGGCGAGTACAACACCGACAACTGAAGCAAGCGCAACACCTACTGGGGCGAGTACAACACAGACAACCGAAGCAAGCGCTACACCTACTGGGGCGGGTGTAGAAACAGATGAGCCGAGCGCTATCATAACACCTGTAATTTCTAACCCTAGCGGTAAAAACCACACAAAAACAATACCTGCCCCTGGCAGCAGTTGGATGCACAAGGTATTTTCGAAAAACTACAATCCAATTATCTTTGCGAAAACATCGCTTGAATCTAAAAACAATCCAGCAGTACACTTACCAAATATCCTCGCTAACGGTAAGTATATCCGACCTTTCATCAATGGTATTGATGACACTATTTTAGCGCACTCACTTCCTCGACAAATTTCAGGCTTAAAGGCGCAATTTCATCAACTCGGCTCAAGCATTCAAAAAGGTGAGTTTACTAATGGTAATGATGTACAAAACGCCATTCGTGATGTTCTGACTAATTTTAAAGATCAAAACGCAGATACGCTTGAGAAATTCTCTAAAGATCTCACACCATATATTCAGGAACTGCAGTTTGAAAAAAACATTGCTCAACTTATTGAGAAAGCTCGCAAAGATGGTCTTGGTTCCAAAGAGGTTAAAGACTCTATACTTCAACAAGCTAAAGACGCGATAAGGGATTATACAGATAAATCTGGAGCAACAGTTGATAGCAAAGCAATCCTAGAGGCGATTGAAAATAAAGGTAGTGGTGTGTTCCGCCTAGAAACAAGACAAGTAGATGCCATGCTTAAATATGCCGGACATATGCAAAAGATGGCTGCGGATCTTTCTAACCCTACAGCCTTTTCTTCAAGAATTTACAAATCAATGGAAGAAGTGTTCGCTAAAGAAGGCAGTAACGTAGAGGCTAACATTCAACTTGGATTCCACCTTGACCCTATTTTTAACAACTTCGAACAAGCTACTATGCGTGCCGCAGACAGAAACAAAACTAATTGGCGCGATGCTATTCCTAACTTAGGCATACCCCTATCTGAATTGCTCATAACACGCCCATTAAGAGGTCACGGTAATAGAACTTATAAATTAGAAGATACTGATGCATTGGTGCGTCAATTTGAGATGGGCTACTACAACAGCTATAAACGCACCGCTCGTGTTATTCCAAATAGCGATCCAGACAACGCTGAGCGTTTTGCTATGCAAATTGAAACTATCAGTCGCAATGATGGCGCCTCAAAAGTTTTAGAAAAACTTGTTGCTGCGTATAACGAAGGACGCGAATGGGAAGGCCTATATGCATTAACACATCTAAGATATAGGACTGGCCGCGGCGAGAACGCAATTCCTGAAGGACTACTTGAACTTCTTGACCCTAACCCAAAGCGAATGAAAGAAGGTGGAGCTCATTATGACGAATATGTAGAGGCGTTAAAATCAGTTATCACAAAAGCTGACCACAGCCCCGAATTCTACGGACAAAGGCATGTGCTACAAATATATTCTGATTTTACGAGACCTTTCAGATATGCGCGCCGCTTTGTAGGCACTGGACACGTAGCTACTCCATTCAAAGACGATTATTGGACAAGACCAAAGGTAAGAGAAGTTAAAAGACAGTTTTACCATGCTCTTGGCGCTAAAGATGTTGTTTTTGACTTTAATAAAGAAACAAACAAAATGACTACAGATGTTCAATGGTTTAACCCAGTTGCAGATGGGCAAAAGCGTGGTTTTTTCGGAACTATGAAAGAGACAGGTTTATACACATTACGCCTTGGTCGTAATATGGCCACCATCCCTACTTATATGGGATATAGAACATCGAAAAACTTACTCATCAATCCAGTAACTAAAGCAGTCGCATTACCATACGGTGTAACAGCTGGTGTCTTAATTGCAGCTGAAGAGGGAACTGAATATTTTACCGATACAGAATACGATTGGGATGTAGGCTCTAGAATGCTCACACTTCCAATGCACTATGCTAACTATGCTCTAACACCTTTAAAATGGGGCCTTGAGGCAAATAATTATGCCCTTGATGCTGTGACAGGCATAGATGTTTTTGATCTATACCCGCCTTACACTGACCCTACTGAATGGCTAGATCTAAACAATAGCCTTATTCCTTTTAATGAAAAATACATTGGAGATAGAGGCAATCTCACCGCGACAGAAGCGGCGGAGATATTGAGTGATTTCAGAGATCATAATGGTTACAACCCGTATGATGATATTGAGCCAGCCAAGCGCAGAGCTTTGATCGCGCAAATGGTTGAGGACAATCAGGCTGATCCGAGTGGCTATGATATTCAGACGCTTAAAGTTGAGCTGACTGAAGAAGAGAAGAAAAAAGCAAAAGAAGAGGCGGACGCTAAAGCTAAAGCCGATGCGGAAGCGAATGGCGCTAGCACAAGCCCGAGCACAAGTGGTGACGCAGAAGCTACAGATACCACACCTGAAGGCAATAGCTCCCCTACACTTGCGGATGCACAAAATGTTGCAAGCGGAGCATGGGATTCAGTTGGTAATATCTTTAATGCCGGTGCAAATGGCGCACTTGGTAGCTTTGACTGGATGCTCACAGGTAAAGACGCTATTGGCGGCGGACACCTCGCAGCAGATTTCAAAAATGCAGGTAGCGGCTTCTTTAACTGGATCGGTGACACATGGAGTGACTTAGCCAATAATCGCATTAAAGGCGGTCAGAAGTGGCTTTCATTCGGCCTTGCTCTTCTTGCGGCTTTCCCTGTCATGGGCTTTGCATCTGCAAAACTCGGCGCTTTAAATATTGGTGGTATTCCAGCGCTTATCATTGGTGCACTTACAGTTGGCTTTGGTGGCGGCTTAATTAACAAGCTATTTAAAGGTCAAGGCAATGGCTCACATGTGACAACAGATGTTAAACAAAATACAGAGCAATCTGTTGACCATAGTGGTAAGGACAATACGCCAAAGCCTCCAAAACCAGTGCCAGCTCGTGTTGAGGATTTCTCATTTAAGATCAAAGGCAAAGATGCTGTGCTGAGCGATGAGGATGATGCAAAAACAAAAGGTCAGGACACTCTAACATATGCGGTTGTTCAGGGCGGCGGTAAAACAAACCATGTTGCACTCAGCATTGTAAGCAATAAAGACGATGCGAAGAAGATTGTTGAGCAAGGTCAGTGTACTTACGTTCCGTTTAACTTAAATCCGGCGCGCGGTCAGACATTTGACACGACGATCGAAGGTGTTAATCATGCTGGTAACGAAGGCAAGTTCGCTGTTTTCCAAGGGCAGGATGCTTCGAATGATCCAAATGCAGTTTGTTTCGAGCTGAAGGCTGGCTAATCACTTATCACCTTAGCGCAATCATGGCGCAAAAAATCACAAAGCCTTTAATCTTGCCCGATTCCCTTAGTAATGCTATGATTCGAAATAGTATTTTAGCGCTTTTGCGCCCTAACCTTTCATCCTTCTAGCGCCTAAATATCAGGCCTTCATCATGAGCGATAACGAAGAAACAAAAGATAAAAAGAGCGTCAAGGACGCATTCTCATCCGGCAAGCCAAAAGCCGGAGGACGTGGTATGGCTGTGCTTTTCACAGAAGATGAGATGGATATTTACTGTGAGAAACTGAGTAAAGAAACCTATATTTTCCACGGAAAAGAGATTGAGTATAAGCAGCTTGATTATCTGATTTATGATCCGGATAAATATACAGTCGACGTGCATTTCAAAGATGGGCGCGTTTTAGATTTAGGCGTGAAAATTCAATGGATGATCCGCCCCTATTTCTCGAAAGCCGAAGAAGTACAAATCGTGCGCACAAAAAATGGCGAGGCGATTGACGGAACTTTTGTTCCTATGCATCACAAAGGCTGGGACAAGAATAAAGAGAAAAATTAGACATATTAAGCTGTGGTCATAGGGGCATAATCAAGGTATAGTGTGGAAAGCATGAGCGAAGATACAACAACAGAATCACAAGAACATCCAAAAGTCGAAACGCTTTACCACTATGTGTATGGCGCGGATGAGGAGCCCCCTGTCGAGATTGATGTTGCGGTGAATGACGTGGGTAAAGTTGTAGTCTTTCACAGCCATGTTTTCAAAAAAGATTTAGGCTGGTTTGAGTGCGATCTCGATCAAGGAAAACTCTTTTTTGTTTTTGATGATGGCAGCATTGTTGATTCGGCTGTGGAGGTTCACTCAATGATGAAAAAATACATGCAAAACTCACATCAAATCTTAACAGTTCTTCTTGACCAAGAAACGGGCGAAAGCAAGGAAGGCCATTACTTTCCGCTGATTTTGCACAAAGCATAAATCTTATATTTTCCTTATTACTTTAAGCTTTTATTTACACTTTTCCGATAGAGTATTCTTAACGGTAACGAAGAGATAACTTAATTTAAGAGAAGGTGTAGATATATGAGTGCGATAAAAAACGAAATTCAAACCGCATTGGCAAATCAATTTGGCGATAGCGCCGTAGCCGGTGGTGGTGCAACACATAGTCAATTTAGTGCGCAAGCGCGTGAGCTTTTCAACGGTCTAGCTTCGCCTACGCCGCAAGTCTCATTAGACAACACACTCAATGTGAGTGGTCCATAATTAATCTATTTATAATCAGTAATAACTAATTGAAATATTAAGCGGCTCTTTTCTACATCGGAGCCGTTTTTTATTGCTTAAAAACCATTGCCCCCTTCACTTTTTCGATTGCGATAACACACAAAAATCACTATGTTCGCAGGCTATGAGCCATAAATTAGAACATATACGAAATTTCTCCATCATTGCCCATATTGACCATGGGAAATCAACGCTTGCCGATCGCTTGATCCAAACATGTGGCGGGCTTGAAGAGCGCGAGATGTCCGAGCAGGTTTTGGACAACACAGATATCGAGCGTGAGCGCGGCATTACAATCAAAGCACAGACTGTGCGCCTGGAATATAAAGCTAAAGATGGCAATACTTACCAGCTTAACCTGATGGATACGCCGGGGCATGTGGATTTTGCCTATGAAGTTTCGCGCTCGCTGGCTTCTTGTGAGGGCTCAGTGCTGGTTGTTGATTCAACCCAAGGGGTAGAAGCGCAGACGCTGGCTAATGTGTATATGGCGCTGGATAATGATCACGAGATCGTCGTTGCCATTAATAAGATTGATTTGCCCGCGTCCGAACCTGACCGCGTAAAGCAAGAGGTTGAAGATGTTATCGGGCTTGATTGCACCGATGCGGTTGAGTGTTCAGGTAAGAGCGGGATCGGCACGAATGATCTGCTAGAAGCCATCGTCACGCAGCTCCCTCCTCCAGCCGCAGGTGATCGCGATGCGCCCCTAAAAGCGCTCTTGGTTGATAGTTGGTATGATTCATATTTGGGC
>MDSZ01089485.1_pt1 | contig 61181 bp, 45 predicted proteins | sample 811201 | NCBI WGS metagenome assembly MDSZ01 (sample SAMN05326647, study PRJNA326480) | marine metagenome | isolation source: seawater | place: Indian Ocean: North | collected 2010
TCCCTTTATCTAATTGGACAGAATTAGATATTTGGCAATATATCCATCTTGAAAAAATTCCAATAGTCCCACTTTATTTTTCGAAGGAAAGACCTGTAGTGGAAAGAAATGGCGCTTTAATACTCGTTGATGATGACAGACTACCACTTGAAAAAGGAGAAAAACCGATGATGAAAAGAGTCCGATTCCGAACTCTTGGCTGCTATCCTCTTTCAGGAGCAGTAGAGTCACAGGCGAACACGTTACCTGAGATAATTCAGGAAATGTTACTAACAACAACTTCTGAACGCCAAGGAAGAACTATTGATTTTGATAGCAAATCATCCATGGAAAAGAAAAAACAGGAAGGATATTTCTAATGGTGTATATTGACGATTTAATCGCGGAAGATATTGAACTATATCTTAAGAAACACGAAGAAAAAGAAATGCTTAGATTCATTACTTGCGGCTCTGTTGACGATGGAAAATCTACACTAATAGGACGTATGCTTTATGAATCTCATATGTTGTATGATGATCATTTATCGACGTTAAAAAAGGATTCAAAACAAATAGGGACACAAGAAACGGGACTCGACTTTGCATTATTAGTTGATGGATTATCAGCAGAAAGAGAACAAGGAATAACAATAGATGTAGCGTATAGATTTTTTTCTACAGATAAAAGAAAGTATATCGTTGCTGATACTCCCGGCCACGAAGAGTATACGCGCAATATGGCCACTGGTTCTTCGACAGCGGATGTTGCAATAATTCTAGTTGATGCCAGAAACGGAATCATGACACAGACGCGTCGCCATTCTTTCATTGTTTCAATGTTAGGAGTTAAAAAAATAATTTTGGCTGTAAACAAATTAGATTTAGTAAACTATTCGAAACAAATATATGATGAAATAGTGGAAGAATATACAACGTTCGCAAAAAATGCATTAGAAATAGAAGAAATAACTTCAATACCTATTTCAGCATTATTAGGCGATAATATAACATCTAGTAGTGATAACACAATATGGTACACTGGTCCAACAATCATGGAATATCTAGAGACTGTTAAATTAGAAGGAAAAAACTTTTCAAACCCATTTAGAATGCCTGTTCAATGGGTAAATAGACCAAATTTAGATTTCAGAGGATATTGTGGTATGATTGCCAGTGGTAAGATAGAGCCAGGAGATAAGATACGAATCTTACCAGGAGGAAAAAACTCCACAGTCAAATCCATATTGTTTGATAATAAAGAATTAGAAATAGCCACTTCTGGACAATCAGTGACAATAATACTTGAAGATGAGATAGACGTTTCAAGAGGGAATATGATTGTTTCAGCAGAAAACCCTAGTGGAGAAGCAGACCAATTCCAAGCACATATTCTATGGTTGAGTGATGATGCAATGATACCCGGAAGACAATATATTTTCAAGTCAAATTCACAAATCGCATCACTAAATTTAGGGAAGTTAAAATATCAAATAAATGTAAATAACTTAAATCATGTTCCTGCCAAAGATTTGAAACTCAATCAAATTGCGGTTTGCAACATCTCTTTAGATAAAAGAATAGCATTTGATCCATACAAAGAAAATAAGACTACGGGGGGCTTCATAATAATTGATAAAATCACAAATCATACAGTTGGAATGGGGCTTATCGATTTTGCGCTAAGGCGCTCAGATAATATCCATTGGCAAAGTATAGATATAACAAAAGAACAAAGGGCTATACAAAAGTCTCAATCCCCTAAAATAATTTGGTTTACGGGACTGTCAGGCTCAGGAAAATCATCTATAGCGAACATTTTAGAGAAAAAACTCCATTCTATGGGGCGCCATACTATTATTTTAGATGGAGACAATATTAGACATGGATTAAATAAAGATTTAGGATTTACTGAGGCTGACCGAGTAGAGAATATCCGTAGAGTAGGGGAAGTGGCAAGATTGATGGTAGAGAGCGGCCTAATTTGTATTACTGCTTTCATTTCTCCATTTGAGTCTGAAAGAAGAATGATACGCTCATTAGTTTCAGAAAAAGAATTTATTGAAATATACGTAGATACACCATTAGAAATATGTGAAGAAAGAGATGTAAAAGGTCTTTATGCCAAAGCCAGGGCGGGACAATTACCAAATTTTACAGGTATTTCCAGTCCATTCGAAGAACCAGAAAATCCCGAAATACGGATAGATACTACTAAAATATCTCCAGAAGCGGCAGCAGATATTATAATTCAATTTCTTACAAAAAATCATTTAACATAGTTTTTAGCCTTTTATTGCGACGGATTCATGACGGTCAATAACTTCGCTTGAGTTGATGAACACTCCAGACAAGACGGAATTACAAAAAATTGCGCAACAAGTGGAAATAAGTAGAGAGCGTTTGCAAGCGATGGAACAGCAGATTAAACGATTGGAAGATGTTAAGTTAGAACAAAATCTTGCTTTACAAACACTAATTACTATTCCAAAAGATGGAGCAAATGGTATTATGATTCCATTAGGCTCAGGAGTTCAAATATTGGCAGATATTCCCAAAAACGCAGATGTAGTCGTAGATATTGGCAGCAGAGTTCAAGCTGAAAAAACTAGAGAAGAGGCCATAATTATTTTACAAAATAGGAATGAAGAATTAAATGGAATAATAGATAAACTAAAGAACGAATTTAATGTTTTAGAACAATATATCGTTTCATTAGCACATCAATTCACAGCAGGGGTAGAAAATATCCAAGAAGATGCTGACAAGAACATAGAAAAAGAACAATCGAATGAAAATAAGGATAAAATAAAATCTAATAAACGAAGAAGAAAAAGAGGGACTGAACTAACACTAGATGACTGAGGTATTTTTATGGGGCTATTTGACAGATTTAAAAAAAGAGTTAAACAACCATCTATTGCAGAAGAAATTACTGCAGATGAAAATTCTGCAGAAGCTGTAGCCGCAATCGCGGAAAGACAGACCAACCTCCTTAAAATAAATAAAAATAATAATGAGAAAGAAGAGGCCCAGAATATATTTGAAACCGAAGATGAATGGGATAATCTAGATGATGAATTAGATCAAAATCCATTTTTATCCAATAAATCAGCAAAGGAAAGGAAAAAATTAGAAAGAGAAAAGAAAATAAAAGAAACTCTCAATTCAAATTTAGGTCAAAAAATAAACAATCCAATGAGAACTACTACTGGAAGAGAATTAATAAAAATAGATAGACCCATAATCAAACTTGATTTCTCTCATGAACAGGTACAAAGAGGCGGCCGCATAATCAAGGGTGGGCCTGCCTTAGAAGAAATTTTAGAGGAACTTGAAGAAGATCTTTTATCAGCTGATATAGGTCATAATTCTGTGTCAGAACTTATTAATCTATTACGAATTCAACTCATTGGAATTCGAATTAATAAAAAAATAGGATTAGAGGAGATTATAGAAAAAGTTGTAAAAAACGCTCTCATTTCTCTTTTAGAGGCTGGATATTGGGATTTTGATAAAACAATTCAGAACTTTGTATCGGACAATACTCCTGTAGTTATCATGATTGTTGGAGTTAATGGAACTGGAAAAACAACAACAACTGCCAAAATAACTCATAGATTAACTAAAATTGGATATTCTGTTGTTTTGGCAGCCGCCGACACCTTCAGAGCAGGAGCAATTGATCAATTATCATTACATGCTGAAAAATTAGGTGTAAGGTGCATACAAAGTCAAAGGGGTGGTGACGCTGCTGCAGTTTCCAGAGATGCAATAGAAAGTGCAAAGGCCAAAGGCGAAGATGTAGTCATTATTGACACAGCTGGGAGAATGCAAAATAAAACAAATCTAATGAATGAATTACAAAAAATCCATAGAGTTACTGAACCACATTTGGTTTTGTTTGTTGCCGATGCCTTAGCCGGAAATGACGCAGTGATGCAAGCATCAGAATTCCAAAAAATATTAACTTTCGATGGAGCAGTACTTTCAAAATTAGATACGGACGCACGCGGAGGGGCAGCACTTTCCATCGCACATGCAACAGGCCGACCAATAGTATTAGCAGGAGTCGGACAGGAATATGCTGATTTAGAATTATTTAACCCTAAATGGTTATTGGATTCTATATTAAATTAATTTCTGATACCGTACCGTTCTTGAATAAAGCCCGCTCTGTCCACATTATAATGAACTCTCAGGAACAGAATATGGCACTGGTTGCTATTAGTAATCCAATAACATCTGGAAGAATAAGTACTATTATGAAAGAAAAAAACTGGACATTTGTAAAAACATCTGATGGGGACGAAGCAGTAGATTATTATGTTAAAAATAAGCCTGGGATAGTCTTTATTAGTTTAGATCTTTCAACCATCAATGGTCATGTTACAGCATTGGAAATTAGGGAAATAGATCCAGGTGCTAGAATTGTTTTCATTTCTAGCAAAACCCGAATTTCTAAAGTAGAAGATGCAGCTTATTCTGCCGGAGCGGTTGGTATTCTGACAACACCTTTGACAAAGACAAAGATAAACGAAAAGTGGGACAATTTCTTTTTAGAAATTCCAGAAGCACCGGGCTTGGCTGACTTGGATACATTATATCCCGAGATAAAAGAAAAAGAAGAGGAAGAAAACATACTCCCCCCACTCCCCCCACTCCCTCCCTTAACTCAGATACCCGACATTCTCAATTTTCCACAAGAAAATAAAAGGAAGAGGAAATGGATCAGAATAATTTTACCATTAGTTATTCTTTCATCATTAACATTATACTTTCTTTTGAATCAAGGATATATTAAAATCACTAAATATATGCCGTGAATATTATAATAATTCGATAATTCTCTTTGAAGCAGCAATAAGCAATACAGCAGATAATAAGTATTTTACAGAACTTTGTAGTGCATTTTTTGAACCATATTTTGAACCAATATAACCACCCAATAAAACAGATATCGCAAATGGAGCAATATTGCTTAAATCAACTAAATGCTGAGATATGCTAGAACCAACAATTCCCGTTAAAGAGTTTAACCAAATGAAAATTGCAGATGTGGCAGCAGCAGTTTTTGGCTTTGCCCATCCGTTAATAATTAACAAAGGAGATAGGAGAATACCTCCTCCAATACCAATAAGCCCACAGGTCAAGCCTATAATTGCTCCAATCAGTAATCCATTAGAGACTTTAAGAGCTCTAATATTTTCAATGTTTTCTTTTTTATCTATCAATAATTTCCAGGCTGCAAAAATTAAAAATAAAGAAAGTAATAGGTTATACTCATCATTACTGATTTTTAGAGAACTAGCAAAAAATGTAAAAGGAATACTTGTAATTAGGAAAGGCCAAGTAAGATCAAAATTATGAAAACCCTCTCTTCTATAATTGAAGAAAGCAATACCAGCTACTATCAAATTCAAAAACCAAGCATATTGTTTTAACCACAAATCCCCTTCATTGGCATAAACGCTCATCGATAGTACCGCTAAATAGCCCGAGGCTCCTCCATGTCCTACAGTGGAATACAGAAGCGCCATTAGAAATAGTCCAAATACAACTATCTCGAACTCTATCTGCATATTTATTGGTAAGGTAGGAGAACTTTAACAACTTCCTCCCAACATCAATACTATGGAAGGAGTAACGATAGAGGAAGCCATCAAAATAACTTGCAAATATCCTTTAAAGAAAAAAACAGAAATCACTTCTTTGGATGATTCTATACATAGAATACTCGCTTATGATATCGTATCAAAAGTCAATGATCCACGGTTTGATAATTCCTCTATGGATGGTTGGGCAGTCAGATCAGAAGATTGTAAAAATCATGGTACTAAATTAGAAATAATTGGAACTAATAAAGCCGGCAATCACAGATCTTATTCTGTACAATCTGGACAGGCTTGTAGAATAATGACAGGCGCTCCCATGCCCGATGGCGCAGATGCTATTGTAATAATCGAAGACTCTAATATACAAGAAAACAATGTAATTATCAATGGCCCTGCTAGGACTGCATATGTACGTAAATGTGGTGAAAATATATCTAAGGGAGACAAATCATTGTCCGCAGGGACTATGTTAAACTCTGCTGAAATATCTCTTTCAGCAACAATTGGTTATGATGAATTAGAGGTGATACAAAAACCAAAGATTGCTATAATAAGTAATGGTGACGAATTAGTAAAACCTGGAAAAAAACTCCTTGATGGACAAATATATGAATCAAATTCTTTTGGTCTAGCCGCTTTAGTAAAAAAAATTGGTTGCGAACCAATCAGATTTGACATAGTACAAGATTCAATTGAAGGACTTAGGGATGTATTAGATCAAGCTTCTAGAACATGTGATGCGATATTAACGAGTGGAGGTGTTAGTATGGGCAAATGGGATTTAGTTAGAAAAATAATGGAAGAAGAAGGAGAAATCAAATTCTGGAAAATAAAAATGAGGCCCGGCGGGCCTCCATTATTCGGAAAATGGAAAGAAACACCTTTGTTCGGTTTACCAGGTAACCCAGTTAGTAGCCATGTTGTATTTACAATGATAGTATTCCCCTGGATATCATATTCATTGGGCTTCAATGAAGAAAAAGGCCCTAAATTAGCCGATAGAGTCAATGTAATATTAAAAAATCCACTTAAGGGAGCACCAGATAAAGTATGTTTAAGAAGAATAAAAATTACTAATGAGAATGGTATTTTGAAAGCAACAACAAAAACCCACCAAGGTAGTGGAAATATTAACAGCATGGTAGTTCACAACGGCTTATCTTTATTGCCACCTAATCAAGATGCCAAAACTGGTGAAATAATTGAAGCTTTATGGTTAAGATAACCGAATTGTTGTTTTGATTTCAGAACCATGAATTCAAGGGCAACAGATGTTTCGACCATATACTGGAGATGAAAACGATGTCAAGTAGCGAAGCCCCCAATCAGGAAGATTGGATAGAAGTTAGGGGCGCCCGAACACACAACTTGAAAGATATTGATGTAAACATACCAAGAAGTAAATTTGTTGTTTTAACTGGTGTTTCAGGTTCAGGCAAATCTTCATTGGCCTTTGACACATTATATGCGGAAGGACAAAGAAGATATGTTGAAAGTTTAAGCTCCTATGCTCGTCAATTTTTAGGGCAAATGAAAAAACCAGACTGCGACTCAATAGAAGGATTATCTCCTGCAATTAGTATTGATCAGAAGCAAGGCAGCCATAATCCTCGTTCCACAGTAGCAACTGTGACTGAAATAATGGATTACATGCGTCTTTTATGGGCTAGAGTAGGAATTCCACATTGTCCCGAATGTGGTAATGAGGTTACTAGAAGAACCATCCAAGAAATAGTAGATGATGTAATGTGGCGATTTGATAACCATGCTTTAGCAATTTGGAGTCCTACGGTACGCAATCGAAAGGGAACTCATCTTGATTTATTCAGAGGATTAGTAGAACAAGGATATTTAGACGGTAAAGTCAATGGCCGAGAAGTCAGTTTTGAAAATCCTCCAGTCTTAGAAAAGAATTTAAGACATGATATTGATATTAGAATAGATAGGTTGAAACTTTCAAGAGAAAATAGACAAAGACTAACAGAAGCAATCGATGCAGGATTACGTTTGGGTGGTGGAATAGTTGCTGTAGAAAGTATACAACAACCAACAAATAATATACAAAACAATCGAAATAATTCAAACTTTCATATTAAAAAAGGTGAAATTATAGCATATTCGGAAGAATTCGCTTGTCCCGAGCACGGTTCTTTCTTACCTGAGATGTCACCTCGAGTATTTTCATTCAACAATCCATTAGGGGCATGCCCGTCCTGCCAAGGCCTGGGGGTACAAAGAACATTCTCAGCAGAATTAATAATAGACAAAACATCAACTGTTGAAGAAGGATGTATTATTCCTTTTCGAAGATCAATGATGTCTGGTTGGTATAGAAAACAGATGATACAAACATGTAATCATTATCAAATTCCAATAGATATAGCATTTCAAGATTTAGATGATGACGCGCGTGATATTCTATTAAATGGCTCAGGAAGCACTCCGATAAAATTTGAGTTTTCTTCTGAAGGAGGATCTACATATAAAATGTCAAAACCGTGGGAAGGAGTTTATTCTAGATTGAACAGGACATATACTGATACTAGTTCGGATCGTACCCGGTCGAGATTAACTTCATACATGACCGATGAACCATGCTTAGATTGTAATGGCCAAAAATTAAATCCTGCAGTTAGTGGAGTTATCGTTGGAGGCGTTTCTTTACCAGAAATATCGGCTTGTAGTGTATTGGAGGCTTTGGCAGTAGTCCAAAAATGGCGTCTGGATGAAAATGCAGAAACTTGGAAAAAATTAGGAAGAAAAAAACCAGAGACGGATACAGTTCTAAAAGCAACCAGCTTAAACGACAAATCGATTTATATTGGGCATGATATCATTAAAGAAATAGAATCTCGATTACGATTTCTGGCATTGGTAGGCCTTGATTATTTGACATTAGACCGTCGTGCAAACACTCTTTCAGGGGGCGAGTCTCAAAGAATTAGACTTGCTACCCAAATAGGAACTAGACTTACGGGTGTAATGTATGTTTTAGATGAACCTAGTATAGGTTTACACCCAAGAGACAATGGCCGATTATTAGAAACATTGAGGGAATTAACAGATTTAGGAAATACCTTACTTGTTGTTGAACACGATGAAGCTACAATGAGACAGGCTGACTGGATAGTTGATATTGGTCCAGGAGCAGGCAAAGAAGGTGGACAAATATTGGTAAGTGGAACAATAGAAGATTTAATTAAAAATAAAGAAAGTATTACTAGCGCTTATCTATCAGGAAAATCTTCTATTCCATTACCAAAAGATAGACAAAAACCCATAACAGATTATTGGATTAAAATCAATGGCGCCAAACAAAATAATCTACAGAACATAGATGTTAACATCCCATTAGGGTGTTTTGTTGTATTCACCGGTGTTTCAGGTTCAGGTAAATCATCTCTTGTTACGTCTACTCTAGCGCCCGCACTACTTAGACAATTACATGGTTCTGATGATGTACCAGGACTTCATGACAGTATTGAAGGATTAGAGAACATAGATAAAGTGATTGTAATTAATCAATCTCCAATCGGTCGTACACCTAGATCAAATCCTGCAACATATACAGGACTGTTTACTCCAATTAGAGACTTATTTTCTCAGACTAATATTTCAAAAGAACGTGGTTATGGCCCAGGACAATTCTCATTCAATGTAAAAGGCGGTCGATGTGAGTCTTGCAAAGGCGCAGGCTCATCCAAACTCGAAATGAATTTTTTACCAGATGTTTGGGTAACATGTGATGTGTGTAAAGGTAAGAGATATACTAGAGAAACATTGGAAGTTTTATGGCGTGGTAAAACGATACACGATGTTTTGGAAATGAATGTAGATGAAGCATGTATATTTTTTAATAATCAAAAATCAATCTACAGAATCCTTTCCACTTTACAAGATGTAGGTTTGGGATATATCCGCCTTGGACAACCTGCTACAACTCTTTCAGGAGGAGAAGCACAAAGAGTGAAATTAGCTACAGAATTACATAAAGTACCCAGAAAACACACAATGTACATACTGGATGAGCCTACAACGGGATTGGCATTATCTGATGTACACCAATTGATAGACGTATTACTCAGATTACGTAGAAACAGCCACACTGTAATAGTAATTGAACACCATTTAGATGTCATTAAATGCGCAGATTGGGTAATTGATCTTGGTCCAGAAGGAGGAGAAAGGGGAGGGCATATTATTGCACAAGGCTCCCCACAAGAAATTTCTAATAATGCTAATAGTTTTACTGGCATACACCTTCAAAATTTATTATGATTATGGCGGGCGCGGCAGGATTCGAACCCGCGGTCCCTGGCTTAGGAGGCCAGTGCATTATCCAGGCTATGCTACACGCCCGTTTTTCCGAAGACGCGCCTCTCAAGAAATGTATTGTTATATCAGGACATTTTCAATATAGTTAAGCCGATAGCATAAACTCTATGATACCTTTCGAACAATCATGAGCAAAGAGTCCGAACTACCAACCCCCTATGGCATTGGTAGTACTTATGGCGCAGGAAATCAAAACTCATTATATCGAAGAGTACATGCAAGAGATACAGGAAGAAAGTTATGGACAAGGATAGCTTCTTACAGGGCGTTACAACAAATTCGAATCTCTTTTTTATTATTAGCACCAATTTATGCCACTTTAAATTATTTTAATATTGAAAATACAGACGTTAGAATTAGTATAGTATTATTTTTCATTGTCTTTTTGTTATTTATTCCTAGTTTTTTAGCTATAATATTTGCTCAGATGTCTGCTAGAGATAGATTACAACTGAAAACTTCAGAAGGTAAAAAATCAATGAATTCAATACCCGGTACAGAGAGGATTATCAATTCTCTTCGGGAAAGACGCGTTTTAGAAACAACACGATTACTAGCCCCATTATTCAGCGCCATTTTACTCTATTTCATATCTTCATTTCAAACAGATATAGTCCTTGGCTCAATACTTAATGGTTCAGCAATAATCTTAGGAATATTTTCCTTTTTATTATCTATATCTCTTGATTCAACAGAAATACCAATGCGAGATAATCAATTCCCATTATTATCTCTACATGCTCCAACATTACATCACAGCGCACTTGAAAAGGTTATTACTGAAATATTAATAGCACATTTAGATCCTGAAACCGCATCATACTTTGAAGAATGGATTAATTCTTTGAAAAATAAGGTTAGGAGGCATACGAACCCCGAAGAGGCCGTTGAATATTTACTTAGAACCTTACACCTCAACTCACTTAATTTGTTAGATGAAAATAGAATGTTTACAGAAATAAAGAGGGTATTCAAAGTTTCAGCAGTAGATGATTTGAAATCGGATACAAAATTCAATTTAAAGTCTCTACAAATACTCCTACAACATACTAAAAGTTGGCAACCTTCTTTTTTTAGGGTTATAGATAGACTTGTCGGAGATGTCCAAAGAGGGCATTCATCTATTGTAGAAGATGAATGGAGAATGGATTTAGAGATTCCACCATTAGCATCTGAGGGACAAACCGATTTAATAGTCATGGTTCATAATTTTTCGAAAAAAGAAAGAATAATAGAAATAGAAATAATTTCTGCTGAAGGAGCACCTACTTCTCAAGTAATTAGATTACAGTCACCAACCTCCAAGAGACTAAGATCTTCTATAGACCTTGGAGATGGAGATGAAGATCTTGTCAATGCCCTTACAGAAAAATTAGATAATTGCGTCACGCTATGGGTTGGTTTGGCTTGGCCTAATACCGTTTCCGGAAGCCGACCTGTCCAAATAAATCTCAATTTAGATACTGGTGAAACTTTGATTAGTACGGTAGTAAATACAGCAATTTCAGCAGGAGCACATGCCGAAAGTGCTGGAAATAAAATGATTGATGCAGCATCATCAGTTAGAGAATTAGCACTTAGCTTTGCAGAATAGTATGCAGCAATAAAGAAACTTCATCCGTCACGTTCATGACATTATTGTTCCTGCGCGTGCACATGGAGTCTTGGGAGGTTGTTGTTATTGGGGGAAATCCTGCCGCATTGCGTGCAGCTATTTCGGCTTCAGATGGCGGCGCAAGTACATTATTAATTGATAGTGCAGGCATAGGATCGAGGCAAGGAGACCCACCATATGCGGGGCTAGCTGCAAGTTTAGGTGAAATCGATTCTTCTGCACATCGTGATGATACAATTTCTGCTGGAGGAGAAAAAACAAATAAAATTTCAGCAGCAAATTTTTGCGGTCAAGCTGTTTCAATAGTTGCAGAATTAGAACGTTGGGGACTTATATTTAGACGAGATGATGAAGGACTACCTCACCGTTCAAGCGCACCTGGACATAGTAAAGCAAGATTGACTGGTACTGGTGACTCAACGGTGCGCGAAATCACAAGAATATTGGAAGAACAAACAATAAAAAGGAAAATTACTAGGAGGTTTGATTGCCAAGTATTATCCATTGTTTCGGATAATCAGCAAGTAAGAGGACTCATCTATGTTGATATAATTTCAGGCGAAATCAATTCAATTCAAGCCAAATCAATTATACTTGCCACAGAAGGGTATGAAGGATTATGGCAAACACCAGGCGAAGGCTCTGGTACAGGACTAGCTCTAGCAATAAGATCAGATATACCTTTACAAGGAATTAATAATTTTCCAATACATCCCTTAACAATTAAAGGAACTAATATGCATGTACCTATGGATATTCTAGATTCTGGTGGCCAATTAAGAAAACCAAATGGAGATGATGCTCTACCGAGTGACGTTTTAAAAGAATCATGTGTATTAGATCTAAGAAAAATGGATGAACAGGATAAGCCTTGGTATAAAAATATATTATTGAATATAAAAAATAGAACTAATTTAGACATAAATATAGATGTTATACCCATTTCTCCATCCGTGATAACAACTGGAGGAATACCTGTTGACTCTAATGGTAGGGTTACAATTAATGAAGGTAAATTGTGGTTTACTGGACTTTATGCTGCTGGCCAATCTTCTAACAATGGCATGCATGGCAACGGATTATTGCCTGGAAATTTATTATTACACGCACTTTTATCTGGAAAGATAGCCGGCTTAAATGCATCGTCATGGGCAATTAAAGAAAATTTCTCCAATTCTTCCCTAATCGAATCTGAAGAACAGAAATCTTTGAACATTCTAAACAAGATACATAAGCCAGAGGGTAAAACAGTTGGGCAAATTTCAACGATTTTAAATTCTCTTGCAGATGATTTATTTAATAACCCAGATGAAACTACAGGAATTACAAAATCTTTCAAGAAACTCCAAGAGAATGGCATTAGAATAACCGATACATCAAAAACTATGAATACTGAATTATTGATGGCCATACAACTTCAAAATCTAATATTAATATTGGAAAAAATACTTTTAGAATAATGGGAAAGGATATTTTGTCGAAAGAAGAGACCATATTTTCTTTGATTATCGATGGTAAAATACCATCTTATAAACTATATGAAGATGAATTTGTTATAGCAATTTTAGATATAAATCCATTTAGTCCGGGGCATGCTCTAGTTATACCAAAAGAAGCGGCCAAAACATTAGATAAACTATCTAGTAAATCAGCATCCGCAATTGGTGCAATACTGCCTAAAATATCAAGGGCAATTTTAGATGTAACAGGCGCAAAAGAATTTAATGTATTACAAAATAACGGAGTAAACGCTTACCAATCAGTTTTCCATGTCCATTTTCACATTATACCTAAATATGAAGATGGCCGTGGTCTTCAATTCCCATTCCAATCTTCTCCTATAAATCATGATGAAGCAATAATATTGTCTAAAAAAATATATCAGCACATTTTAGAAGGGACATAATCTAAACCAACACCCTCTTGAGATACTCATGGAAGGCGACCCTACTATCCCAAAAGATATCGCCCCTGAACTATCTAAAAGTGCTAAAAAAATTAATATGCGCAAATTAGAATCAGTTCCTTGGGCTCATGATGGCACACATCCGGGCTCTGGTTGGTTCTGGAAGTTTTTGACAACAATTCTCTTAATCCCATGGGCCTATTTATTTCGAAGAAAAGAAGTGGAAACACCTTTTCAAACTCAAGGAGGTAGATTATGCGTGGCTACTCATGTAAATGGATTAGTGGATCCAATTTCTATTACAATGAGCAATCCAAAGCAAAGAATGGTCACCTTGGGAAGGCACGATTTGACTACCTCAGTTCCAGTCATAAGTTGGATAGCAAGACGTATTGGATCACAACCAGTAATCAGGAAAGCAGAACAAATGGAAGGTATAGCGGAAGCAGAGTTCGCCCATTATTTAAATCAAAGAAGTATGCTTACTGTTGCACACGCACTTTCAGGGGGATATTGTGCAATAATTATGCCTGAAGGGATTGGGCACCAAGATTCACAATTAAGACATCTTAGGACTGGGTCAATGAGGTCTGCAATAAATGCAGCATCTATAGCAAAAGAGCGCAACATACCTCCTCCGGTCTTTCAACCCATAGGATTGCATTTTAGAGTTCATTACTGGTTTAGAACTGATTTATATTTAGAACAAATTGAACCAGTCCCAGTTCCATATAATCCAATATTGGAAGACAGACAAAAATTAATGCAAGGGATTTGGATAGAACCTCCAGAAGATTTAGTGATAAAATTAAGAGATGAACTAACAAAAAAACTAGCCTATATATCGAGAGATGCACCAGACTGGGAAACCTACAGATCTTGGCAGTTACTTGCCCACCTTCTTTCTATTGATAACAAAATAACATTATCCAGTTACAAACAGGAAGTTCTTGCAACAAGGAACGTTAGAGAAAAATTACGATCAACACCAAATCCAATATTGGAAGAAACCGCAAAAGAAGCATCAAGAATTTTACATTCTCATAATTTAGATGGTCGCGTTATAAATAATGATATTACAATTAAAGATAAGCCAAATCTAATTAAAGGATTTTTTGGTTTGATTATTATGGCAGCATGCGCTCCTGTAACTCTTACTTCTACGGGAATACAAGCTTTGTTCGCCTGGTATCTCGGCAATAAAACAGACGAGGGAATAGATGCACGAACAACATATCATATGATAGCTGCTTTAATCTCTCCACTAATATTTTGGCCATTGATATCTTTAGTGTATTTTTTTATTATCAATAAAATGATTTATGAAATACCAGTCTACTTTTTTCCACCTTTTTTAATCATTTCAATTTTTGTATGCCATTGTTTTAATCTTTTATTTTTAATTGGTTACGATATGTGGACTGATTATAAATTTATAGATAAAGCTAAAAAATTACAAAAATCTCAAGATGGATTAAAATTAATTAAATTAATTAAAGAAATTAATACGAATTTAGACGTACTAAAATAGGATGCCCTATTCATATGATATTGTGAATGCACAGGACGCAATAAATTGTATTAAAAATTGGCTCAATAGCGAGAGCCTTGAATATAAAGAAATAAATGATAACCAAGCTTTAATTCATTTACATTGCAAGTACCCTCCCACACGCCAAGGCCATATCTTCAATATCGTAATTCCCAAAAGAAGAAATTTAATTTTAATTTACACTGTTACCAGAGTTGATGAAGGGCAACAGAAAAGTATGATTGAACAATCGAATACAGATAAAGAAGAGTGGGAATACTGGCTTCATAATACTAGGCTAGAATTAACAAACAGCGATTTAGATTGGGTTTTACATATTGGTCATAAAAGTGATAAATCTGGTCCTTTACAAGCATTTAACCTATCTCGACCAATATGGTTCGACGGACTAAGTCAAAATGAGTTTATGCATACAATGCGTAAACTCTGGCTAATAAAATTATCATTAATCCATAAGATAAAGTTTACATTTGGCAAAGGAATTGGTAAGCCCGGACCAGTGGATGACTGGACATCAAGAACAGCGAAAAAGACATCAATTACTGAATCCGAAAAAACCCAAATAGACACAGATGAATCTGGCGGTTTTGGAAAAGAATTCGATCCTTCAAAATGGATTTAATTTACAAAAAATCTATTATTATCACTATTTGATTTGTGACCGCAAAGGGGTTCAGTTAAGTATCTGAAAAACATCAGAATAGTTAATGCATCCTGATTATGGTATCCGAAAAGCAGATTCCTTTAAGAAAAGAAATAGTATTACTTTAGTTTCCATTATGCTTTTGAGTTTATTTGCAGCAATTGAAATGCCCCAAGCAGAGGCAAGTGATGTTGTTTTGACCGACCCGATACAAATAGTAAACAGCGGAACACAATATAGCGACAGAATGATGGCAATACATGGAGATTCAAATGGAAATATACATCTGGTCTTTAGTCGAAACACACAACATCTCTATTATCAAATGCAAGATCCAAGAGGAGAAACAATAATTGATGCTACTCAAATTTCAAATCCCGGCAGCCATCGAGCATGGCATCCTGATATCGTAGTCGATTCTGATGACAAGGTACATGTTGTCTGGACAGATAAAGCAGGTCAGTATTCAATAATGTATACATTATTAGATCCTTATTTGGATGATAGGGATGGTTCACCCGCGTTAGACTCAGTTATTTCAATAGTTAATGATTACGAGGTTGCTAATAACCCTCAAAATCGTGATTACCCTGCAATAGATGTTGATTCCAATAATGACCCTCATATAGTCTGGGAGGATGCTTTTGAACCTCTAGAAAAATTCTATCAACAACCACAGATATATTATAAAATGCTTGAAATAGATTATGTAACAAGGGAAGCAGTAATAGCCATTGATAGTACTTTACTGACTCCTATTTTGGGACACAAAGGACATCCAGATATAGCTGTAGATGTTGATGATTTTGTTCAAATTGTTTGGGATGACACCCGTGGAGGTAAGGTTGAAATGGTCGTACCAATCGATACCTCTGGATCAATGAATACTGAATGGGCAGATATGTGTGTTGTTTTCTATGGAGGTAATTTTGCTAGTGGTGGGTCTTTCCCCGGGCTAAAACCATTATTGGAAAGCGCTAATATGAGTGTTTATGAAACACTATACGCGCTAAGTGGTAACTGGCCTGCTGCATCACAGAGTGGGGCATGTGCAACCGCGTATCAAACCGGAGGCTCTGGTAGCCAAGGACCTAGAAGCACACCATTAGGAGATAGTGAAAACTCAGGAGGAATAAGATATTTAGATGAAGTTGTTTACAATAACGCCGCAGTAGACCTCCCTGCTGATGGAGGATATTACAGTGAGTTTTGGGGTCCTGCTGCAACATGGGCTTGCCTATCTTGGTATGATGCGAATGGCAACGTTCCTGGAAATCCTCCAACACAATTAGACCATAAATGGAATCCAAATGCCACTAAAATAGTAATACCAATTTCAGATGAAGGACCATACGGTGGAACTCCTATGGACAATGACGATACTGTGAGCATTTCAGAATCACATGACGCTTGTGTGACAGCCGATATTGTACCAACTCCTCTGTGGGCAGGTTCGGATACAGATGTAGGTTCTTACATGATGGATTTAGCACAATGCCCAAATGGCTCTGGCCTGAATGCAAGAACGTGCAATGGTAACAATCTTAGATTAACAAATGCAGGAGGACAGATGTATGGTTTCCCAACATCTTCTTCCAGTTCAGCTGAGCTAGAAATAATGGTCGAGGCGATGGTCTATCTTTCAACTAACAATTCTAGAGAAATATACATGACAGTTTTAGACCCCCTTTCTCTTTTAGATAGGCCTTGGCCTGGTTGGGTCAAAGGAGACCCGGGGACAGAAGTTAATTCGAATACTAACACTTACACTGAAGATTTAGGGCCATCAGAAGATATATCTGGCTATGGGCATTTAGTTGTTGTAAATGATACACGAATAACACTTAATGATGCATATAGCTTACATCCAGCAATAGCACTAGATTCTACTGGCCTTACGCATTTAGCGTGGCAAGATGGACGAGCTTATGGTTTCGATATCGATGTCAACTATGAAGTGTATTATACTAGACTAAAATTAAGAGGTGCTGCCGAATGGGATGGAGCAGCAGAAGGATTACCTACATATGGAATAAAACAAATTGCGGATGCAGCAATTTCCAATGTAGAGGGAATTCAAGGAATTGATCCTAATAGGCCCTTTGGTGGTAATTCACACCTACCATCAATAATTACAGATTCTTTTGACAACGTTCATCTTGCATGGTTAGATAATTATAATGAAACACAGGGAGAAACTGTGGTATACACCCGTTTAAACCATACTAATGACGACTATCCAGATGGCTTTCCTTTGAATTCTATAGCATCTTCAATTTTCGACCCATGGACAATTATACCTGTAACTTCATGGCAATCAGATAAATTAGGCCCAAATTCTCCCGCTACACCAGATTTAGGACAGACTCCAGCATTTGCCAATGATTTGGGAAGCGGGGCTCATCTTGGTTGGTCTGATACCAACAAATGTAATGAAGAAAATAATGCTGGAAAATATACTTTATGTTATGTTCATGTATTAACAGGACTAGTTGATATTTCTTTGGCCTGTGATGAAAAGTTAATTGCCAATCCTAATTTAGAAGGACATTATTATGACTGTCCGGAAGAAACAGAAACATTCTATCATACAATTTTCCCTGGCGAATTGACCACATATAATATGACTATTGCTAACCCAACCCCTGGCCCAGCAGAATTGGTTAAAGATACATTTACAGTTACTATGTCTGGAATTCCTCAGAATTGGAGCGCAACACTTTTTTACGCTACAAATAATACGCCGATATTCGAATCTACCCCTGTCCATTTGGAAGGAGGAGAAGTAGTTCCTATTTATTTGAAATTAAGAGCTCCAACGATATATCAGGCTAAAGAGGATGAATTAGCACAAGTTAAAATAACCGCAGTATCCTACAAAGATGTAGCAATATTCAATGAAAAACTAACTTTAACTCTGATGGATGTAGTGCATGGTATTGAATTAGATACCAGCCACTATCAAGTGGATATTGAACAAGGTAGATCTGCTATTTTCTCTGTCTCTGTTAAGAATACCGGTAATGTTTATGATACGTTTGCATTCTATGATCCTTCAACATTAGAAGGACAGAATGAGTGGGCATTACCATTTGGTTGGGGAATCGATTTCCCAACTTCTATTTCATTGGACCCTTTACAGTCTGTAACTAAAAATTTGCAAGTAAGCGTACCTACATCACAAGAACCAGGTACATTTGTAATATATCTTAAGGGATGGTCTATGGGTGAACCAGTTTTATCTATAGACAGAGGAACATTTGATGTTTTGGAATTATGGATAAATGTTTCAACCAGAACAACTGGTAATATCGTTTTCTCAGTAGGAGATACTACACAATATGTTCTTCCAGGAGAATGTGCTGAGTTTGATATTGATGTCACTAAACATTTTACTCCTGGGCATTTAGTATTTAATGTCCCTGGAGCACCTCCTGATAAACCAAGTAATTGGACAGAAGAGACATGGAGATTCGATCACTGGACTGTCGATTTAGATTTCTCAAATGCACCGGGAGGTAATGGCCCTGCTGATGATGCCCCGCGGTATTGGTCTCAAATCAATACCCCATATACTGTTACTGCAATAATGTGTGCGCCATACAATGCAACAGCAGGTTTAGGAGATTCGGTCGCAGTTAGAGCCCATTTAGACGGGCAACCAAAAATTAGAGATTCAGTAGTGATTTTGACGAATGTTATCCAAAGATACGATTTAAAGGCAACCGTTCCGGAAACCATTCTAGATCTTTATCCCGGACAACCATATCAAATGAACACAACTATTGAGAATCTTGGGAATGGTGCAGATAGGTTTGATGTTACCATAGACTCTATTATAGATTCAGATGGAAATTCGCACGTTTGGGATATTGAAATACCTAGAATATTGTTTGGAGAATTAGATAGAGATGAGATAGGTGAATATCCAATAATAATTAATGTACCCGAAAAAACTTTAGCAGGAGAATATACTGTTAAATTTAATATTTACAGCGAAGAAGAATATGAAGGCAGTAAGTTGAGAGATATAATTTCACTTAAGGTTAATATTATCGAATTTCATGATATGAGAATAACGTTAGATCCCAGTGTAGAAAGTAAAATCAAAACCACTGCTCCTAGCAGGATAGTTAGATTTACTTTGAATGTAACAAATTTCGGTAATGTACCAGATCAACCAACTATACATAACCATACAATTGATGCTGCAGGAGGCTGGGGAGTTATGCCTGGTATGAACACACTTTCAAATTGGGAGATAAAATTCGCTCTTTTAGAAGATTTTGACACCGAATATCCAATAGAGAATCTATGTTTAGGCCAATCTCCCGATTTCTTAACATTATCAGAACCAATACCTTCTGAAGGATGTTATCTTTCTGCTCAAACAGGAGCATTAACGTTACCAATGATGGAAGCATATACAACATTGCAGATAGTAGTTATTGTTTCCATAGCACCAGACGCCGCTCTTCAAAATAGAGAAATTGGAATAAAAGCCATTTCAATGCACGGCTCATCAGATAACGGAGGAGATTATGACGAAACTCCGGGCTGGGAAGATTCTTGCACTTTAGATATGAATAAGGACGGCCTTCCTGATAATTTAAAACCAGACTGCGATAATAATGAGCAAATATTGGAATTACGTTTGAGGGCTCCTGATTTAGAAATTATAGAAGTTACAGCAGGAGACAGAAAAGGCGCAATTGGAGAAATGTTATCTGTAAGCGTTAAGATAGTCAATAGAGGAAATGCACATGCGACAGACGTTAATGTAATCCTTTGTAAAGATCAATCTCCAAATGATATAAAGAAAAATGGCTGTGATGAAACAAATATAGTTTACAGACAGATTATCAAAGCAATAATGCCTATTGGAGCAGGAGGATTGGAAAATCCCGACCCCATTACATTACTATACATGGTCGAAGCCGGAAATCATGATATTGTCGTTGTTGTTGATTCAGATAATGACATAGTAGAGACGGATGAAACAAATAATATCATGAGGATACCAGGCGGAGAATTGAGCTCTACCTTTGGTACTGGAGATGTTATTATTGATGTAGTAGCACGGTATTCCGTTCCAACTATTATTCTTGGTGCAACATTTTCATTAATCGGCGTAGCCGGATATGTAATGTATGGAAGAAGGCTAGATGCATTACAAGCATTTGCTGAAAAGACAAGTTTGATGTCAAGAAATGAAGATGAAGATACTAGATTCTAATATTATTTTGCTAGCCACCATGGCAAAGGAGTCCCTTTAGACGCAGCTATAAAATCTCCTTTGCTTGATGCAAAATCTCTAAGTAAACGTTCTCGCAAATTCTCCATCATTTCTTCCGCATCCATAGATTGTATTCTGAGTCCATGAGAAAATAAATCGAGGTCTAAAGGCCTTCTAGGTTGATTCATTACAGCATGGGCCAACCTCCGTTCTTCGTAGGAACCGGAGTGTTCTGAGACACTAGAAGATACTTTTTTCTTAACTTGCTGTTGCATAGCAATAATTGCATCGCGCTGATTATCTATTTTTTCCAAAACAATATCTAGCTCACCTAAAACGTCTATTGCTTCGGCCAAGTCTAATTTTCTTCTAGTACCCATTCTTTTAACCACTCCTTCTAATTCAATAGGAAGTTTATTTGAAAGTTTCATCGCACCCCCACTAGGTATTTTTCTATGTTCTGTGCGGAACAAGTCAGGCCCTAAATCTAGCCTAATAGAAAATGATTGATCTACTTTATACATTTTTTTAGGTGGACCTCCCTTTTCTGAAGCTACCATTTCTGAATTAACAAAATCAGCCTTTTCAAGCACCTTTAGATGTTTCACTACTGCTTGTTGGCTAACATTTATCAATTCCGAAATTTGTAAAGGATAATGCGGTTCTTTCACAAGAAGCATCAAAATTTCCCGCCTAGTAGGATTTTCTAATACAGATAAAGCCTCATCAAAACCTACCATCCACTTACCAACCTATGGTTGGGTAGTGGTGGGTATTCTAAAAACCCAATCATTATTTCTGATTATCCCAATCTTCCCAAAAGGTATCCTTTTTTTCTATATTTTCTGTCTTATTGGTTCTTAAATCATTATTTTTTATGAATGGATCTGGAATATTTTGAATATCTGTAACAATCTTTATTTTTCCTCCTTGTTTATCAATGTACAATTCATCAGATATTGATGTTTTTTTATTTTTTGTACCTTTTCTCCAACCTATTAAAAGAGTAATTACTGCTAAAATAGCCAATGGTATTCCCATACAAAAACCACAACTTATCGCTATAAAACCAGGATCACTCATTATTTCTATTTGATTTGATGTTTCATCAATAAGCCAAAGCGTAGTTTCACCTTCATTATATAAAATATATTTTTCATTTTTTGTATTTTCAAAAACCATTACAGTCTGATAAATACTACCATCTACACCTGCTCTATCAAAATCATACCATGCGGCTTCTCTCCCTTCAATTTCTTTACCAGAACTGTTAATTAATTTTAATTCGGGCAAAGTATCTTCTCCATCAATTCGTAGAGCGACATATAATCCCATTCTTTCTAATTCTACAGACTGACTTGAATTAGGAGGCAATTCTACTAAATTAGTAGTCTTTGGATCTAAAACTTCTATCATATCATCCTGAGCATAAAAATATGCTATTGTACCCACCAATAAAAAAGATAACGATGTAACCGCTAACCATTTTCCTATCCTAAGCAAATTACCACCTACGAGTATCCCATCTAGTGCCTATGTATCAATCTTTTAATTAATATTTCAGACCTAACGCTGCTAACTTTTCTGGTAAATATGTATCAGTAACGAAATCCAGACCATATTTTGCTAGAGATTGCTGCTCGGCCTTTTTCCCTATCTCTTGCATTAGATTAATTTGTTCTTTCCACCATCCTGTGGCAAATCTTGGGTCAGATAATTCAGATTCAAGAGCTCCTAGATCAGATTTTGTTAAATCATCACTTGGTAAATCATAAGCCAAAATATCATCTGCCGTTATTCCTAAATATATTGCCTCATTTGTAGCTAAATACTCGGATATATGAGCCGTTTTTATGGCACCATATGCTATACTAGCAAAAATTCTGAAAGACCAAGGATCACAATCAGCGAACACAAGTATGGGCTTTTTCCATTCATCACTCATTCTTTTCATAATACGTCTGGTTGACCTTGCTGGTTGCCCCTTCAGATGTATTATTGCACATCTAGCTTCTTCATCAAATCCATTTTCAACTAACCTATCAAACATCCCTCCTGTTTCAACTGCCATTACGAAATCAATATCATGTTCAACTAATCTCAATTTTTCAGATTCTACGTTATATGGGACACCATATCCAGAATCGCCTACATCATCTCTGCAATTTATTCTCATCCATTCTCCTTTGCGATTTTTTTCTTCAAATGTAACATTTCCAATTATTCTAGCACCATCTTCTTCAGGGCGTAATTTAAAATCCTCTCTTATACATTTTGTTACTATTTCTAAATCTTCAGCGAGATTATTACTTTCATTTTGAGTACCAAATTTACCATTCCCCCATCCTTCAGAGATATAATACATCTCTCTTAAAGTTGAAGACTTACCTGATTCAATCATATCTTCTATAAATTCGGTTATATGTAATGAGCGTAACAAAACTCTCGCTGAACCTAAAGCCGTTGCATCTCTTGTACTCTTATTTTTGCCATATTTATAAACTTGCAATTTTTTATCAAATTGAATATTCTTTTTTGTTCTGACAGGTAAAGTCATCGCTGGAGGTTTTCCTTTCAACATTTTATCATGCATTTCTGCAGCCACACTGTGTAATGCTTCTATTACTTCTTCTTTGGTTTTTGTTTTTCCTAAAGTCATTATTCTACCTCCCATTCAGATAAAGAAAGTTGCCCTTCTTTCGATTCTAAAATAGTTGTTGATATATCTTTTTGCACACTTTCTTCTGCTCTATCAATCAAAGGCTCTAAATTATTAGATTCTTTTATTATTTCTTTTTCAGCAATTATTAAAGCTTCAGATTTCCGTATTTCATCGAGTAAACTTTCATCAATTTTAGTAGCACCTATTATCTCTCCATTTCCTCTAAAGAAAATATCTGTATCTACCCAGTCTCCCTTTGTTAATCCAGATACTCCGAACTTAATAGTAGTACACGTTCCAGGATTTAATGTATCTAATCTCCAAGCCCAAATTCCCTTTGTTTCTTTTCTTCCTCCCCGATCATTATCCACCATTGCGGTATCTTCATTTTCTGGCCACTTTGCTAAAATAGTATACGCTCTTGCTCTTGCCGTATAATTGTAAATTTTAATTGAACATGTGGCAATTTTACGTTCTTTATCCCAATCTAAAACCTCTTCACAAAATACAGCATTCATAATTTGAGTTATCACCGGTGCAAGATCAGGTTCAGGCCTTGCAAGTATTTCCGAGCTTTTTTTTGCTATTTCAGGTAATATTATATTCACCAATTCGAATTTTTCTTTTGCCTTTTTACGCTGCGAACTTTTCTTTAGATGATTCTTCAATCCCCTCCCAACTTCGAGCAAAGCCTTTCTTATCTCTTCATGAACTTCTTCGTTTTCTGCCACCGCTTCTTTAGCTTCGCTAGTAAATTGAACATTGGTTGACGCTAGATGAATCAATAAAGCTGCAGGCCCCTTGGGTACTCCTCGTCCTCCGGGGTGTTCAAGACCATATCTTTTCCAATCAACTGACTCAAGGGCCTTTGTAAGTAGACAACCGCCTTGCTGATACATTAATGGTACTCTATTTGCAAATCTCAAAACCTCTATCGGACCATCGGCGCCTAGATCTCCGCCAAAAACTAAACCTACTTCTATTTGGAAAGGATTCCCTTGGCTAACACTAGGATTCCTAGTTACAGTGGACGCAAATCTAGAATCAATTGCTTTAGAAAGACCTTTCTTAATCAACAAGTCATCTATTGGAGAAAGACAATCCATAGGCGGTGAAAGAAGCTTAACCTTTTGAAAAGCATTTAACATTTCTTGGGCGTCATCGGCTTTAATCCTTTTAGGCTCTCTCCCTTCATCAATTTTAGCCTTCCCAAGGATTTCTCTAGCTGCCCTCATACTGACTCCAGAAAAATTATGACGTAAAAATGAAGTCATTTTTCTTTCACTCGATTCGCGCAACATCCGTTGCAAAGTCCCTAGGTGGATACCGTGAGGGTGAGGCCTGATTTCCGAAACAACCCTGGGTAATCGCTCTGTTGTGCGAGGCCAATTGCCCTGATCTATTATATTACCATCCTTATCTCGTACTATTAAAGATATACTTGCGTGAGGATTAACTATCGAAGTCATCCTAAGATATTGATGAACAGATTGTTTACCTTTCTGATATTTACCTTTCATGATAGTTCTAATCCTTAACCCTTGTTCTATTTCTTTACCTGTGTTTTTATCAATCCACACCTCTCGTCTTTCGCCGGTTTTTATTGCTTTATTTTTCCTTGTGTCTAGACCCAATTCAACGATAACTGCGGAAGATTCCTGTTTAACCTTTGATATAACGTGGGTCTTCGATCCTGTGGTTAATTGGCTATACATCACCACTCCTGTTATGCCGATGCCCTGTTGCCCACGAGTTTGTCTAATGGCATGAAACCTTGAACCTAATAGAAATTTTCCAAAAACGTCTTCGATTGCATTTCTTGGTATTCCAGGGCCATTATCCTGTGTAACAAATTCAATTTTATCGCCTTTTTGTTTATTTAATTCAACATGTATATTTGGTAATATACGAGCCTCTTCGCAAGCATCTAGAGAATTATCTACAGACTCCTTTACTGCAGTGATTATTGATCGTTGTAAAGAATCAAACCCAAGAAAATGTTTATTTTTTTCAAAAAATTCACTTACGGCAATTTGTTTTTGTTTACTAGAAATTTCTTCGGCTTTGTTCATTTAAATCCCTCCATCAGGTCCTCCCAATACCCTATTGGCACGGGGCCTGCTTATGGTTACACTATCCAGAACGCAGACCGCCCTTAACTTTGCATGAAAATTAATTGTAAAAGTGCTTAATATTATATATTTCTATATTCCTCAGATTTATTTAAAAATTTCAGGTTCCCAGGCCGTAATTTTACCTTTAAAAGCACTTGTCATAACAGTCAAAGGACTTGCTAGATATAATTTACCAGGACCAGATCTTCCTTGGAAATTGCGGTTAATCGCTGAAACAGTCACCTGACTAGCATCATTACTTATTCCCGGCCCTGCTCCTATGCAAGCACCACAACCGGGATCAATAATTTTTATTCCTGCCTTTTCAAATAAGTCGACCCACCCGTTTTTTATGGATAATTCTTTAACAGACTTAGATCCAAATTGGATATAACATTCCACATCATCTGAAATTTTCATACCCGCAGCCAATGCCGCTTTAGTCACCATCGCGTAATATGCAAAATCATCATCTTTACCTGCAGTACATGATCCTGCATAAGCAATATCTATTTTTATATCTCCTAGGTCCTTGATAAAGGCACCATTTGTTGGATCGGAAGGAATCCCTTTATCCGGATCTCCAGGATGAGCTACCATTGGCAATATTTCTGAAAGATTAATTACATGTACGCCTCCATCATAAATTGCATTTTCATCTGGTAAAATGAAACATTTTTCAATTTCTTCAGTGGTTAAACCATCTCTCTTTTTTAATAACCATTCTATTGTTACTGAATCGGGTTCACAGATCCCAGTTTTAGCACTGCACTCCGTAGCCATATTACACAGTGTTGCTCTTTCATCCATAGAAAGACTTGCAAGCCCCGGTCCGCCAAATTCCATACTTCTATCCAATGTTTCTGATTTCGCTGCATAATTCCATAATATATGTAAAATAACATCCTTCGCGGTACATCCAGGGTGTAATTTTCCTATTAATTCAAATCGAATACTTTCTGGGACTTTTACAAAAGCAAACTGATTATGTATCAAGTTTGCATATTCGGTAGAACCCACGCCATATGTCAAAGCGTTCGAAGCTCCTCCCATGCAAGTATGCGAATCAGTTGCTTGAATAAAATCTCCAACATCTATAAATTCCTCCCTAGCAACCTGATGACATATACCAGGACTAATCCCTCCTTCTGCCGAGTAATCTCTAACTTTCGTATGTTTTTGAAATATTTTTTGCATATTCCGTAATTCTTCTATTTTATTGATATGAGGACTAAATTTAGGTACGTTTGTTGCATAAAGTAAATGATCTTCAAAGACTGCAAACTTAATCGGATTTGGAATAGAATAACTATCTCCATATTCTTCTTTTAGGAATGTATGTACTTGGGCCGTGGTAAATTCATGTGAATAGCCACCATCTACAGATGCAAGTACAGCATCACCAGGCTTTACAAATTTCTCAACTGTATTATCTCCAATCATTTTCTTTGCAATTATCTTTTCTGCCATCGTCATATCTCTTTTTGTAGTTACAGACTCTGGTAAAACAATATCTCCTTTACCTAATTTTTTTGCAAAAGGCAAAATCCCCCCATTTTCTAAAATTAAGCGGGTTATCGGGTCGTATTTTGATGTAAATTCTGATAAATCTATCGACTCACCTTTTTGTAATCTTTCTAAAATCGCATAATTACCCATCAATTGTCCTAAATTTATATTATTCCTTTCATGAATAGGTGCGAAGGATGCAGCAATAACTAATCTAATTCCGGACCATCTTTCACACTGAGGAGCAGTTTCTCTGCTAGAACCAGTTCCCTTTCTATGACCAGAAACTATCACTTCAAAATTTCCATCTATCAACGCTCGTTCTTCAAAGACTCTCCTGCCACCATGCATCAGGCCAGCATACGCATTTTCAGCAATTTTGGATGGCTCATGATCAAAGCATACCCAAGCAGGAGTCATTACATCTGTATTAATGTCATCAAGTAAATCGTCTATGCTCAAGTCTTCCATTTTAAGATTGAGACCATTATACAATTGCTTAGATATTAAATCCAAATCCTTAGTTAAAAATAAAACTCTTTTTCCTTTTGTAAGAGATATTTTTTTTGGAGGCCATTGCTCTTCCAACATTTTACTACTCCCGTAACCTTGGCACACTCCGGACATATATCATGATTTTTGATAATTAAGTTTTAAATTCGATTAGATTTGAAAATTAAATTTATGATACATTTACTGTCAGACTTAAATATAATGCGCTTTCGGAGTATTTTATCTTTCCTAGGAAAGATGGAGTGATATCATGGTAAATGACCTTATTGAGGATACAGTTAAATGTACAGAATGCGCAAGTCGAAATTTAGTAAAAGATGAAAACAGAGGAGAACTCATTTGCCAAGACTGCGGTCTTGTTTTGGAAGATAATGTAATAGATCAGGGCGCAGAGTGGAGAGTTTTTAGCCCTGAACAAGGAGATCAGCGAGCTCGTACCGGGGCTCCAATGACTGTTATGCTACATGATAAAGGACTTTCAACAGATATCGATTGGCAAAATAAGGACTATTCAGGAAAATCAATTTCGAGCCGATATAGAAGTCAGTTTTATCGTATGAGAAAATGGCAAAAAAGATCAAGAGTAAGTAACGCTACTGAAAGGAATCTGGCTATGGCATTAGCAGAATTAGATAGAATGGCCAGCCGTCTAGATTTGCCTAAATCAATTAGAGAGGCAGCTGCTGTGAATTATAAAAAAGCAGTTGAGGCTAGATTAATCCGAGGACGTTCAATAGAAGGTGTCGCCGCTGCTAGTCTTTACGCTGCTTGCCGACAATGCTCCAACCCTCGTACGTTAGATGAAATCGGGGAAGCTAGCAGAACAGGTAGAAAAGAAATAGGACGTACATACAGATTTATGGTAAGAGAGTTAAAAATGAAAATACCTCCAACAAAACCAGAAGATTATATTCCTCGTTTCTGTTCGGGCTTAGATTTGGATGCAGAAGTACAGGCTAAAGCTTACGAATTAATCGCTGCCGCACAAGAAAGAGAATTGACTAGCGGCAGAGGTCCTACTGGGATTGCTGCATCAATAATTTATATTGCCAGCGTTCTTTGTGGAAAGAGAAGAACACAAAGAGAAGTAGCAGAGGTTGCAGGAGTTACAGAAGTAACAATTCGTAATCGTTATAAGGAATTAATTCAAAATTTAAACATTGAATTAGAGATTTAATTGGTGACCTTCATGGTTCGCCGTGAATCTAATATCCTAATCTGGGAGAATTGTACAGAGTTACTATCACAATATGTAAAAGACTCTTTTAAACATGGATTTTTGCCAAACCCTCCACTAGAATTACCCGACTTTCCTGCACAATATCCAGAATCAATTTCTGAACTATCCTCTCAAGTTTTAGGTTTATTTTCAATTGATAAGGCCGGTTTTAATTCAAAATTAGATGAAGTAGTTGAAGCCCTAGAACCCAGTTATGTTAACAGACATATCAATCCTCAAGGGGAAAGAGAAAAATGGGCATTAAAAAATATCAATCAAGTTTCAAAAAGAATAATAATTTTACAAATTAATGATTGGCTCAATGCTGCATTAGATGAAAAGTCACCAGACACATCTAGATGGTATTTTGCTATTTCTATTTTGATAGGGATGTGTTATGAATCCTCTACTATATGTAGGGATTTTTGCTTTAATTTTATTATATCAATTTCTATGGCCAGACCTCCTAATTTTAGGCCAAAGACAAACCCTTCTGGCCCACATCACCTTGCTTGGAATCCTTCAGATAATGATAATAATTTTGAATATAATATTCCTCATCCCTCTGGTATTTTGGCAGTGAATATTATTTTAGATTACCTTTCTTCCTCCGATCAGTCTCTAAAACATATCCTTCCATTTTGGATTCATAGTCTTAGTACATTCCCTTTTCTGACTGATCACTTAGATTTATTTTCAAGAATAAAAACATGCTTGAATCAACTACAAGGCGAACAAGTTGAATCATTGATACAAGCCACGACACAACTAATGCCCGACTATCCTATACAATCCAAAAATATTCTTGGCTCAATTGATTCCAGCGCAAACACCTTTACAAAAGGAAGTTTAGCTTCGGTAATACCGAAGATATATTCTTACGATCCAGAATTTACTTTATCGATTTTAGATTGGTTATTGATAGACTCCGATCAAAATACATGTGTACTTGCCACGGCTGCTCTTGGATTCATTATTAGGTCTAATAGAAACGCATACTATCTAAGAGCACCAATTGTAATTCAGCATGGTAATCAAAAAGCACTTCAAATATTAGTAAATAATAGCATAAGGGAGTATTTAAATCATGACATCACAGATAAAATAAATATTCTACCAGATCTATGGATTAAATGCAATGAAACCTCTCGCTCTAAACTAGTTAGTTATATTTGCGATCAAGGGAAATTAAGTCCAACATCGTATATTGATACAGCAACTAAAATTTTTAATAAGGACACAAAGTCATTTTCTGATTTGTATCGTTGGATAGGAATGCGTGATGAAGATTTACAAAAAAAACTATCAAAAATTAAAACAAAAATATAGATATTTATTTACTAAATAACTCCTCCATAAATCTATAGTCCAAATTATATTTATTTTTTATACAAGACAAGTCCGAATCTATTTTTTCCCTTTTTAGATATTTTTTTAATTTAAGAAATTGTAATTTTTTTAATAAATTAATTATATTCCATTTATTTCCAAATGTACTATGTCTATCGACCTTTTTATTTTTCCAATCAAGTTTTAGTTTCAATTTTTCTTGTACATCATCAAGATCTAAATTTATTATCAAATCAAATTTGGATATATTTTCAATAGCATATTGATAATCTTCTTCATTTAGTAGTTTATTTGGAAATTTTCCATTATTTGAAAAAATTCTAACATAATAATTATCAGATAAAAAAATATTTGGTTTGTGTATGAAATTTATCAATTTCTTTTCTTCTGTATATCCAGAATAATATGCATAATTATGATTCGACACCAGTCTTTTTTCAGGATCCCTTAGACATGTGATTAATGTAACCCGATTGTCCATTTCCAGGACATTGAAATTTGGGGCTCCTGACTCAGTTGCAACAAAAGTAACCCCATTTTTTTCACAATTATCTATAAATTTTGATAATTCAAGATCGCTATATTCCCAAATAGGTAACACAACTCCATTATCATTAGTTGGATTTCCATTATTGTTGTTAATATACATTTTTTCATTATTGGCTTTTGCCATATTAACTATCAAAGTTCCAGCGGCCTTATGGATATGTTGAAACCATATTAATCGGTATACGATAGAATCACCTATATAATCCACAATCAATCATACTTTTCATATCTACCGATTGATTCGGATTGATGGGGGGGCCATATTTGGATACATTAGGCGGATATATTGTAGGCGTTCCTAAATCCGGCTCAACTTGGTTGGCGAATGCATTGTCCCAGCACCCCGATCTACAACTTTCAAACCCAAAAGAGCCGAATTTTTTCTCAACTCATAAGGGAACTTTTGGTAGAAATACCAATAATCTAGTATGGGATGAATATAAACAATTTTTTATTGATGATAATAGAATTAAAATAGATGCTTCAATACATACATTTGCCTGCCCTTTAGCACCAAAGAGAATATATGATAAATTCCCAAATATGAAATTTATTTTATGTATCCGTGAACCCATTTCAAGAGCCTTTAGCCATTGGAGAATGATTATAGAAACAGAAGAAGATAAAAGACATAATGCCAATTGGTCAGATTTTTCTTCTGCATGGCGAGATGAAAGATTGAGATATGATTCGTTGTATGGAAAATCAATGGAACGTTGGTTAAAATATTTTGATATGAATAACTTCATAATCATTGACAGCAATATAATGAAAAATAAACAAAAGGAAACATTACAAAAAATTGAACAGTTTTTGGAATTAGAACCGTATAATTATGATTTAGAAATGATTAAGAACGCGAATAAAGCTTCTGATAGGAGGCCTTTGACATTAGTTGGAAGCATTTTAAAGATAATATTTTCATCAATACCAAATTTTTTGAAAAATCCAATTGTAAAAAGATTACAGAATAAAGGCATAAATATTTATTCAGCCCCAATAATAAGTAGTAAAAGCAAACCCCATGAAATTACTAATTTACATTATTCAGTTTGTTATGAAGAAATCCTGGAAGATTTGATGCTATTTGAGTCTATTACCGGATTTTCAACAAAAAAATGGACCGATATTATTGATAATTATACAAAATAAAAACTTCTTACACTCGCAAGTTCTTTGAAACCCTTTTTGGCTCTCCAACCAAATTTTTTCTAATAAGCCAAAATACAGCAACGAACCAAGCCTTACTCCATAATAACCAAGATTCGTATCTGGATAATGGTTTGACATCACTGTTTTTTTGTGGTTTTCTTAAATTTTTTTGTAATTTCCATAAGTCTCCACTAATAACACTTCTTCTAGATATTAGTCCAGCAGCACTTTCTACATATTTCTTAGGATTGCGTCGATAAAGTAATTGTTCAGACTTGGGATAAGGCGCATATGTTCCCATTGACCCCAAAGGTTCAGGATGATGCATTATACACTCAGGAGCCCATATTATCGAATGTCCTGCATCAATAACTTTCCATGCTAAATCCGTATCTTCTCTATGCAAATGATACCTTTCATCAAAGCCACCCACTTCTTCCAAAACTTCTCTTTTTATTATTAAATTAGCTGTTTTGAAACGATCCCATTTAAATCTTGTAGGAGGATTATGAGACACTATATTCCCCATTCTATCTATTGTAGTCATAGCCCCCTCTATTCCACCTATTGAATTATTTTTTTCAAATATTTTTAATATGGTCTCTATCCAATTTGATGGAGCAACACAATCATCATCTAGAAAGGCTACAATATCGGCATTACCCTTTTTCCAACCTATATTTCTTGATGTACCAGGCCCAAAATCAGTTTCTGAATCATCAATAACCTCGATTGACTGCGGTGCGACAGTTTGTTCACTTAATGATTTTAAGCACCTAGATAATACATCTGGTCTCCGAAATGTTGGAATCACCACGTCGACACTAATGGACATATATGCGTCTGTACATATTATATCTTATTTATGTAGCAGGTATTTTATTTCAAGAACAGCCTGTAGTTTCACCACATGCATCGCATTTTAGGCAAGTTCCATTACGACGCATTTGGCTACTGCCACAAGACGCACAAATATCTCCCGTATACCCCCTCTCTCTTGCAATCCTTCTTTCTTTCATATTTTTATTTTCTAGATTTGACACTGAATCAAGAGTATATTGAATTTCTCGCTTTTCACCTTGATTTCTTACTATACCGACATCACTAATTTGTGGTTTACTTATCGAATAAGGATCAAAATCCGATTCTTCTACTGCAACATGAGCCAGGTCATCTCTACCTGCATATTCAATTGCCAACTCCCTGAAAATCCAATCTACCAAACTAGAAGTCATTTTGACTCTTCCACTACCACCTTCAACCATTCCACTTGGTTCAAATTTCTGGAAAGTAAATACCTTTACAAACGCTTCAAGTGGTACTCCATGTTGTAATCCAATTGAGACTGCTATTGCAAATTGATTTAGCATTGCTCTCCATGCAGCACCTTCTTTTGAGGTTACTAATATGATTTCTCCAAGTGCCCCATCTGGATATTCTCCTGTAATTAAACGAACACTGTGACCACCAATTCTTGCCTTTATATTATCACCTTTCTTTTTATTGGGTAGTTGCCTTCTTGTAGCTATATAATTCACCATTGATTGTGCTACAGGCATTGCATCAACTTCTGGTACAGGTAGAACCTTTACCACCTCTTCAACCATTTTTGTAACTACTAATTCCTCAACTTCTTCTTCATCATCCATAGCGCTAGAATCAACTAACTGATTCATCAATGGTTGAGATAATTTAGAACAATCCCTGTAAACTGCACATGCTTTATTCATTGTTGAATGACTCAGGTTATATGCATCCCTTATTTCTTCTACAGTTGAATCAGAAGGCATATTAATTGTTTTTGAAATTGCACCAGAAATAAACGGCTGTGCAGCAGCCATCATCATAACATGAGCTCTCCAATCAATAGATCTTTTACCATATTTTCCACAAGGAGTAGCACAGTCAAATACAGCCAAATGTTCTTCTTTTAAGCCCGGAGCGCCCTCTATCATATTATATCCAAACACATAATCATTAGCAGTATCAATTTCATCAGATGACAATCCTATATGGGATAAAACATCGAAGAAAGGATCATCATAATCCTTTTGATTCATCCCCAAAGTGTCTTTGCATACCTTTTCTCCTAATATCGTCGGAGAGAAAGCAGAACGAATATCAAACACATCATCAAAACTATCTTCTAATTTCTTTATTGTATTGACATCAAATCCCATTTTAGTCAATTTCTCTGCAGAAAGATGAGGACAATTACTCAATGTTTTTGTGCCTGTGATATATTCTTCAATATCTGTTGTTTCTTTATCACTGTAACCGAGCCTTTTCAATGCATTAGGGACGCCACTGTTTACAATTCTTAACGAACCTCCACCAGCCAATGTTTTGTATTGTACTAGAGAAAATTGAGGCTCTACTCCAGTTGTATCTGCTCCCATCACTAACCCTATTGTTCCGGTAGGAGCAATAACGGTTGTTTGTGCATTTCTATATCCATGCTCTTCGCCCTCTCTTAAAGCAACATCCCAAGCATTTCGAGCTGCTTCTAATAAGTCCTTTGGACACTTTTTAGAATCTATACTCATTGGTTTTACAGTTAAACCTTCATATTCGTCATCACTTGTACCATAAGCGGCCCTTCGATGATTGCGCATAACTTTTAGCATATGTTCTTTATTTCTTTCATAATCTGGATATGGTCCTAATATTGATGCTATTTCTGCACTTGTGGCATACGATTCTCCACACATTATTGCAGTCATAGCACCACAAATGGCATATCCTCGTTCATCATCATATGGTATTCCCATGTGCATTAACAAAGAACCTATGTTGCAGTATCCTAGACCCAGCGTTCGATAATCATAAGATCTTTGGGCGATTTCAGCAGAAGGAAATTGAGCCATTAAGACACTAATCTCTAATGTTGTTGTCCATAAGCGAACACTATGACGAAAATTCTCTATATTGAAAGTTTGAGTTCCTAAATCATAGTATTTTAGGAGGTTTATACTTGCCAAATTACATGCAGTATCGTCTAAAAACATATATTCAGAACAAGGATTAGAACCATTTATTTTCCCTCCTTCTGGACAAGTATGCCATTCATTAATAGTAGTATCAAATTGTACGCCTGGGTCTGCACACGCCCATGCAGTATAAGCTACTTTATCCCATAATTCGCTCGCATCTAATATTTTACAAGGCTCTGGCGCACGCCCCTCCTGTTCTGCTTTATCTAACTCAGTTCTGTAATAGAGATTCCATTTTCCGTTACTTTTTACAGAATCCATAAATTCATTTGGAACTCTAACAGAATTATTACTATTCTGACCAGACACCGTCATATATGCTTCTCCCTGCCAATCTGTATCTAAAACATCAAAATCAACACCTTTCCAACCTTGTTTTGCCAGATCAATAATTCTTTGGATATGTGGTTGAGGCACGCTATCTTTTATCGCTTGTACCATTGCTTTTCTTAACGGCAAATTTACACTTTGATCGAACCTTTCAGAATCATTACTATGTTCCCAAATTTTTTCCATAATGGTGTTTGCATGCTTTTGTAGAATATTACTACCGATCACAAGAGCAGATACTTTTTCTTCCTCACTAGCCTTCCAATCGATATATTCTTCAATATCTGGATGATCAAGGTCAAGAGTTACCATTTTGGCCGCTCTACGCGTTGTCCCTCCAGATTTTATAGCACCTGCTGCTCTATCTCCAATCTTTAAGAAAGACAATAATCCGGATGATTTTCCTCCTCCTGATAGAGGCTCATCTTTTCCTCTAATGCTGGAAAAGTTTGAGCCTGTTCCTGAACCATATTTGAACAATAATGCTTCTCTGTTCCATAGTCCCATAATTGAACCAGTCCCTCCTACTAATTCGTCAGATACTGACTGAATAAAGCAAGCATGGGGCTGAGGATGCTCATAAGCATTAGAGGACAAGCTCAGCACCCCAGTTGTTGGATCAACATAGTGATGCCCTTGTGCTGGGCCTTCAATCCCATATGCCCAGTGCAGTCCAGTATTGAACCATTGAGGACTATTCGGTGCAGATCTCTGGCTTGCTATTAGGTAGCACATTTCATCAAAATATGCTAAAGCATCTGCTTCACTTGCAAAATATCCATATTTCCATCCCCAATAAGTCCACGTTCCAGCCAATCTTCTAAATAGGTCTCGGCCATCAGTTTCTCCTCCCCATCTTTTTTCTTTATCAACGGTTTGAAGTTTCTCATGATCTGGCTCACTTCTTTGAAGCCAAACGGGTACATCGTCTTCCGATACCTTTCGCAGATAGAGAGGAACGCCCGCTTTACGCAAATATTTCTGAGCCAAAACTTTCCCCGGTACACCAGAAAAACCTGATGGTAATTTCACTCCATGGATAGATTCAGCCATTGAACCATCAGGGTTTCTAATTTCTACATCCATTTCAATCCAGTTGAATGAATCAAAAGGGTCTTCTCCGGCTGATGTGAATCTTCTTTCAATTATCATTCCACTTTCTTCTTTTGCTCCTGAGTTGACCTTTTTTATTTTCGTCTGCATTATATACTCCTCCTATAATTTGAATGTCCGATTTCTGCATTGCCCCACGTGCGGGATTTTGTCTTCCTGATAGAGGGTGTTTAATGATTGAGGAAGAACCTACTACAAATTGTATCATTATTGATATTTTTATTCCTTTTCCAAGTACGCCAAATTACATTTTATTAATTTCTAATTCCCATGTTAATTTCATGCCATAACCTGTTAACATTATTCCCACTGAACAAAGCTTTTCGTGGCTATATTCTATTATTCTGTTAACTAATTCTCTCGGCACATCTCCATTTATTACATATTTCATATGAACGGACTGAAATGTTCTAGGACTCTCTTCCCTTCTTGTACCTTCTATTTCTATCCACGCTTCATTTACTTTTTCCATACGTTCTTTCAATCCCCCAATAACATCAATAAACGAACATGCGGCATGTGCATGCAATAACATTTCCATTGGACTCGGGAAATCCTTTCCATAAATTCCAAATTTTTTACCTCCTTCAGTAATCCCTTCCATCGTTTTATCTTCTATCCATCGAACCGTGCCTTTCATAATTATATCCAGTATAATCTAGGTCATGAGGGTTGGCTTCTTCAATGACAGGCTAGTGGCGTATATGAGACACATGACAGAGGGCCATAAAGTTACGATGCAAGATGGCAAATTATACATCCCAGACACCCCCATAATTCACTATATTGAGGGAGATGGAATAGGTATCGACATCACTCCTGTAATGATTGATGTTGTGAACGCAGCAGTAGAAAAAGCATATTCCAAATCTAAGAAAATCTATTGGCATGAAGTTTTGGCTGGACAAAAAGCATTTGATAGGACTGGGGAATGGCTACCAGAAGAAACATTAGAAGCAATGAGGACAGGTTTAATTTCAATAAAAGGTCCACTTACAACGCCTGTTGGAGGAGGAATCAGAAGCCTCAACGTTGCCCTCCGACAAAAGCTAGATCTTTTTGCATGTGTTAGACCAGTCAGATGGTATGAAGGAACCCCTAGTCCCGTGAGATCTCCGAAAGATGTGGATATGATTATTTTTCGAGAAAATAGTGAAGACGTCTATGCCGGAATAGAATGGGAAGCTGGTAGCCCTCAAGTAAAAAAAATCATAAATTTCTTACAAGATGAGATGGGCGTAGATAAAATCAGATTTCCAGAAACTAGTGGAATAGGCATCAAACCAATCAGTAAAGAAGGTACTCATAGAATAGTAAGAGCAGCAATCAATTATGCAATTGAACAAGATAAAAATAATGTCACTATAGTACATAAAGGCAATATAATGAAATTTACAGAAGGAGGATTTAGAGATTGGGGCTATCAATTAGCCAAAGACGAGTTTGGCGCCATTGAGATAGATGGCGGCCCGTGGTGTGCCATCTCAAACCCAAATTCTGGAAATAAAATTATAATTAAAGATGTAATTGCAGATGCAATGCTCCAACAAATATTATCCAGGCCAAGAGAATACGACGTTTTAACTACAATGAATCTTAATGGAGATTACATTTCAGACGCACTAGCAGCCCAAGTTGGCGGCATAGGTATTGCACCTGGTGCAAATATTAACTATGATACTGGTATATCAATATTTGAAGCAACACATGGTACAGCCCCCAAATATGCAGGCCAAAATAAGGTAAATCCAGGTTCATTAATTCTGTCTGCTGAAATGATGTTACGTCATATGGGTTGGAATGAAGCGGCAGATTTGATAGTTAGAGGAATGGAAGGAGCTATTTCTGCAAAAACAGTCACATATGATTTTGAAAGATTGATGGATGATGCCCTGCTCCTTTCCTGTTCCTCTTTTGGTGAAGCAATAATCAATCATATGTAAAGCCAAATTATTCTTTAGGATAATCGAGTTTATTTTCAAACCTATCTAAACTCCTTTGTAACCATTTAGGTGACCACCAGTTCAAATTACCCATTAATCTCATTGTTGAAGGAACTACTAATGCACGAACAATAGTTGCATCTACGGCCACTCCAAGTGCTAGCATAAATCCGAATTGCATCATAAGTGAAACTGATGAGAATCCAAAGGCCGAGAAGACAGTGACCATGACTAGGGCAGCAGATGTGATTATTCGACCGCTCTTTTGTAGACCGGTGGCTACAGCCATCGTATTATCTCCCGTTCTCTCCCATTCTTCGTGAATTCTAGAGAGCATCAGTACCTCGTAATCCATGCTTAGTCCGAACAAAATAGCGAAAATCATCACAGGCGTGGTTGGATCTATAGGTTGAGGGGTGAAGTTTAGTAACTCAGCTCCGTTTCCTTCTTGGAAAACCCATACTAGTATTCCGAATGAGGCACTTACCGATAATATGTTCATTATAAGAGCCTTCATGGGCAAAATTACGGATCTTACCTGTAGGAAAATTAGTAGGTAACTGGAGAATAGTATGAACATCAATGCGATTGGCAAGTTCTCTTTGACAGCATCTAAAACATCTTGGTTGTAAGCAGCGAAGCCTGCGACATTGACCTCTGAAACTCCTCCAAACTGACTTTCTTTGCCATTTAAATTCCTGATTTCTTGAACAACCTTTCTGGATGATTCACTACTTTGATCTCCCTCTATGGCTACTTGAACGAGAACGACTCCATCTCCAACAGATGAATCAGCGTAGAATCCTCTTTCCATCCCACGTACTATTGCCTCATCTGGGGATAAATCACCATCATTCGAATCATTCCAAAAATCGACAACCTCATCTTCACTCCAGCTTGAATTAAAGTGTGCGTAAGTGAAGACATAATTGGCCCCTTCGATAGATAATATATCTTTAGAAAATGCATAAAGACTTCTGATATTTTCCTCAGAAAATATATCTGTTTCAGGTTGAATCTCGTAAACAATTAGGGCGGTATTAGAAACTTCTTGAGGCCAGTTTTCATCCGTAAACTCCATACCACTTCTGGCTTCATTATCCGGACTCAAAGCTTTCCAAGAAGTGATGCCCCACTCTGCTTGAAGAAAAGGAGCTCCTGCTGCTAAAAGAATCAGAACAGATGGAATCAAAACTGAAAATGGCTTGTCCATTACCCTTCTAGCTAAATCCGACCAAAAACCATCATCAGATACTTCTGTGTTAAGTCCTAAAGGGACTCTTCCAAAATTGATTTTATCTCCAAGTATCGCTAGTATAGATGGAAGTAGAATGACCGAGGAAGTGAGTGCTACTAAAGTCGCACAAATTCCTCCCCAGCCTAGTGATGGCAGTCCGGTATTATCGAAAAATAACATCCCGGTCAGGCCTGCAACCACTGTGAGGCCTGAAAACAAAATCGCCCTCCCGGCGGTCGCGCTAGTCATTGCGATAGCAGTCCTATCGTCATGACCTCTACCCAACTCTTCTCTGAATCTATTGACTATAAACAGCGAATAATCCACACTCAGACCGATGCCCAACAAAGACACGATATTCACTGCATAAACTGTAAGATCATCGACAACGTAAGTAAGACCGTGAATTATACCCACTGCGGCTATTACAGTGTAGATTCCAGATAATGCTGGAAGACTCGCAGAGACCACAGTACCAAATACAAACAAGAGAATTAGTATAGTCAATGGAGCTGAAATCAACTCTGCTCTTAGAAGCTCTTCTTTGAGAACCAGATCGAAGGTGATGTCAATCGCCAAATTATCTGTGAGGTATTTTTCCATTCCCTCCGGGGCACTACTTGGTAGTTCTATATCCTGATAAATATCTTTTAAGAGAACTTTAGAGTCCTCTCTATTCATATTGACCTTGACATATACTCTAGACCACGAAGAATCAATACTGCTTACTAACATAGATTGATTTGCCTCATTTGTCTCCCATGGAACTTCTACATCGATGTTCTCATTTGTAGAAAGTACTTCAATAGTTGATTGGATAGCAGAGACTACTTCTTCATCATCGTAAACATAACCGGGGTGATGGAATAGAACGTGAAAAGACTCAAAAGCCGTTTCATTAGGGTCAGAAAAGCCTTCTCCGGCAGCTTCCCATCCATCAACTGATTCTAGATCTCCTTCTCCATATCCTTCGATATATCGTGGTTCTAATGTAATCATGTACCCTAGTCCTGCGCATAGTAATAGAGAGCACATAAGTACAACCTTTGCATTATCATAAACAAAAATTCCCATTTTAAAATAAAGACGATTTTCTAAGGTAGCAGGATCAGTAGCACCTTCCATACCAATGGCTCAATAGTAGGGTATTTGAATTATTGATTACAAAGTTTAATCTAAGTGTAAATTTAAAATCTAGTGTAAGTTCTATAACATGTTGTAATCGTTTTCACTGTTTTATTTATTTAATACATACAACTCCAAGAATTATAGGTGGATATTTTGATTAAAGAAAAAAATGAAAAGAAATTTCATATTTCTCATTTGAGAGCAGCAGTTTATCAGAAAACACCAAAACCGCTATTACCAAGCAAGCCAAAAGTTTTGACTTTGTTAATTTTAATCCAACTTATTGTATTGATGCTTTCTCCAGTTTGGAGAACATATCGGTTTTCTTGGATTCTTTTCGGAGCATCGATTCCTGTCGCAGGATGGTTATTTATGAGATGGAGAATATATTCCTCAGTTTTTATTACTCCTTCTAGAGAGTTGACCAATATTACCGATACTCGCTGGCGTCCATTTACCTTTTTAGGGTGGGGCAATGAAACTCTTAAGGCACATTATTTAGAAACAACCAATAATAGTAAAGATGTAATATTATATTTACATGGATATAATTCTAGTCTGGGGAGAGGAGAATCCAGGTGTCAGCATATGAACACTATGGGCCCAAATATCTTTAGTTTAGATCAGCGAGGTTTTGGAGAACAAAAGGGAAAGTATGAGTGGACCATTCTTAAAGTAATAGCCGATATTGAGTTATTATTAGAAAAAATACCTACCGTTTTGGGATATATTCCTGAAAATTTATGGATATATGGCCATTCAATGGGCGGATTCCTTACAATTAGACTTTCATCACATTCATCTGGCTGGTGGAAGAAAGCACTCAGAGGCATAATATTAGAATCTCCAGCAACGTCTTTTCCACTAATTATTGAAAAAAAACTACCTGGAAGGGCGGTAATGGCAAATTCATGGGTCAGGCATATTCTTAGGAGAGAATATCAACGCATACATCCAGATTTGAATGTAGGTTATGCGAATGCTCAAATCCCTTTTTGGGGAACCCCCATGGTGCCAATATTAGTAATTCAGGCAGGAAACGATGAAACTCTTGGTAATGATCATTTTGAATTGTTGAAACAACATTATCAAGACATTTCTGAAATACATGTTTTGGATTCTATGCCTCATACATCTGCAATAGATTCAATTCAAAGAAGACAAATTTTAGAAAAATGGTTTTTGAATCAAATAAATCTGTAGACCAATCAGGAAACCTTTCTCAATATTCTTCTGTTAAGCTCCTGTGCATCTCCGACTATTCCAAATCCAAATTCTTCCTCTAAAGATCTTGAGATTAATTTGAAATCAGCATCCCTAGTTGCGATAATTACTTTTCCTATTTCTGGATTAATATTATTACATAGTTCAGCTGCATAACGCATTATTTGAATATCTCCTCCTTCAGGATATATTTCTTGACCTTTTATTATACTTCTCTTTGAATTATCTTCTCTACTCATTTTTTGTTTAGTTAACTCTTCAAATATATTTTTATGTAGTATCATAAATTCTTCTAGTTCAATTTCTTTCATTCTTTTTTTATTGATTTTACAATCCCAATTACCGAATTCTTTACAAATCTGTTTTACTTTCTTTTCAAGTAATGTTTTAGTTATTTTTTCATTCCAAGTTTTGGAATCTACATATACATTCTTAGAAAATAATTCTAATACATCTTTAGGAGTTTTGGCTCTATTCTGAAATTCCGCTCTTACCATTGGTGGAATATTCATGAACATCAATTTTTCCTTACTTCTTCTTCTTAGCATCCAATGGAATGACCTATCTCCGGTCCAGTTAAGGCTTCCAAAACTATCACCGGACATTTCTCGTAATAAATCATCTTTTAGAGTGTCAATCAAAATATTTGTATCTACAATGACTACAGGTTTTAGTGAAAGATTACGTAACATACCCCTTTCTTTTATGGGTATGGATTCGCTGTGTTGCACGAACATTGCTCCAGCAACCCTTTCTAATGTAGTCTTATTATTTTCTGATAAATTAGGAGAAGAAATTGCCCGTTCTAATTTTCGTAATCCCCTGATAGGAGCATAATCTGCAATTTGATTTGCTATAGATTGAATTTCATAAATATCCTTTTTTTCTCTAGACATTTCTTGTTCAAATTTTAAATCAAGCTCTGATCGATGTGTATTTTCTATTCCTTGTAATCCACGTATTGCTGCTCTAACTCGACCTTGAAATGGAGATTTTGGTAGCGGAGGATCCAACTCTTCTGGATATCGCATAAAAAGCTCTAGAGCCTCTATTTGTGCTTCTCTATTTTCTTTGATATTTGACGTTTCAGATTGTACTTCCTTTAATGCATATTCATGTAACCGATTCCTTGCCTTGTCCTTTTTATTTCCTACTTCATCATTACAAACGTTGAGGTATAATTGAAATCTTTCTGTTACTGAAGCAGATAGCGCAGGTTTTGAATTGATTAGATTTACGGAATTATTCCATCCACCTCCATGAGCATAAGATATTAACGCCTTTCTCATAATTAATGCATATTTTTCAAAATCATGTTTGATTCTTTTTGCTGCATCTTCATATTCTCTTGCAGCCTGAATGTAATTGCCTTGTGAACTTTGTATTGTGGCCTTAATAAGTCTAGAATCTAAACTATTATTATCATTTTTTCTATACCACTTTTCCAAAGGAATTATCCCTTCAGCAATTATTTTCCCATGCTCAATAATCATTTCAATAACAAATCTTACATTCTGCATAGAAATATTATCTTTAGAGGTTATCGAAATCAAAGTCTGATTTGCTTCTGTCACTCTGTCCGACATGCCACTTTCTATGTCCATTGCAATCCTATTTAGCAACAAAGAATCACCTAGTGATTCAAACAACCGCCTTTCCAAATAATCTAAGTCTGCAATTTTTATTGAATCTTCTAGTTTTTGTATTGATTTCGTGCTAACCCTGCTATCTCCTTCAGGAGATAATGCTCTGCGAACTTCATTTAGCGCCAATAAACCATCCGAATCCAATTTTTGATTAATTATATTCATATCTCTTGGAATGCCATCAAGAAGAGATATTAGTGCTTTAGAAACCTCAGAAAGAATCAAATCTTCAGGAGAATCAGTAATTGATTTAAGTGCATCATCTCTTAAAATTTCTAATTCATCGGCTATATTTTTTGCATTTTCTGCACTAATCATATGCCAAATCATCAAAACACGTTCCGGATAAACTTTAGCTAGTGATTTATTCTCTACCAAAACCTTTGCTAGATTTTCAATATCAGCCACATCAGTAAAAATATCTAAGATATCACTCATGTATCTAATAGAATCAGACTCTAAGACTTTAGTTGCAGCTTTTATTCTTATTTCGTTATTACAACTGGGATCTTTTGCAACTACTAAAAGCCCTTCCTCATCTAAATTATCCAAAGATTGTTCTATTATCGTCGCGATATCTTTTTTCAGATTTATTTTTAATGCAATTTTCAGTTGCTCATTATTCCTAATTATTAGGCCATTTACAGCATCATAAGCCTGCTCTAATTCATCTATTTCAAATAATTTAAAGACTAATTTCCAGATAATGAAATCTGGTACTTTTTTTTCTGAATTAGATAAAACATCTATACCAAATCGTAACTCCTCAATAGTAAAATCCCTCTCGATATTTTCAATTTGTCTCCATGCAGTAGTTCTGATTGATTGTGATAACAAATCTTCTTTTTCTATTTTGGAATCTTCCTCCCAATTAGTTAAGTTACCGGCACGTAATTTTAATAATCTAACTTGTTTTTTCGCCACATCGACAATGGATTTTTCAGATATGTTATCTAAAACTTTGATAGCATCACCATGTTTACAACAGGCAAGTATCATCCCCTCAATCAATGCCATTTCTTTACTTTGATTTCTTAGAACAGGATCAATCCATTTATTCCATTCTGAAAACCGAGGTTTATTGCCCATATCTTTTTTTATTTTTTGAATTACTTTTAGTTGATCAGTTTTTGCATTAAATGGTAGACTCATGTCCAGCCATGATTTCAATTCTACAGTATCTTCTGGATCAAAATAGGAACTATTAATCCAAAGGGAAGAATCTTTATTCTTTTTACTATCATGACTTATTTTGAATCTACTAAGCTCAGCAAAAATATTTGCCTCTTTAGCCAATTTATTCCAAACAGGATGTATTCCCTTTTCACAAGATTTTCTTAAAGTATCTAAATGTGAATTCCATTCTAAATTCCATGAATTTCCCATTTTTATTTTCTGTGCTATCAAAACGGCCAATTTGTACCCTTCTGATTCTTTAGACAAAATTACATCAGATGGATGCTCCAAATTATCCTCCAAACTCCTTCTGAGTCCCTTTCCTCCTCTCCTTCCAATTTTTCTATTACGATTTGGATTGAAAGGTGTAAGGTTTCCACCAGTATCCTTAGTTACTTCTGGCAAACTTTCTTTTTTAGCCGCCAAGGCAACTAAAGCACGCCATTCCTTGTTTAACAAATCCCATGCCGATATCTTTTGAACCCTATTCAATCTTCTTTTTTTATCATCACCAGATTGAGACAAAGAATCTAAACATTCAAGAAGATACTGCTCCATCTGAACTCACTAATAAGAGCCCTTTAGCAATCATACATCAATACATCGCCCACATAATCAAATTAAACAACAGAGAACTCAAGTCATACACGCCTACCGAGTTATATGAATCTCTTATTGGGTGTTGTGATTCTTCTTCATCCGATTGCCGCTTTAATATTAATTTGGGCGTTTATGAAACAACGAAAATGGAGACAAAAGAAGCTTTTTTTACAAGATCAAAATTATCAAAAGTCACTTGAAAGGCATAAATCAAATGGAAATAAATTAATGCTTGGAACAATATTTGTAGTTTTTTTGGCCTTTATTGCAGAAATTATTCGGGCAAAATTTGATAATGTTCCAATTTATAGTTATATGATACCTAATAATTTTCATGCTTCTGGAGGTTTATTAGGCGTAATATTGATGTTCATCCTTTGGAAATCCGGACATTCAACAAATAAAAAAATAGGCGAGGATTCTTTTTCTAGAACTAAAAATTTACATGGAAGAATCGGAGACATTATGTCTATACTCGTAATTATTCACGCCTTTTTAGGATTTTTATATCTTTTACAAATAATTTAAATATTTTTATTCCACATTCTGATCCATTCATTTAGATTATCGTCAAGATCTTTTTTTTGGACCTCTCCTTTATTTGATTGATTATTCCCAATAATTTTGATTCTGCAACCACAAGCATTAGGATGACCTCCTCCTTCTTCATCAAATCTCCTCGCTAATTTTGTTAAATCATAAACGCCCTTATTTTTATGTAAAAATGAATTAGTATAGAAAGAGGCAGATGCTGGATAATTTGGATAGTCCTCAAACGAAGCACCTAATTTCCCATGTATTACAATACATGCATCACATTCATTACCAGCTATTGCAGTTACACTGTAGCCGTTTGACCGAATTCCATGTCCTTCAAAATTAACTATTGCAAGCCTGTTAATTATTTCCATCTTATCTCTTATTATTTCTATAATTTTGGACTGTTCCTCTTTTTTTTTAGATAAAATAGGAACTATAACATCATCTTTTAGAATAGTATTTACTGATAAACCATCTTTTAATAATTTCAAGATATGTAATGCAATTTTTGAATCATCGGCAATTATTCTGCCTAACCACAATATATTATTTTCTGACAAATATTCCTCTTTGGATATATTTCCACTATCAAATTTATCAACCCATACTAACAATTCGTCTAAATCACTAAGATCTAACTCTGTGGATACAATATTGTATGCTATTCGAGATGCCGAAGGAGAATCTTCCCAAGCAATAATGCCTTCAATATCTAAATTTAGACTAGGTTTGTTAGATTGATGATGATCTATATTCAATCCACACTTAGCACGATATGGCAAATCACAAATTGCAGTGTAAATATCTATTTTTTCGTCCAATTCCCCTGATCTCAATAATCCAGCTTGTGTGAAGATTATTTCAGCATCTTTCCAATACCTATTCAAAATAGCTCCTGTAACCACACCATCTAAATCAGTATCTGTAATTATACGTTTAATATCCAAAGATAAAATTTTTTTATACATCTTTTACACATCATGATTATAATTACAGTATTTTTTTTGAACGAATAAGAAATAATATTTATATTTTTTAATCATTTATAGAAAATTACGATACGTAACCTTCTCTTCGGCAGAATCATGGAAACCTCATGTGGATTTATATTGATTAATTATGATAGTATACTACTTCTTCAATATCCTCAAGGACATTGGAGTTTTCCAAAAGGCCACATAGAGGAGCAAGATGAAAATCATCACTATACAGCTTTGAGAGAATTAACAGAAGAAACCGGGATAAAAGAAGTGGTGATAGTTGATGGCTGGGACGCTCGTACAGAATACACATTTAAACGAAAAGGAAAAGATATTTCTAAAGAGGTATACTGGTATTTAGCGGAAACTGAAGAATTGGATGTTACATTATCTCATGAACACACCAACTATTTATGGTTAAATTTTGATGATGCTAAAAAACATCTAACATTTGATCAGGAAAAAGAAATAATTAATTCTGTTTATGCTTTTAGAATCGATTCCGGACTTCCAGTTTAATCGCCCTTTGTTCTCATTCCAAGCGGCGTCCATAAAACCTCTTCTTCTTTACATTTTGCACTTATCCATCTCCCCATAACAAACATCCAATCGGATAAACGATTCAAATAAGAAATTATTTCAATTCTTACCGCTTCTTTTCCATTATTTTCTAGCATCAAACAAGCAATTCTTTCAGCTCTTCTAGCCACAGTACGAGAAACATGTAAACTTGCAACAGGTGCAGATCCAGTTGGCATAATAAACGACTCTAATGGTTCTATATCTTCAAGCCATTCATTCATTTCATCAACCAATTTATCTCCTTCTTCTTCACCTATTAATACCATCATTGATGGTAGTTTTCCAGGTGTACAGGCACATTCTCCTCCAATATCGAATAACTCTTGTTGTACTCGTCCCAAAACAATATCCAGAGATTTTTTTATTTCATCAGATGCTATGTTGAATCTTTTTAATTCCATTCTAACGATTCCAAGTTGAGAATTCAATTCATCAATAGTACCATACATTTCGACTCTAGGATTTCCTTTACTCACTCTAGAACCATCTAAAAGTGAAGTCTCTCCCTTATCTCCTCCTCCAGTATGAACTCTTGTTATACGAACCATTGCATATCTGCGAGAGCAGTTGTTATTTTGAATAGTTCGTGTCAAAGGCTACAAAGAAATTTCACCAAGTGAATTTTTTATTATTTCAGTCCAAGATTCATCTAATGCAGACCATCCTCCGGCCTTTTCTAATTCTAATAGATGTTCAGAACTACTTTCCTTATCTCCAATTTTTTCATATATTAAGAACAATGCTGCATGACTCATAGTATTAAGCCACGGATCATTCATGTCCCATGATTTTTTGAAATGCTCGATTGCACCATTTTTCCCATAAATTAAACCTCTTTTTATTTGTCTTAATCCAGATTTTGACCATGAGATTCCCGGGACGCCTACCACTAAACCTCTAAAAGCGAGATAAATTTCTAACATTACAATTATAGAAGCCATTATGAATGACATTATTTGTTCATTAGTGGATGAATTAACCCATTCAACGGTTAACAAATCAATTGCACCTATACACAACAACAACCCTCCAAACGGTGCTAAAATAACATCCTGCTTTGTAATTACCATATGCCTTACCCCAATAACCATACCAAGACTTCCCACAATCACGGTAATCAAAGCTGGCAATTCCTCCAGCGTCTCTCTTGGTGCTGTGCTTGAAATAGCAAAAATAATACCGAAAAAAATAATCAATAAGGCAAATCTTCCACCAATTTCGGGGAATGGTTGATACCTACTATAATACATAACAACTCCTCCAACCAGGAAATAAAATAGTATCCAAAAGTTTAGTGAGATCATTATTCTGACACTTCTCCTTTCCATCCCGGATTCCAAAATTTATCATTATCAAGCCATTCTAACCATTCTATTGAATCGGCTTGTAAGAGTCTAAAAGCTCTCCTATTTAGCCCTTCAAGCAACGAATCAGAAACCTCTCCAATCTCATTTGCAGCAGTCCATTCTACCTGCATTTCCCTAACTTTTAATTGCCCATCTGTATGGTTATTGAAAGATTTTTCACAAACCTCTCGTAAATCTTGTAACCACATCCTAGCACCACGCATATGGGGTTCTTCCACAAAGGGCTTAGGTTTACGTCTACGACGCCAACGACTCATAATGATGTTTCGCAAGAGTATTCAGTCTTGATGCTTTGCGAAATTCTATTACACAGAAACCTTTGGATATAATTGTGGGTAGAATAATTGTTCACATTTTTGGTAAAATAAAAGATAAGAATTTAGCATCAATATTCTCTGATTATTCTAGCAGAGTAACTTCTAAAGGAATAATGGTTAAGATTTATTCTGATAAAAAAGATAATAATAATTATGAAAAATATTTAACCACTCTCAAAGGCGATTTAATAATTTTAGATGAAAACGGCGTCCAGAAAACAAGTAAGGAATTATCTGATTTAATATCAAAAATATCACTTAGTAACGATACAGTTAATTTTGCTATAGGCCCTCCTGACGGATTTAGTAATAAATTGAAAAATATATCAAATCAACAGATATCACTTTCGATGATGACACTCCCTCATGAAATTGCAGCGTGTATATTATTAGAACAAATGTATAGGGCAACTGAAATTATCCGAGGCAGCCCATATCACAGAGCCTAATTCATTTAATTCTGTTTACTGAATTAGAAATTATTTTTAAGGCATCCATTAATACTTTATCGTTATCCCACGAAATATCTTCACTTTCAACATTAGAAACTTCTTCTAATAATAGTTTAGATGCTCTTGAAACTTCATCTACAATGGTCACTGTGGCTTTTCTCGCTGTTCTTGAAAGTGGGTTCAAATCAATTACTAATACTTCTTTACCTAACTCAACAAGCGCTTCACAACGATCTCCGTCTTCCAAAGGAACTAATACTACATCTGCTTTTCCTATCCCGTCTAAACTACATATTGAACGAGGTCCTTCCAATCCAATAATTTTACCTTTACAATTTTCACCTAATATTTTAACGCTGTTTATTCTTCTTACCCATTCTTCCGCTTTCCATTTTTCAGGTACCTCTTCTTTGGATATTTTCTGTTTATACTTATTCATCAAATTTAATAATTTTGAAACTCTTAAGGGAGTCCTGTAATATATATTTATTTCAATTGGACAGGAAATTGTTGCTGCAATTTTTATTAGGTCTTCTCCGGCTAAAACCGCTGTATTACCATTTATTGATATGACAGGATTTTTTGCTCTTTTTAGTCGTTTTGCAACTTCTTTAATTGATTTTAAAGCAGAAGCAGAAGTTTTTTCACCAAGAAGATAATCAAAAGCCTCCCCTCTTCCATGAGCAATCATAGCCGATTCTGCTAAAAGACCATCTTTGGAAGCTTGTACCAATCTCTCTCTAGAGATCAAGGAATTATATCTCGGATGACTTTTTGGTATTTCTGACATCATATTCTCTCCTTTTCGAATAATAATGATAAATCAATCGGGTTTACTCCACGATTCAATTTACTCGAAGAAATAACTTCAATATCTGTATTGTTCCAATCTTCTAAAGAATTAAAATCAATACCCCCAGATGCTTCTAAAATACAATATTCACGTAATTTATTTTTTTTCAATTTTCTAGATATCATTTTGACTGCATCGACATCAATATTATCTAATAATAGTATAATTTTATTATTATTATTCTGTATTTTTCTCTCCCACGACTTTACAACCATCATCACCTCATCAATATTCTGCACTTCTACAATAATAAAATCATCAATCTTAGATAAATCTAGCTCATCAATAGTTCTAGAAATTGTCTGCAGATATTCTTCTTTATCTTTCATATACGCTGCAAAGTCATTTTCTTTTAACATAATGGCATCACTTCTATTTAGCCTATGAGTACAACCTCCTCCTACATTAACTGCCCATTTATCCATCAAACCCCAATCAGTCTTACGCGTTGCGGCAATTTTTATTTGTGGAGCCATATTAACCCATTTTTTTGTATTAGTTGCAATACCAGATAAATTTCCTAAAATATTCAACATTATTCTTTCAACTTTTAGGATTTCTTTTGCAACTCCTTTTATTTCCAAAATTACTTGCCCTTTTTCTACTTCCTCTCCTTCTTTAACATACCAATAAATTTTACATTCATTAAAATGTTTTTCTAATAATCTATTTACAATAGGTTTTCCACAAAGCAAACCTTCGTCTTTGGATATTATTTTTCCTTTGATTATATTTTCAGGGCCGCTTCCACCCCCTTGTTCATCAAATATCATGGAATTTATCCATCCATCCATTGATTTCAGGAATAAAGGAGTGGCCGAACCATTTTCAATATCACCTTCCCAAAGAAGATGTGAACGATCATGTGGCACGCCATCCATGTTACTCGGTATCATACATCTATCTTCAATAGTACGAATTATTTCAGTAAAATAGTTTATTTTTCTTCAACTACATCCAAGCTAGTATTTGCCGCGGCTAAACAAACTAGTATATCATCGATTGTTGACCTAATTGTGTTTAAATTCTTAGAAATAACTTTTATAATTAATCTAGAAGTTTCATCTAAATCGACTATTTCATATGAAAAGGACTCAGGATCATCTGGAGCAATAGCTGAAAGTAGTAATTCAGCGCGGGACTTCGGACCATTCCAAATTATTTCCACTTCCGTGCTTCCCATGAACTCCGTACGCGCTACCTCTTTTGATTTGTACTGGTATTATATTGAACTTCTTCCCGCGGATGTTTCATGGCCAGGGAATTGATTAGACTTGAAGAGGTCCATCGTGCATTTGGTCCCCTGACAGTTTTAGAATCAGTTAACTTACGTATAGATGAAGGAGATAGAATTGGTATTGTTGGACACAATGGCGCGGGAAAAACCACTCTATTACGTACTATTAGTAATCAAGATCAAGACCTTGGCGATATTTCTTTTGCAGCGGGGCTTCGTTTAGCATTTTTGACACAAATTAGAGATTTGGACGAAAATGCCACTTTAGGAGAAGAACTTAATAGACGTGGACGACAATTTCAAGAAATTGAAGACGAGATATCATTATTAGAAGAAAAAATGACACAACCCTCCTTCTATGAAGGTGATTGGCAACCCGATATGGATAGGTATCAAGAGTTACAAAGTCTCATGGCACGCTCAGGAGGGGGAGATGTCGCAGGACACGCCCAAGAAATTTTGAAAGCATTGGATTTGGAACATCATCCATTAGACATTCAACTCTCTTTACTATCAGGTGGTGAACGTGCAAAAGTTGCACTTGCAAGGCAATTGGTTGGGTTAAATGAAATAGATGTTTTTTTCTTAGATGAGCCCACAAATCATTTGGACTTACAGACTTTGAATTGGCTTGAGAATTTTTTAACTAAATTTAATGGAGCTCTCTTAATTGTAAGCCATGACAGATATTTTTTAGATAGAGTCTGTAATAATATTATTGAAGTTCAAGATGCCCATACAAGGGGGTACAATGGTAATTATACTTCTTTTTTAAAGCAAAAAGAACTTTTTCTACAGACTCTCAATGACCGAATCGATAAGACACAAAAAGAGTTGAAAAGGCTAAAAGGTGCTATGCAATCGATGAAAAGCTCCAATAAATATGATAAATCGGTTTCTCAAAAACATGTAATGATTTTACGAACACAACGTGAGTTGAAATGGTTAAAATCCATTAAGCCCAATCTAAGAAAGCCTTTGAGATTTAATATGAAGGCTACTGAAAAAAGTAGTTTAGAAGTATTAGATTTTAAAAAAGCCCATTTGTCATTTGATAGTCTTTCACATCCAATAATTAGGGGCCTAGATATTGGAGTAAGAAGGGGTCAGAAAATAGGCATAATAGGTCCAAATGGTGCAGGAAAAACTACATTATTAAGAATTATCAACGGTGAATTGAGTTTAGATTCAGGAGAAATAGATATTCGTCCCGGAGTTCAAATAGGTTATTTTCATCAAGATCATAGACTACTAAATTTTGATTTGACTCCTATTGAACAAATTCAATTTTTAAAACCAAAAATGGAATATGCAAACCTTAGATCTATGTTAGGACAATTTCAATTTACCTCGGATATGGCCAAAACTAAACTTTCAAAATTAAGTGGTGGAGAAAGGGCAAGGGTTGCTTTACTATGTTTATTATTAGAAGAGAATAATATGCTTTTATTAGATGAGCCAACAAATCATTTGGATACAGACGCTAAACAGGCCTTGGAAGAAGCCCTTATCGGATACGATGGAGGAATAATTACAGTAAGCCATGATAGATATTTCTTAGATCAAGTATGTGATACAATATGGGAATTAAAAGGAGATGGAAGCCTCTTTGTTTGGCCGGGAAATTATTCTGACTATATCAGAAGAAAAGAAAAACAAAAATAGTTTAAAATATCAAACACCCCAAAATCTATTTGCACTTAATGTCTCATCATTTTCTTCAAAGGATTGTACTACTGTTCTTAATAGATAGTAAAGAACAGTAGCCACAATTGGGAGAAACCAAGTATCTGATATTTCTCCAAAGGCTAAACTATAATCGTCTCCAGATAATTCAGTTAATAGAACTTCTATGATTGCCCTAGAAATAGTATAAATTACTCCTCCTAGGCCAAATAATAACAAACTCCTGCCTGTAAATGTCCCCTCCTTCCATCTTAGTACTCCTAAAGAAAGTGCAAAAGAGAAAGTAGATACAACTATCCATGTAAGTGCCTGATCTAGTGCAATAACCCAAACCGCTGCATCTCTGTTAACTGCATCTAAATCAAATACATCAATACTTGTATAACTTTCAGTCACGTATTCATTCAATTCTGATGTAGAACCAGTGAGAACTTGCCAAACCGTTAGAACCGATAATAGTACAGAAACAATTGCTAATCCCCACAACAGAGAAGACCAAATGCCCCCAGTAGCACTTTCTCGCATATCATTTAGCAAACGGTCTAATTGCTGTTCCCAACCTAGTCCTTTTGCTAAAACCCATATTCCAATTATCAACGGCATTGCTCCAATAATTACAGTTCCATTAGGAAGCATCAGGCCCAATCCAAAAAGCATTAAGAATATTGCAACTGGTACTAGCAATCTGGCACGCCATCTTGGGTCTTCAACGGCTTTTATTATGTAGTAATAAGTACTTTCAATACCTCTATTTTGTCTTACAATTATCTTTTCGATATGATCTACTCTTATTCTTGAGGTTATTATTGGAAGAGATGCTTCATCATCAGCACCATCAGTTACCAGAACCGCTGAATCTGGTTGAAACTCTTTGATTACTTCTTCTAATTGACTTGCAATTGCTCTGTCGCTACGTGGCCCAACTCTTACATCGCCCGTTAATATCGCTATCTCTAATTCATCATTTCCCTTTGCACTTTCTACCATCTTATCATGGTGATGTAATGCTCCTAAAATTGCGTTTGTATCAGATTCTTCTGGATCTGCAATCCCTAATCTCAAAACTGCATTTAAAGCATTTTTTCTGCCTATTACTGGTCCTCTTATTCCAGCTTTAACGCCTAAATCATTATCTCTATCAACAGTCATTATTAATGTTCTAGCCATATAATCACACCTGCATTAATCTATTTTCTAATTGGATATTACCTATGAAGAATTGGCTACTTTGTCTCCAACTTCTCCTCCCATGTCTCTGTTTTGATTCGTATCTTCATTATATCTTCTTCTCTGTTTTGCTCTCAAATACTTAAGAGGATGACTCATCCATTCTTGATCACATAGTGCATCATCACCTTTCTGAACTGGACAGCGAGCACCTGTTTTTAGTGCTGAACAACCATGAGGCGTATATTCTCTCTCATATATTTGATTTATTTGATATCCACTGGTCTCTACATTGTAATCAGGAGCATTTGAAAAAAATGCCAAAGTTTCTTCTTGAGAAAAACCCATCGCTCTGGACATAGCAGCTAAAAAAACTCGTCCCGTATGATTTACATTTATGCCTTGATTTAATTCCGAAACAGCTAATTCAAAACAAGGAGGCCATTCATTCCTTGTTGTAGCACTCATTGGCATTTCTTCTCGAACCTGTTCTGAAAACAGACTAACTATTCTTTCTACAGAAGATGAGAATAGAGCTGCAAATTCATCATCCATTTTCTCCATTCTCTGAATGCACATTTCATTAAGATTTTCACGAATTCTTTCCTTTAACAATCTAGATGTGCGCTGCATACTGGTTTCTCCCACTCCTGGATTCATACAGACCCAACCATCTTTTACCGATCGATTTATTAATCTCCAATAGTTTCCTGAAATTTTAGGACATAATTCTATAAAATCACTGATTGGTATCCAATAAATATGAACACCATTCTCACCTATGTCCTCTTTAATGTCTGAAAGATATGTTTTTGCAATTAGCATAAAATTTTGATTATCCACTCCTAACAAATAATCTGCTCTACTAGATTCTCCTTCAATCCACCTCCCCAATAACCTTTCATCAAAAGAAGCACATATTATTAACATTGCATATAGAAATGATAAACATTCTGTCATCTTCCCTATATCAGTTGATAAATCTATAATTTCTGCTGATTTAATATCACCCTTGTGGGTAATACTCTCTACCAATCTAATTCGACCTCTTGCTCGAATATCTTCAAGCCAAGGGGCTTCTATCAATTGTTCTATAGTTATATCGTTTTGCTTTAATAATTTTTTAATATATTCTTTACTCTGAGGAAGAAAACCATATCTTGCCAATATACTATCGTCACCAATCTCAGGCAACTCGAGCGGCATGGGCGGCATAAAGGTTCTATGCACCCCTAGGGTTCTTCAATACTAACTATGCCGATATATATGAGAAAGGACATTATGCCACCATCAAAACAAAAAATTGAACATATCAATCAGGAATTAATTAAAATTCAAGATGAGATAAGGGACTTTTTTGGTTGGAATTTGAGTGACGATTTACATAGTACAGAAAAATTACTATACAAAATTAATAATTCTAATATCGATAGTTGGAAAAAATCTAATCGAAAAAAGATTTTATTTGATATTATTGAGCAAATGAATTCTACTGAAAATAAAATTGTAATTATCGGTGCTGCAGCAACATCTTTAGAAATTATAAAAATTTTAGAAAATAATAATTTTTTTGTATTGGCAGATGGTGCAGGCGCAGTTTTTTCCACATTAGATGATAAGTTGGAACAAGAAGCTTGGGCTCGATCACTTTGTGTTATAAGTGACGGAGATGGGGGAAAAGGTCTGACTCAAGCGATCCAAAAAAATATACCTTTGATACTTCATGCCCATGGAGACAATGTCGCTTCTTGGACTAATATTATCGATTATATTCTATCTAAAGGTATTGAGACAAAGATAGTTCTTACACATCAATTACCTAAGGGAATTGATGGTATGTATAATTTTGGAGGATTTACAGATGGAGATAGAGCAGTATGTTTTGTTCATTCTACAGGAGTACCTAAAGAAAGAATAGTAATGGTAGGTACAAGGACAGATATAGTTGGCAAATGGTCGGGAATCACTGATAAAGAATTAAAATTATCGAAATTAAAATGGATGGAGAAAATATTACAAATTATTGAAATAAATTATTAAATATTAAAATTATTTAATTTCAAATTCTCCAACCTTTTTCTTTTCTTGACCTTTATCAATTATACCTTCAAAATTATCTTTAGTACCATCTTTATAATTTACAACTATCTCATATTTTGTAGATTCTTCTCCATCTGTTGTTTCATATTCTTCAATATACAAATTATATTTTCCTTCAATAGTATTGTTTAACTTAATTGATTGTTTATTGGCCATTTCGTCCATTTCAAATAGTATATCTTTATGCTTTCCAACATCTAAGAAAGAAATCATTTGTCCATCTGGTTTTTCTAAGCTTAGTCCGAGATCATTAGAAGAATCTAATGACATCTCAATCATTGCATTATTCGTGACAGAACTATCCGTTTCATTTTCCAACACTTGTATATTTTCATCTTCTAATACTAATTCTTTAGGTTTTGACTCCCCTTTCTTCATCTCTGCAATAGCAAACTTGGCTATAAATAACAACTCATTATTTATTTTATTATGTCTAATTTTTCCTTCATATACCCTTTGATTAGCCCCTATAGTTACACTAACTTTGAAATCTGTTTCATTTTTTAATATTAAACTTGATATTATAGGAATTTTTGATAAAATACTGTTTTTATGTTGTATTTTGTAGTGCCTGACTCCAACTCTGTATGTTCCTGAAGGCGGTGTTTTAGTCCATACTACATTTTCCACAGGGGTTTTGGACGTTGGTTTAAAATTCATGTCTAAGTCCAATTCTCCTCCACATGCAGATTTTCTGTTATCATGGAAAATATGTTCTCCCGAAGGAGTAATTACATGCAAATCTAAATCATTCCAATTATTCCATAATAGACTGATTTGTACTGAACCTCTTTTTGCACCTTCTCTTTCTAGCCTTTCACTAAAAGCAGATGCACCTTCTTCACTAATCACGGCTTCTTGAATCCCTTCACCCAAAATTCCGCCCCCTTCTCCTAAACCCTCAGAAGGGAGAGCAATATCCGAACGGTCAGATCTTCTACCACTTCGTCTCCTATTTCTTAATTGAACAGATTCTGATTCATATTCAGGTAAATTTATCTCTGTTGGAGGTAATATGGTTCTTCTACGACCTCCAAACAATATTCTGTATACGCCTTGAAAAAGCAAACCAATTATCGTCACAACGATGACAAGCGAAACAACGTCCACAGTTCTGAACCTGTGCCTCGTCTTTTCATAACATCGGTTAAATTAACTACTTTAGACGTGTCAAATCAATTTTATAACCGTGTATTTCATATCCGAGTCAACCTCCCTCTATATTCGGGCGGATAGCCATTAGGCTACACAGATTTGTAGAAGTATACTTTTTGGGATAAGATATTATGAAGGTTAAAGCAATTTTAATAGTCACCATAATGGTTCTTTCAATTTTGCCTTATACTCCGGAAGCGACATTAAAATCTAACATAGAACCCTCTTTTCAAGCTTCAAACGCAGACGTTGCAGTAACTCAATTAGATATAACTACACCCTCGGTATATGTAGGGGCTGTACCCACAGTTTCTCCCATGAATCATATAATCAGAGTTACAATAGTAAATTTTGGGGGTTCTGATGCAGAAGGCACTCTCACATTAGAAGTTGATGATGGCTCAGGACCATCGGAAGTAGACAGTCGGGATATTTCAATTTCTTCTGGTTGGACATCAAATCATATAATGTACTGGAATGCAACCAATTCACCCTCGGGCTCTTCTTTAATTGCCTTATGGACAAATGACCCCTCATCCACAGACTCTGATACTAGCAATAATCAATTACTTTTGTCCAATATAGATGTACTTGATGTTGAAAGTGCTACTCACGTTGCGGATACTCTGCCAGATGATGGCGATGTATTAGCAAAAGGACTTTGGTCTGGAACAATTTCAATTGTAAACTCAGGTACAGTTCCTGTGGATGTAACTGCTGATTTATCACTCACATCTGTACTCGGAGGAGACGTTACTCCAATTACATCAACAACCATACAACCACCCGTTGGGAGTCTTTCTAGTCCTGCTTTACTTACAAATATAGATATTTCATTTGATGGAACGCCTTTGGAAGGAGAATACATAATATCTGGCGAGATTCAATTAACAGGTGCATTATCCGGGACTACTACCATAAGCATATCAGATATTTCAGTCTCTTTTGATTTCTCAAATGCAGTACTATCTACTCCAATTGATAGGAATGTAGATCCTGGAGAATGGACGAACATATCTTTCCTCTTACAAAATGCTGGTAGTTTACCCGAAACCTTTGCTGTTTCTCAAACGAATGTAAGTGGTTGGGTAAAAGCACCAGCAACGATTCATTCGGGTTCAGATCCGCTGAGTCTAGATTCAGGAGCATCAACAGTTATTACAATTCCAGTACAAGTCCCAGAAGATGCTGATATCAGTGATTCAGAGATGGTAACTCTATCCGTATTGTCTCAAAGTAATAGTTTACTTTTGGAAAGTACTGTAATTGTCATGGCAGGAGAATTATTTCAAGGTACAATTACTCAAAACAGCTCCCACTCAAGTGGAGTAGACCATTTCAATGTTGAACCTGGTGGCGAAAGCTTCACTCATGAATATATATTGAACAACACAGGTACAGCCCCTGCTCAGTATCAAATTAATGCTGCAATGTTAGAGGCAGTTCCTTATTGGACAATAATCGCTCCTGTTACTATAACAAATATTTTGTTGCCTGGGGAGAATATTACAATCCCTGTAACATTCATTCTTCCAGATATGGAGATACCTATGCAATCAGCATTGAAAATAAATGCAGATTTGGAATTAACTTTCAGAGTGCAAGCGATACCATTATCTGGTGGTTTAGATGTTATCGCCACAACTTCAATACATGTTTTACCTAAAGTAGAAATTGATTTTGAATTATTAGATGATGATGATGAACCCTTGGATGCGGATTGTCCACAAAATAAAGGATATGAAGTTTGTTTAGAGGAAGTCACATCGGAAGAAATAACTTCATTATCAGTTAATAGAGCATTAAAGTTTAGAGTTCAAGCCAAAAATAATTTAGCCTCAGAAACAGATGGCACAGCACAAATTAATTTAGTTCAGAGATTCTTAAATCATACTCCAATTTCTACAGGAGCGGCACAATATGAAGAACAAAGATGGACAATTGGTCTAAGCCCTTCAACAATGAGTTTGGGGATTGGAGAAAGTGGGTATGGAGTAATAACCATGCGCCATACTTCTAATGTAAACTATCCATACCCGGCTGCAGGAGAACTGAGTTTTACTGTAGCTGCTGAAACTACTTTTGCTCTTGATGATTATAATGGAAATACTATCCAAACCTCAAATAATTCTACTTCAATATCTTTTGATATACCACAAATATCCGAGGCCGGACTAATTTCAAAGACCATTGGAAATGGCGCACCCGGAACCGTAATAGTTGCAGAAATGACATTAAAGAATATGGGCAATTCTCCAGATATATTTGATTTGAATTATGTTGAAATGCCTGGATGGACTGTATCAATAAGCAGCACAACCACCATTAAATCTAGAATAGAAGGTTTTTGTGGAATAGGTAGTTCATGTCTTGTTCCATATGAAACATCTTTTACTGTTTCAGCCACTCCTCCTGCAACTGCTAGTGCCGAAAAAATACACGAAATAATGATCTATGCCTGTACCAAAAGAGACCTAGGTGTTTGTGATTATGAGCACGAACCAGAAGATCCGAATGATCCAACAGATCAACCAGCGGAAATACTCACATATGCAACCGCTAAATTCCAATTAGATGAATTGATTAATGCTAATTTGAATACAGGATCAGATTTAGCGATTTTAGATAGATTGGGAACTTCTACAATAATGTTTGAATTAAATAATACAGGTAACTCTAATCAGACTTTTGTATTAAATCTAGAAAATACTGATGACGACTATTTATTTATAACATTCAGTGAAGACGATTCTATACTAGAATTGACAAAAACTATGTTAGTCCCCCCAGGGGCAACCTCAATCATTCGAGTTTATGCTAAAGCATCAGATACTGCACGTGCCGATAGGTCAACAACCTTTGATATTAAATTATCAAATAATGGTAGTTTATTGGATACCAAAACTATGGAAGTAACTGTAAACCCAGATCATGCGCTAAATTTACAAGGTAGTACAAATTATTTTGCTCAACCAGGAGACACTATTAATGCAGATTTCAATTTACTAAATCTTGGTAATCTACTTGAGAATAATGTTTCTTTTATTCCTCTTTTGCCGACCGAACCTTCATCAGGAATATGGACTTTCGAAACTGAAAATAATAATGTTTCATTAGAACCAGGTAGTGAAAATAGCTTACCTGTAAGACTAAATTTTACATTACCCAATTTAGGCCCGGATGTAATGCTTGAAGCTGGAACTGTATTCAATATTCCTATTCAAATATTTTCTTATGACTTCAAAGACACAAATGGAGAACTTTTGACTTTGGGACTAACAAATATCGCAATCACAATCGAACCATATTTTGAATTAATTATCACCTCATCTTCTGATTACATGAATATGGTTCCAGGACAAACTAGAACATTTGATTATGTTATTGAAAATGGAGGTAATGCACCA
>MDSZ01125654.1_pt1 | contig 61135 bp, 46 predicted proteins | sample 811201 | NCBI WGS metagenome assembly MDSZ01 (sample SAMN05326647, study PRJNA326480) | marine metagenome | isolation source: seawater | place: Indian Ocean: North | collected 2010
CGTGCACGTTTTTGAAGGCCTCCCTGTAGACCGCTGGCTCGCCTTTTACCGCACGCAGCAAAGTGACGATGACAGTTCGAACGAGGAAAGTCTATTGACGCACTATCCGGGGTTACCAAGCCTCAGAAAGGCTGATGGATCAGAGGAAGAAAAACTCCCAACAGACCTTCTTGCTGATCTGGAAGACCAACTTGACCAATTTGAAAAACATGGAATGGAAATACCAGAGCCCGATGACGGATGGCAAACACTTGTCGAAAAAAACATCCTTACTCCTGGTGAATATTGGGCAAGCGTGACGTTCAGCCTTGCATATCTAATGGAAATTAAAACAGCTGAGACATTTATTGAACCTGGCAGTGAAGCAAAGAGTACTGATGACATCAAGATTCGCACAACGGAACGGGCGACACAGTTTGAGAAAGGCGATCAGGCAAATCTTCTTCTAGAAAAAGCGATTGAAATGCAGGAACGTGGTATCGTGAGCATCGATACTGTTTTTTACCGACGCCCACTTCTCGACATGGGAATCGCCATGGAAGGGAATGCCGTTGCAGCCAAGCCCGAGGGTGATGACCAGGCCTTCAAGGTCAATGTCCCAGGGGGCTATACCCTTCACGGGAGGCTTACGAAACGAATTGAACAACTCAATCAGTCGATCAAGGACCTGGCACTTGCAAAAGATGATGCGTCAAAAACCCTTGTTGTCGTGACGAAAGAACGTGAAGAAATCAATGAGGATCTTCCTTTTTGGGAAAAAGATGTCGTGGAATCCGATGCTGTACGCAACAACCTTGAACAGCGACTCGATCGAGTAACACAGCAACTCGATGACGCTTGGGCGAGCGTCGTCCAAGCAGGACGCGAGTACGATGGAGCCATGTCACTTTTGCAGTCCAATATTGAGAAGCAAGCTAAGTGACGACGTTCAGGCGTTACCATCGACGTCTTCGGTTTGTGTAGGTACCATAGATGGTATTAGACACCTTCTCTTGGGGCTTTCTCTGGATTCAATCAATGTCGAGCCTTGCCGCCCGATCGGGCAACACTGTCCGCTTAAAGAAAGCTGTACACCACCATCGGCTTGCTAGCCGAAGAGGATTGCTTGAGCGCATGTTTACCCTCTGGTTTCGAGGGTTTATTTATAACCAGATTTGGGAGGACCCTCGGGTTGATGCAGCCGCTCTTGAGCTTGGCCCAGAATCGCGGCTACTCACCATCTCAAGTGGTGGATGCAACGTCTTGAATTACCTCGTGCACCAACCTCAAAAAATTGTTGCCGTTGACTTGAATGCCAATCACATGGCACTCACGAGACTCAAGTTGGCTGCCCTTGAACACTTACCCGACTACGAATCCTTTTATAATTTCTTCGGCTTTGGTCGGCACCCTGACAATATCCCAAATTATCATCGGTTTATTCGAAATCATCTCGACCCGCAAACACGTCACTTCTGGGAGACCACAGATTGGCCTGGCAACGCCGTCGGCCCCAAACGGCTCAATTACTTTAAGTGCGGGCTTTATGAGAGAGCCAAGCTTGGGCAGTTTTTTAGATTGGTGCACGGCATTGCAAAACTCATTGGCCGTGATCCCTCTCGGCTTGTGGCAGCAAAGACTCTTCCTGAACAAGAACAGATCTTTGACGACACCTTCGGTCCTTTATTTGACAATACACTTGTGCGATGGATGGGTCGACAACCTGTCGCTGTCTACAGTCTTGGTATACCGCCTAGCCAGCATCAGGCAATGCTAGAAGAACATGACAACGACGGCCAGCAATTGTTTGACATGTACAAGCAAAGGGTCCGTCGTTTGGCCTGCGGCTTTCCTCTAGAAGACAACTACTTTGCATGGCAGGCTTTCAGTCGCCAATACGACCATACGCATCGAAAAGGTCTGCCTGATTACCTCAAGCAAGAAAACTATGAACTTATTAAGTCAATGGTTGGGCGAGTTGAAACGCATATCTCTTCTCTAGGTGACTACCTACAGACTGCTGACAAGGGAAGTCTTAACGGCTTTATTTTTCTTGATAGCCAGGACTGGATGCCACCGGAGGTGATTGAAGAGTTATGGTCCTATGTCATGCGGATCGGTGGGGCAGGTACGCGTGTTATTTTTCGTACCGCTGGCGAGAAATCACCTGTCGAGACAGCACTCTTACCCGAGACCAAAAGCAGGTTTTTTTACAATATCGAGCGGTCAAGCGAACTCCACAAGCAGGATCGTTCTTCTATCTACGGCATGTTTCATCTTTATGAGATGCTTGATCCATCAGCCAAATCCAGCGGCACCGCCCATGAGACTGAGGCAGTGACTTCATGAGTGCCCCGCCTGAATCGAAGCCTCCAGCGTCATCAAGTCCTGTACCGCCAGGTTCATCCGAACAGGCGTTGGCGATGGATAAGATGTATCACGTTACTCGACACATTTACGACCTCACCCGGGCATATTATCTTCTTGGACGAGACAAGATGCTTGGTACCATCTCCACGGCCCCCCATACCGCAACCATTGAAGTTGGCTGTGGAACCGCACGGAATCTCATCAAACTGGCTCGCCGACCTGCGCCAGGGCTTCTTTATGGCCTTGATGCCTCTCATGAGATGCTGGAAACTGCTGCTTCAAGCATTCAACGATCTGGTGTCGGTGTGGGCGAAAGGTCTCCGATCGTATTAAGACAGGGACTGGCAGAAGACCTCGATGGACAGAAAATGTTTGGCCGTACGGAACCGTTTGATAATGTCTTTTTTTCGTATTGCCTATCCATGGTACCAACATGGCCCGGAGCACTGGAAGCAGCCATGGATAATCTAAAAGTGGGGGGAACACTCGTTATTGTTGATTTTTGGGACCAACAAGAACTGCCGAAATGGTTTGCAGCTATTCTCAAGAAATGGCTATCTCTGTTTCATGTCCACTATCGGCCAGAAGTTCATGCTGCCATAACAGCACTTGAAAAGACAGGAGCGGAGGTCACATTTGAATCTGTCTTCAAGCGATACGCTTATATCGCGAAAGTCATAAAACGTTGAAGCCACACACCTTCTTTTGAAGAGGCTAGGGCAGAAGGAATACAAGGCCTGTCACGGTAGCTGCCTCAACAGCGAAGCCCCGTGCACTGATAGGCACTGCTGGACATGTCCAAGGTGCACAACTGCCAGGCCTGTAATAACCAAGGGGATAAATACACTCCCAAGGCAATTCCACTCCCATTTTATACGGCAGTACTGGTAAGGTCACAAAAAAATGGGCCGCTGACACGAATGGATCTGCCAGCCGGCCATGTGAGTGACCATATCGCTCTAGATTCCAATCTTCAAAGTACAACGGTTTATGGCAGTAACCAGCTGCCGTCCAGTTGAACGTTGTACAGGCAAATTGTCTTGGCTGAAACGTTTCTCCTTCAAGCCGACACTCACATGGATAATCACTCCCTGGCCGACCTGTTACTCGAATATCTAAATCAATACTACTGATCGTATCATCACGCAGTTTTTTTAACTGCTCCTGACATGCCTTGGCATCGTCAGTGCATGCCTCGTCGCTTGCACTTTCAGCTGACACCAATTGAGCCTTAGTCGTCTCAGTTGAATCAGGGACCTCTTTATGGACTGCTAGAATAATCGGCTGAAGTGAATGCCAGTTTTCTGCAACTCCGACTGAAACGTTGCCGCATAAAAACAATACAACTAATGCGACCGATTGAACAAAATGCATCTTCATAGATTGATATCGATACATAGCGATCCCCCTAAAATCAAAGAATCGACTATTCCCCACCTTTATGTTCAGAACATTCGAACGACTTGACCAAAATCGAGCAGATTGCCCAGCCCTCCACCTGCCGGTGGCCACAAAGCGACTACTCTCCTTGGTTGTGCTCTGTACTGTAATTTGGCGCTTCTTGAGTAATCACAATGTCATGTGGATGACCTTCTCGCACTGACGGCGCAGAGACCTGCGTAAACTGACCATGCTTTCGCAGTTCATCAATGGTGGGTGTTCCGCAATATCCCATCCCCGCCCTCAGGCCTCCTGCCAACTGATATACAAAAGTACTCAGAGGCCCCTTAAAAGGCACTCGGCCTTCAACACCCTCAGGGACCAATTTATTGCTACCATGACCTGCCTTCTGACGATATCGCTCACTCGATCCTTTCACCATGGCTCCCAGAGAACCCATGCCGCGATAAGACTTGAACGTTCGCCCCTGATAAAGAACAGTTTGGCCAGGACTTTCAGCTACTCCTGCCAGTAGCCCACCGACCATACAACAATGTGCGCCAGCAGCAATAGCTTTTGTCATGTCACCTGAATATCGAATACCACCATCGGCAATAATCGGCACATTCGCATCAGCAGCCTCTTGAGCAGCCTCCCAGACAGCCGAAATCTGGGGGACACCAACTCCTGAGATAATCCTTGTTGTACAGATCGAACCAGGTCCAATACCCACTTTTACACCATCTGCCCCAGCCTTGATCAAATCACGACAACCGGCTCTCGTTGCAATATTCCCCGCAATGACATCGATATCCCAACGTTGTTTTATTGCAGTGACGGTCTCCATGACATTTTTAGAATGGCCATGTGCTGAATCAACAACGAGTACATCAACACCTTTAGCGATCAAGCTATCAGCTCTCTCGTAATCAAAAACACCTACGGCAGCTCCTACCCTCAGTCGCCCCTGAGAATCCTTGCAGGCATTCGGAAAACGCTTCATCATGTCGATGTCCTTAATGGTAATAAGCCCTGTAAGGAGCCCAGATTGGTCGACAAGCAGAAGCTTCTCGACCTTATTGGCCATTAAGATTTTTTCGGCCTCATCGAGTGATACGGCGCCCGTTGCCGTCACAAGTCCTTCACACGTCATGATATCCGAAACGGGCATTTCACCCGTCTCTAAAAACCTCAAATCACGGCGGGTGATGATGCCTACCAACCGGTTTTTGTCTTTCGTAATCGGAACACCTGAAATATGAAATTGATCCATCATCTCACGAGCCCGCGCAACCGTTGCTTCTGGGGGAAGGGTCACTGGATCGATAATGATGCCATTGGCACTGCGTTTAACTTTGTCAACTTCTTCAGCCTGTCTGTCGATTGAGAGATTCTTATGAATCACCCCAAGCCCACCCTCCTGACCAAGCGCAATGGCCATTGCGCTTTCTGTGACTGTGTCCATTGGTGAACTAACGATTGGGATAGTCAGTCGGATTTGACGGGTCAGTTGAGTTGAAAGGTCAACCTCAGACGGGACGACCTCTGAATAACGTGGAACCAACAGAACATCATCAAATGTGATCCCGGTAGCAACGATTTTTCCGTCCATGCCGTTTTTCTCTCTGGGGAAACCGCGGATTATGCGGCATTGAGCCTCCAGAAGGCAACGCTCAGGCCGGTTTTGCGGAAACGCCGCACCAAGGCAGTCAGCACGGGACAAAACCATGACCTAAGTTTGATCAGTTCTCGCAACGAGAGAACAAGGCAATTTCTCCTCCTTGAAGCCATTCCCACCATGCCATATCCACAAATTTTTCCAGGTAATGACAACGACCCAGCTGAGTATTCAGCAATGCAAGAAACGACCATGCAGCGACCGGACAAGGCCACTTTAGAGGCTCATCTCGCTCGACAAAGCTACGGCCGATTTACTTTGACTGATGCCATTCGTCCTGGCTGGTCACTTGACGTTGTTCCTCAGGCTGGCTACCGATTCGATGCGTACGCAGATCCAAAAAATGGCTCGACACTTCCAGCAATTATCGCTTCTGTTTCAAGCGAGCAGCTTTTTGAAACTTTTCTTCAACTCATTGAGCCTCTCGGGGACACACTCGATGTGGTGCTTGAAAGCTCTCACGACAATGACATGAATGAACATTGTAAACAGCCTCGTGAATTTACACGAGTTGGTGTCGAAAGACTTGTACTTGAAAGTACATTATGGGATTTCGAGGACCTTCTACTACACGATGGATGCTCAAGCGCAGCGGTCATGCATCCAGAACTCCCAATCGAAGTCCAACTTGATGAACATAAACTTCTCGTTGTCTACGCCAATGATCGCAAACCGTTCGACAAAATACTCTCTGGGCAAGGTCTTCACCGTAATGACAGCATGCGATTTATTTCACAAGGAGAGCACCTCCATACTTCAAACACACGATATACACATCGTTTTTCAGAACTGATTGCAATTCTCGGAGCTGAGTGACGCCTTCTCTGATAGCACACATCTCCTTGTTTTCTAGTCAATTATTGATCTTGAGAGCAGACCGGAGATTTACGACTATCTCGATCTATGTCACAGATCGGACGAATGCGGATTTTCTTTCTTGCTGCATATGCCATATGCAGCACCCCTGCATTTGTACTCTTTGGGCAAGAAGTACTTCCCCCAATTGTTCATCCCGACCCGACGATGCCGCTCCCTTCCGGAACAATTATTGGTCCTTCTGGCCCTACTTTTCATTCCGGTTTGTCGACACCAAAAAATGCTATCGTCATTCCACCTATGGATGCTGAAGCGATCTGGAAAAAGATGGTGGATGTGACAGATGACTATTTCAAAATTCAGTCTGAACAGCGAGCAGTCTTTTCAAATGGAGTCCCAGCCGAAGGACGAATTGACACCTACCCACAAACAGGCGCAACGCTTCTCGAACCATGGCGTCGTGATTCTGTTGGTTTTCAAGAACGACTAGAAAGCACTCTTCAATCAATCCGCCGCATTGCGACAATGCGACTCATACCAGACCCACTAGGCTGGCGAATCGAAATCACTGTGAATAAAGAACTGGAAAACCTTCCCAGACCAATGCGGGCTACCACCGGGGCTGCATCATTCCGTAATGATGATTCTTTATACCGCTACGGGACTCCTCTCCCAACACTTGGTCAACAAATTGGAGATGCTCCTCGTCCTGTTGCCAGCCCAACAACCAACATCGGCTGGATTTCTCTCGGACGTGACCCGCTCCTTGAACAACGAATGCTTCAAAAACTTGTCAAATGCCTTGGAGTCACTCCTCTCTCTCCTTCACAGCCTTACTACGAACCTCCGCCCGGAGTCGTGGCACCTGGACTTACCTCTCAAACGCCAGGGTCTGCTTACGGAAATCCTATCCCAGTTGACCAATTACCTGCAGGTGCAACGGTCGTGCCGGGTCCACCAGTACCGATCGAGTCTCTGCCTGTGCCACGACAATAATGTGCACGTGCTTCAAGCACATGTCTTTTACTCATCTGTTACGCAACCACGGGATGCCGGCGCAACGCAGCGAATATACTTCGATAGGATCCCTCGAGTTGCCTTTGCCGCTGGCTCCTTCCAAGCAGCTCGTCTCTTCTCAAATTCCTCGGCAGACACTTCTGCATTAAGAGTCGCTGTGTCAGCGTCAATAACAACAATATCACCGTCTTGAAGAAGCGCAATAGGCCCTCCTTCCTGTGCTTCTGGAACAACATGCCCCACAATGAAACCGTGGGAACCACCAGAAAACCGACCATCTGTAATAAGTGCAACATCAGCCCCAAGGCCAGCTCCAACAAGCGCTGAAGTCGGTGTCAGCATCTCTGGCATGCCAGGCCCACCTTTCGGGCCTTCGTACCGAATCACAACAACATCTCCGCGATTGATCGCACCTTGTTCAAGAGACGCCAGCATACCTTCTTCACTGTCAAACACGCGGGCAGGGCCACGAAAACGCGAGCCTTCTTTGCCTGTGATTTTTGCGACAGCAGAATCTGGAGCGACATTACCGTGCAAGATGGTAATGTGTCCTGTCTCTTTGATTGGATCTTCAACTGGTTGGATGATTTTCTGATCTTTCTTAAGCCCCTGGTTTGAGGCAAGGTTTTCTGCGAGCGTCTTTCCTGTGACCGTCATGCAGTCACCATCCATAAGGCCTTTGTCAAGCATGTATTTCATAAAACCACTTGTGCCACCAATCGAATGAAGGTCCTCCTGCACAAACTTCCCACTCGGCTTCAAATCTGCAAGATAAGGAATGCGCTTGGCCACCTTTTGAAAATCAGCCGGAGTGAGTTCAACTTCAACTGCACGTGCCATGGCAATGAGGTGAAGCACGGCATTTGTTGATCCTCCGAGAGCCATAATTGTCACCATCGCATTCTCAAATGCTCGCCGGGTCATAATGTCACGAGGCTTGAGGTCAAGTTCGAGAAGTTTCAAAATTGCCTTACCGGCACGAAGACACTCCTCTTGTTTTGCCGGATGAACTGCTGGAATGGACGCGCTGTCTGGAAGTGCCATTCCCATTGCTTCAATTGCTGTTGCCATTGTATTTGCTGTGTACATACCGCCACACGCGCCTGCTCCGGGGCAGGAATGCTGAACAATCTCACTGCGCCGAGTATCATCGATTCTCCCAGCAACGTATTCACCATAACACTGGAAGGCAGATACAATATCGAGGGTCGTACCGTCTGAGAGATGCCCAGGCTGAATGGTTCCTCCGTACACCATGAGAGAGGGACGATTTAGGCGGCCCATTGCAATGAGGCAACCCGGCATGTTCTTGTCGCAACCAGGAATCGCTACCAGCGCGTCATACCACTGGGCATGCATCACCGTTTCAAGTGAATCAGCAATGATATCTCTCGATGGAAGAGAATAGCTCATCCCCTCCGTTCCCATGGAAATTCCATCACTTACACCGATAGAGTTAAATCGCATGCCAACCAATCCAGCAGCGATTACGCCCTCACGAACCTTTGCTGCGAGAGCATTGAGATGCATATTACATGTATTGCCCTCGTACCACATACTCGCAATACCAACCTGCGGCTTCTCAAGGTCAGCTGGCTGGAGCCCCGTCCCCAACAACATCGCCTGAGATGCTCCTTGTGATCGCGGTTGAGTTATTCGAGAGCTATAGCGGTTTAGTACGGTCATGAGATAATTCCGAAAAAGTATTGAGGCTGACGACGGAAGAATAGCCGATCCTTCAACAACTGTGAAAGTGACTGCAGCAAATGCCCATTGAATTCGTATTTCTTGATCTTGGAAACGTCATCGTGTCCTTTGACGTTCAACACGCTATTGCTCAGGCATGCGATCTGAGTGGGGGTAATCCAATCATCATTGAAGACTTTCTTCGTGATTCTGAACTGCAAGATGCAGCTGAGCGAGGAAATCTTTCATGGGACGACTTTCACAAAGAGTTCTGCCGGCGCACAAACACGCTCGTTGACTCCAACAAACTCGCAGTGGCCATCAGTAATATTTTCTCACTCAACATTCATATGCTTCCCTTGATTGCTCGACTCAATCGCTGCGATTGTGGTCTTGGTATCCTTTCCAATACTTGTAGTCCTCATTGGGATTATCTCACCAAGACAAAACGCTTAGGGATACTCAACCAAGGCTTTGATACCGTAGTCTTAAGCCATGAAGTCGGCTGCCGAAAGCCCGAGATGACCATCTTCGAAATAGCAACAGAAGCAGCTGGTGTCCCAGCAGAGAAAATTTTTTTTGCCGATGATCTTGTAGACAATGTGACAGGCGCTCAAAAATTTGGATGGCATGCAGAAGTCTTTCACTCAGCACACATACTTGCGGATGCACTCACTCATTTTGGCCTTCCCTGTAACGTCTAATTCTCCCCCTTAATTCTGAAAGAAAGTCCTTTTCATTGAAATTACCTTCGAGAATATCGACACCATTGAATTGCAAAACAGGGACTCTTTGCCCGTACTTTTCCTGGTGCTGACGATGAGAGTCCACGTCAACCACAACAGCCTCGGGACAATAACATGCAAGAAGGTCCTCTATTCGCTCACACAGATGGCAACCCTTCCGGGTAAAAAGAATTAAGTCCATACGGTACACTTCGGTTCTCTACTTACTTCTCTAGTTAGTCAGTTTAGCATTCGTGAAAGACAACGCTTCTTCTACCGATGGATTTTTGAAGACACTCAAAGCCAGTGGGCTTGTTTCGGATGAAAAAATTGCATTTATCTGTAATCACCTGAATACAGGCTCTGAACCTGTTGCAGACACGCTTATTGAAACACTGCTTTCAGAAGGTCTGCTCACACCATGGCAGATCAATCAACTTCAGAAAGGAAAATCAAAAGGATTCCAGCTTGGAAAATATACCCTCAGAACGCTTCTCGGGGCAGGAGGTATGGGATATGTATACCTTGCCAAGCATACAACCTTGGGTGGTTATGTCGCCATCAAAGTCTTGCCAAAAAAGCGAGTTCGTGATGGCTCTTATCTCGAGCGATTCAAACTCGAGGCGAAAGCTGCAGCAAAACTCAACCATCCAAATATTGCACGGGTTATCGACCTCGATGCTACAGCAGACAATAAGATTCACTTTATGGTGATGGAATACATCGACGGAACTGATCTGAGGCACAAGATCAAACACGGCGGTGCTCTGGCAGTCACTGACGCAGTCGACTTTATTCGACAAGCTGCACTCGGACTTCATGAAGCTCATGAACAGGGATTCGTACATCGCGACATCAAGCCGGGCAACCTCATGCTCGACAGGTTTGGTTCGATCAAGGTTCTTGATCTGGGCCTTGCAAAAATTCAAGTTGACGATGACGATGTCGGTTCGGTCACAATGGAGTTTAAGGAAAAGACGCTGGGGACTGCTGATTATATTGCTCCTGAACAGGTGACGAATAGTCACACTGCTGATCGAAGAGCTGACATCTACTCACTTGGTTGCACGCTGTTTTTCCTGCTTACTGGGAAAGCACCATTTGGAGAAGGCTCGGTCAAAGATCGTTTACGATCCCAAATCAATGCCAGACCACCCAGTCCTGCAGAAAAACGTCCAGAATTGCCAGGAGATCTTATTGAATTCTACTTTCGCATGATGCAAAAAAATCCTGCGGCTCGTCCCCAAACAGCAAAAGAAGTCGCGACCACTCTTCAGTCTTGGATAAAAAAGTACGGAAGCGTAGCAGCACTCACTGCGTCCCCCACATCCTCGATTGACAAAGACACCGAGACCTCCTCTGTGATTATTCGGTCTGGCCCTCTCCAACAGAAAAAAAAGGCTCAGTCTGCTAATGACTCGTCATCAAAAAATATTTCAAACGGTTCGCGTATTGTACTTGATGACTCTCGCAGCCGAATAGAAGACAGCCTTCAAGAAGGTTCCGCAATTAAGGGTTCGAGTATTATTCGTCGACGCCAAGGAACGACACCGCCTCCACAGAAATTCATTCGTCCACCAACAGCACCAACAGCACAAACTCAAACTCCCTCGGCCAAAACCTCTACCAAACCACCACGTGAACTGGAAAATACTGAGGCATCAAACATGACATCTCAGACAGGAAACAGCACGACCAATCAATCGCTTGTGCTTTGGGTTGTACTCATTACTGGTGCTGTTCTGGTACTTGTCGTCATTGCATCGATGTTCTAATACCAAGCAAGACTTTTTTCTGCTTGACAATGCAATACATGGAATGTCAAAGACGCGATAAACGATCACCACCACTTCTGGAATGGCTCATAAATCCTCAGTGAAAACAACACCTCACTTGCACTGAAGGCGGATGCGATATTGCTTGTACTCTGAATGACTCCGGATTGTATCGTTGTCACTGTGGTCGTACCTCCACCAATCTCAAAGAACCGATACCCAACGTCAAACGTTATCCGTCTCGAAATTTCCCAAGCAACACCAGTTCCAATTTGCCAGGCAAAACTACCAACGTCACGCCCTCCAACAACATCTGTATTCGTGGTTGTATTACTCCCTACATAATGCGATTGGTACCCACCAGCCCCAATACCCCCATTGATATACAGATCCAGAGAATCTGTGATCGCTACATCTCGGTAAGCATTAAAAAGTGTTGACCACAATTGCTCAGCACGCACGCTTACCGGAACACTACTTACGGTTGCCGTATTCCCAATTGGATCGCGGTACCGAGCTTCAAAATCAAAGCGCCAGCCAGAATGCTGCGGATGAAGATCGACACCCACAGCACCTCCAGCCGTGAATAAGGATTCTGTTGAAGAAGGAATCGCATCATTTGTAAAGGTCCCGAAAGAAGGTCCGACGACAGGGGCAAGATAGAATTGGGGACCACAATGACAACGACATCGCCGATGCACACAGCCTTTCGAAGCACGAGTGTTTGTATGCCCTGTATGCCCTGTATGCCCTTCGATTGAAGTAGGATACTGAGCGGTTATGAGGGAAGGAAAAAACTGGTAATCCTCGTCTTTCCAATCGTACAAAGGCATGGGCCGCATGGGCGATGAAACACCTTCACGATCTGCTAAAGGCACAGGAACGCCTGATGGACTTGCCGTCATACCTTCTGCTTCCACTGGAGCCTGTTCGATGGAAACAAGAACCATCGAAGTAGCTATCAGAGAGTGTAAGATCTTTTTTAAAACACGCATTCATGCCCCCTTGAAACAACCTAACCCTCACCTGCGTTGCATTCGACTGACAAGGCTCTGTCGACCGTTGTAGGCTTCAAAAAAACTACAATCCAAATAACCGACAAATGCTCAGTAATGATTTCGTCAAAAACAATATACGTACATGGAAAAAAACACGCCTGCGGCAAACCCTGCCTAGCTTCACACTCGTGAGAGCTTCAGCTTCCTGAAATAGGCCACTTGCCAGCTGCAAGGTCATCTAATCCAGAGCGGTGGGTGAGATCGTAATCAAGAGGAGTAAGGGTGACTTTGCCGGCTGCAAGGGCAGTGATGTCAGATGCTAACGGAGACGGTGGAGGTGGAGGATCGTTTGTCGCCCACCAGTATGAACGCCCACGAGGATCCTGACGACGCTCAAAAGCCTCTCCATATCTTGCAACACTCATTGGCACAACCTGGAGTTCAGGCGTTCCACTGAGGGCTGACGTCGGGATGTTGATGTTGAACAGGCTGCCTTGAGCAGGTTGACGGGCAAGGAGTAACTGAATGACATCACGAGCTATTTCAGCTGCCCGATCGAATTGAGGGTTATCATCCCACTCAAGTGAAACAGCAATACTTGTAATTCCAAAGAACGCACCTTCAATTGCAGCCGCAACCGTTCCTGAGTACAGCACGTTAATACCAGCGTTCAGTCCACCATTGATTCCACTGATTACAAGATCGGGCCGCCTTGGGCAAAACTCAGCAATCCCAAGTTTCACCGCATCAGCAGGGCTGCCATCCACAGCCCATCCTCGGTGCTGACCGTTTGCAAAAACCTCTTTTGAAGTCAATGGAGTCAGAAATGTTATTGAATGCCCCACACCACTTTGTTCCGTTGAGGGAGCAATAACATCTACTTCACAAAACGTCCTTAGCATCTTTTCCATGGCAGCTAAACCCGGAGCAAAGATGCCGTCATCATTAGTAAGAAGGGTGAACATAAGGCTCTACTAAAGGTTAGAAATCTGAAATACGTGCAAATCGCCCGTGTATCATACGGCACATTCGCAGTTCATGTCGAAGACTCCTATACTCTTCCGTTTTTCCATTGGGTTCGTAACTAGTTAGCATGTCACTCGCCCCACAACAGTCGCAACGTGTCCTTGTACTTGATTTTGGATCCCAGTATGCCCAACTGATTGCTCGCCGTGTCCGCGAACAGCATGTGTACTGTGAAATTGTTCGCAATGATATATCCGTGGATCGCATAAAAGAATTAGATCCAAAAGGCATAATTCTATCTGGTGGGCCTTCGAGTGTTTATGAGAATGATGCCCCTCGCTGTGACTCAGGCATATTTGACCTTGGCATTCCAGTACTTGGCATCTGCTACGGCATGCAATTAGTCTGCGAGGCTCTCGGGGGGAATGTGAGGCAGGCACAGGCTCGCGAATATGGTAGAGCCTCCTGTACGGTAACATCTTCTGATCCACTTTTTGATAATGTCCCAAAGCATACAGAAGTCTGGATGAGCCATGGGGATCAAGTCGAGAGCATTTCAGAAGACTTCATCACATTGGCTCATACCGCAACATGCCAACTTGCAGCTGTAAAACACACCACGAAAATGATGTATGGCCTCCAGTTTCATCCTGAGGTTACACACACACCAGCGGGTGCAACAATTCTTGCTAATTTTCTTAAGACAACGTGTGGTTGTTCTGGCACATGGCGTCTTGAAGACTTTGCAAACAGTACGATCACATCCATACGTGAACAGGTCGGAAACGATCGAGTTATCTGTGGTCTTTCTGGCGGTGTTGATTCGGCTGTTGTTGCTGCACTCCTGAGTCGTGCGATTGGAGAAAAGCTATCCTGCATTCTTGTCGACAACGGTCTTCTACGAAAAAATGAAGCCGCTGTTGTGATTGATGAATTTCGCAATCATTTCAAAGCAGACCTCCATGTTGTGCCAGCTGAAGACCGTTTTCTCACAGTTCTTGCTGGCGTCACTGAGCCACAGGAGAAACGAAAAATTATCGGGAAAACATTTATCGAATGCTTTTCTGATGAAGCAGCTCAGGTTGAGGGCGCTCGATATCTTGCCCAAGGCACGCTGTACCCCGATGTTATTGAAAGTGGAGCTGCTCCAGATGGACCAGCTGCCACCATAAAACTTCATCACAATGTGGGTGGACTTCCAGAAGACCTTGAGTTTGATCTCCTTGAGCCACTTCGTGACCTCTTCAAAGATGAAGTACGCCAACTTGGTCTCCAATTAGGACTTCCTGAAAGTATTATTTGGCGACACCCGTTTCCGGGACCAGGATTGGCTGTTCGTTGCCTGGGTGAGGTCAGTAAACCTCGCCTCGACCGCCTGCGTGAGGCTGACGCTATTGTTCTCGAAGAACTTGAAAGAGAAAGTCTCATGCGGAAAGTATCACAAGCGTTCGCAGTACTGCTTCCAATACAAAGCGTGGGGGTTATGGGGGATGCCCGTACCTATGACGATGTCCTTGCCGTGAGAGCCGTCGAGACAGAAGACTTCATGACTGCAGACTGGAGTCACCTTCCATATGAAATGCTTGGGCGCATATCCACTCGTATCATCAATGAGGTGCATGGCATTAATCGTGTGGTGTATGACATTTCTTCAAAACCACCAGCCACAATCGAATGGGAATAATGAACACTATTCCTGTTTGATCAACGGCGAATGGAAAACGGCACGACACTCTTGCAGAGACGAACACATCAACCCGTCCGCTGAGAGTCCACCAGTCAAAAGCCCCTCAATCCTTTTGTGTCGGACTCAGACCAGCCAAAAAACCAGTGAACGTCACTTATAAGCCGCATGCACCTCCTCAGCAATAATCTGATATCCACGTTGAAGAATCTCTTTTGGCATCGTAAATGTCACACGCAAGCATTCATCACGATGCCGCCAATGACAGTCATCTAAACCAAAGAAAAAGTAGTTTCCTGGCACAACAAAAACATTACGACGCTTGAGCCGCTGATAGAGTTCTCGTGCAGATATCGGGAGTCCATCGAACCATAGCCACAGGAAAAAAGCGCCTTCACTCCGATGAATGCGGTACGGCAATGAATCGTCAAAACATGCTCGTGCAAACGACTGGGCTTGTTGAGATTTCCTGAAATAGTATGGCTGGATGACCGTATTACTCAGATTTAATATCTCACCAGTTTCAATTAATGGGGTAACAATTGCCTGGCCTATATTTACATTGGCAAGACCAACATGTGACGTCATTGATGATAGGGCATCAATCACGTCTTCACGTGCAATCACAATCCCTGTACGAGTACCAGGTAATCCGATCTTCGAAAGACTCAGTGTAAGAATAATATCTTCATTCCAGACTGGCGCAGCCTGTGTAAAAACGGCATTTGGAAACGGTGCACCATATGCGTTGTCAATAATGAGAGGAATATTTTTTTTTCTAGCGAGTGACGCGAGTCGCGATATCTCCTGATCCGTCAGCACATTACCAGTTGGATTCGTCGGCCGAGAAACGCAGATCGCAGCATCCTCATCCGTTATCTCGAGGTTTTCAAAGTCCACTCGGTACTTGAACTCATGGTTTCCTATCTCCTCAATGATGGGCTTCATACTCCGGACACTCGTACCGCCGAGGGCCTGGTTCGCATACCCTATATACTCTGGGGCAATCGGAAAAAGGATTTTCTTACTACAGCGATCACCGCACCGACCAGCCAGTGCATTGAAAAGTAAAAAGAATGCCGACTGCCCACCTAACGTGACACCTACATTCTCAGGTCCAATCTGCCATCCATATTCACGTTGAAACAGTTGGGCAACGGACGTCCGGAAGTCTGTGTTCCCTGCAGGAGGCTCATAATGCCCCAATACTCTCCCGATGGCACCTGGCTCGGACGTAATCTCCCGAAGCCTTCGACTCCATATCATTTCTATATCGGGGATGTGAGCTGGCTGACCACCTCCCAGCATGCAGAGGTCATCTCTTTCCTGAGCCAACGCATGGCCAAGATCATCCATCAACTCCCCGATACCAGTGCCATCAGAGAGCTGTTTTCCAAAATCAGACAAGGCCCACGACATGGAATCTCACAATACTGAAACAAAATAAAATCCAATACAAAATCTTTTTCATTTTCTTATTCATAAGAAACGAATTCCAGTCAACTACCTGCCCAAAAGAAATCGGACGAGAAGATTTTTTGGTTGATTCTCGACACCTTCCTCACAAGGTAGTCCCAAGTGATCCTTGAGTGATTGAGCAGCTAATCGACCACTTCGCACAGCCCCTTCCATTGTTGAGGGCCAACCCGTCGCAGTCCAATCACCAGCAAGGAATATATTATTGACTGATGTTTTCGCCTCAGGTCGCACTGAATCGACTCCTGGACGAACTGAAAGCACTGCTGTCGGATCTGTCACAATACGAGAATTCAATAGCCTCGCGTTCCTTGCTTTTGGAAAGACACTTCGGATCTCATCTACAACCGTTTCAAGCAAAATGTTTCGGTCACCTTCAAACAAACCTCGTGACGCACTGATAACAACCTGGCAATATCCAGATTCCGCGTCATGTGATGCATCTGCTTGAAAAACCCACTGTGACGTAAACCCAAGAAATACGGCGTGAGGAAGATCGATGACTGGCTTATCAAACCATAAATGAATAGCAGTAATTGGCGACCCGGTTAACGAATCATCTGCTCTAGGCACAAGATCAGGTAATAGCCGTCCAGCTTGACGCCACGGCACTGCAAGAATCATGGCATCGCATGAATGCTCCTCATCCCCACACACCACCGATGCTAATTGACCATCTGTCTTCCGTCGTATCTCCGTCACAGCAGACGATGTCCTCAAAACGACATTATGATCCGTCAGCCACTGAGCAACTCGATTTCCAAATAGTTCACCCAGTGGCAGTGTTGGAACATATAAGTCTGCTGCTGTTCGATGTGCAAGAAAACCATCGACGACAACCTTTTGTGCCGCGTGGACGCTTACCAAATCAATATTCTCACCAAGCGCACTTTCAAGAACTGGCCTCCAAAAATAATCAACAACTTTTGAAGGCTGTTTCACTTTTTTGAGCCAGTCTACAGCCGTCAGACTGCCGTCAGATTTGTTTGGGCTGAGCCTCGCAAGACGCATCATACCCACACCTAACTGAATCCGTTGACTCATCGAGAAATAGTGCATGTTGAACATAAGAGGTACTAAATGCAACGGAGCTGGCAGCAATCGTGACGGCGTACAGGCAGTCCGACTTCCATCGGGTCCAATAAAAAAAAGCGTGCGATCACACCGAAGAAAGTCAACGATTCCAGTTTGCTTGCAGAAACTAAGAAAATTTGTGCAGCACCCCATCGCCACATGTTGACAGGCATCTACAAGCCCACCGACAACTGGATCCTCAAACGAAGCCGCTCGCCCTCCAACATGGCGTCGCCCCTCAAGGATTGTGACGGCACATCCTGAATCAACAAGGGCAGTTGCTGCTGCTAAACCAGCGAGCCCACCACCGACTATTATCACATTACTGCGACATCGAGAATTCTGTTGCTTGGAAAATGGCATCTTCACAACACCTTCCACGGCTTTGTCCCGAAGGCGATTGCCAACAGCCCTTTACATACAAGCACTGATTTTGATGGCTGTATTCTTGTTTGAAATATTGATGTGCCGGCCGCCCGAACACTCTCAAGCAAACCACGATACACACCAAACATTGCTCGAAAAATAAGCCTGCCATCCGTTGATAAGTACTGATCGAGTTCACGAGCCTGATCGAACAAAATCTCTGCTCTCGATACTTCTATTGCCACAAGTTCCTCAAATTCCTTACCAATCCGACCACGCTTCAAATCCGCCTCAGAACAGCCGCATGCCAGCATATCATGCGCAGGAATATAAATTCTTCCGCGAGATAGATCCTCTGGGACATCACGGAGAATATTTGTGAGTTGAAATGCGAGACCACATGCGTCAGCAGGGATGAAGACTTTATCGGAGTGAAAACCCCAGATATGTATAGCGGCCAATCCCACCGCGCTGGCAACGCGTTGACAATATAAGTGCAGTTCCTCGAACGACGTATACCCCCGATGATCAAGATCCATGCGTACTCCAGCTAGAATCTCATAGAGATACTTCACTGGAATCGAAAAACGTCTCACCGAATCAACAACGGCTCGTAAAACTGGATCATCACATCTTTCATGTGCTAATGCTGCACTCAAACTGTTCTCAAAATGTTCTAATGATTTCCTTGCGATTTCTTTATCTGGCTCCTCATCTACAACATCATCTGCCTTTCTACAGAAAGCATAAAGTGCTGTTGTTCCTTGGCGTTTAGCTTTTGGCAAAAGCCGAATAGGGAAAGAAAAACTCGATGCCGATTTCCTTAAGAGAGAATCGCATGCCGCATGATCTGCCAGAAGCGTGTCGACGTTCATTCTGGAAAGATACTCCCAAATTTCATGCTCAACCATGCCGAGCCAGCAAGCCGGAGTTTGGTCCACTTGCTTACTGTAGGCCTTGACGCAAGCGTATCAAAACCTACCCGCTCAATAGCATCCGCGATTGCAAGACCTCCGCGTATAAACATTTTGATTGCAGGACGAAGTACGCGAGGAGCTGTTTTTTCTAAAGGCAACCCATAGCACAAGAACTCACGAGCCCAGGCAACCTCCTCTTTGAGAAGACCGACTAACTGATGAGAAGCATGCGTAGCATCCAGCATCGACTCGTCAACGTCATGCCGAAGCATATCATCAGCAGGAAGATAGATGCGATTAGCCAAGTGATCTCGCTTCACATCCTGCCAAAAATTGATGAGTTGGAGTCCTGTACAAATCGAATCAGAGTATTCAATCCGACCATCACCTTTACAACCAGCCAGCGCAAGCACGATGCGCCCTACAGGATTGGCAGAACACCGACAGTACTCAAGGAGGGCAGGGCGGGTGGTGTATCGAACAACCGACTGATCCTGCTCAAATGCCTCCAATAAATCGAGAAATGGTTCAATGACAAGATTATGATGCTGAATAGTTTGAGCCAGTGCAATAAAGACAGGATGATGCAGTTGCCCATCAAAGCAGTCTTTCAACTGTTTTCGCCATAGAGCAAGAGATGCGGAGGCTTCTTCAGTAGACATCGATTCATCAGCAAGATCGTCACTCCAACGGGCGAACGAGTAAACGTTCGCCAGATCTTGGCGCAAACGCTCTGGGACGAGATGCGTTGCGACTGTAAAGTTTTCATAGTGACTGGTAGCAAGACTTCTACAAAATTCTTCCGCCTCGAAGAGTGAACAATTGTCCGCAGGAACCGTACGCTCCCAAGCCGGTCGATCACGGCGGGTCGGACAGTTTTCAATAGGAGACGTTTTGATGGACACGGAACACGCAAGGATACCGTCACCTAGTCGAAGAAAGCCAGTTGCACTACGATACTACTGCGTTTTTCCACCTCAACACCGATCATTCCCATGCCCAAACGATACATTCGCTCCAGCACCGTCTCCATCTGTGCTCAAGGACAACTCCTCCTATGAATATCCTCCTTGCTAGTCCACGTGGCTTCTGCGCTGGCGTGAACATGGCCATTGAAACTCTCGAAACAGCCATTCGCCTCTACGGCACACCTGTATACGTATTTCATGAAATTGTTCATAACAAGCATGTTGTTGAACGATTTACACAAGAGGGTGCTGTTTTTGTGGACTCTGTTGAAGACGTTCCTGAAGAAGCTGTACTCCTCTTCTCCGCCCATGGTGTCGCACCTGAGGTCCGTGAGGTTGCTACTCAACGAAGGCTTCGAGCGATTGATGCAACATGCCCGTTAGTGACAAAAGTTCACCTTGAAGCAATAAAATATGCCAAAGCAGGGTACAGGATACTGCTTATCGGTCATGAAGGACATGATGAAGTGATTGGCACTATCGGCCAAGCTCCAGATGCATTTACTCTTGTCGAAACGGCAGAAGAAGTTGACACACTTCAATTTAAAGAAGAAGACAAGCTTGCGTACCTCACGCAGACAACACTCTCAGTCGACGATGCTTCACGAATCATCAATCGATTGAAGGAACGTTTTCCACAAATTGTTGGGCCACCGAAGGATGATATCTGCTATGCCACACAGAATCGTCAAGAAGCCGTCCGGCAACTCGCTGAACACGCTGATATCGTGCTAGTGCTTGGCAGCCAAAACAGTTCAAATAGCCAGCGACTTGCAGAACTTGCAAGTGAAAGTGAAATATCGGCCTACCTCATTGACGATGCAAATGAAATTGATCCATCTTGGTTCAGTGGTGATGAAACCGTGCTCATTACTGCAGGTGCAAGCGCCCCAGAGAGCGTTGTGCAAGACTGCGTCACTTGGCTTACGTCACGATATAATGCAACGGTAGAAGAAAAAACAATTCGCGAAGAGCAAGTGTATTTCCCCCTACCAAAACAACTTCGTACCGCTTTGCGCAACTGAGCGATAACCCAAAAAGTTCTTTGTTGCTCTCTCTGGATCGGTGTGTGATCTGATTCATCCATGCATGGGCAAACTAAAAAGACCTGCAATCTAACTTCACTCCCAATAACGTGAACCGTGACTATGTATTTCAAGAATGTTTCTCTTCCAGCATTGACGCTTCTCGCCTGTCTTTCTGTACTCACTCAGACATGCGCAGAAAATATTCCATCCGATGACTTTCTCGTTACAGAAGGCTTCGAGGTTCAGCTGTGGGCCACAAGTCCTCAATTATCAAATCCAACAAATTTTGACATCGATGCGCAAGGTCGAATCTGGGTTACTGAGGCTTTGAACTATAGAAACTTCCGCAACGCTGACCTGGGGCTTGCTTCAGACAAAGGCGACAAGGTTGTTGTTTTAGAAGATACAGACGGTGACGGTCGTGCTGACAGTTCGCATACCTTTGTACAAGACAAAGACCTTGTTGCACCTCTTGGTATTGCTGTCATTGGAAATCGCATTGTTGTTTCATGTGCCCCAAATCTTATTGTCTATACCGATGTGAATGAGGATGCCACGTTTGACCCCGCGACAGATAAAAAAGAAATACTTCTCACTGGATTTAGTGGACTTGATCATGATCACAGTTTGCATAGCGTGACGGTTGGGCCAGATGGCTACTGGTATTTCAACACCGGCAATGGTGGCCCCCACACTGTTACGGATAAAGATGGCTGGACGCTACGGGCAGGCAGTTCCTACGCTGGAGGAAGTCCACATCTCAAAGAAAACTATCCCGGACGAAAGAGCGACGATGGTCGGATATGGGTAGGAGGAGTCGCCCTTCGTATGCGACCCGATGGAAGTGGTCTTGAGCCCATTGGCCATAACTTTCGAAATGTGTACGAGGAAAGTGTGTCCTCGTATGGGGATGTCTTCCATGCTGATAATGATGACCCTCCTGCCTGTCGAACAACATGGCTAATGAAGTATGGAAATGCAGGCTTTTCATCCTCAGACGGCAAACGCAAATGGCAACTTGATCAGCGCCCAGACCAACCAACGCGTATTGCAGAATGGCGTCAGGAAGATCCCGGAATACTTCCGGCAGGGGATGTGTATGGCTTTGGAGCCCCGACAGGCGTCGCCTACTGTGAAAATGGCTGTTTTGATGAAATATTTCCCTCTGGACTGCTCCTGGTTTGTGAATCAGCCCGAGGCGAACTGTTGGGGTACACCCCAAAACTGCAGGGAGCTGGCTTTTCCTTAGACCGAATGACGTTTTTGAAAGTTCGTCCAGGTAGTTCTTCTTCTGGAATGTTTCGACCATCGGATGTAGCGGTTGGTCCCGATGGTGCCATTTACATTAGCGACTGGTATGACCCAGGGGTTGGGGGCCATCGAATGAGAGATGCCGAAGGAAGTGGATCAATCTACCGAATTGCTCCCCCAATGTTTCAAACAAACATACCAACACTCGATCTCATATCTACACCTGGTCAAATTGATGCCATTAAGAGCCCAGCAGTTCATGTACGGGCTCTCGGCTTTGAATCGCTCCAGAACCAGGGAATCGCTGCTCAAGAAGCCGTTCTTGCTTTATCAAAATCAACTCAACCTTTTTTCGCAGCTCGTGCGGCATGGCTTCTTCCTGGCTGCGGACCGGCTGGACTAAGGAGGCTTCAGGACATGCTGGAAGACGATTCAGCTCAACTACGTCTTGTTGCTTTTCGCAGCCTGAGCCAAGCGGCGAGTAGTCCCACGACATACCCAGCTGTCCTTGACGCCTGGCATACAGCACGCAAACAGGCGTGCAGAGATCCCTCTCCTGCAGTACGCCGAGAAGTCGCTCTGTCATTACGGGATGAACCATTTGATGAATCTAGTCTTATGATCTCTGAGTTAGCTGAGCGTTACGATGGATGGGATCGCTGGTATCTCGAAGCACTGGGAACCGCTTGCGAAGGCAAGGAACAGGCAGCATACGATCTCCTCATAGGAAAACAGTCAGAACATCCCATGCTCTGGGACAACCGAATTGCCGGCCTAGCCTGGCGACTTCATCCAGCTCAGGCTGTCGATGCTCTTATGTGTCGAGCTATGGAGCAAGGACTTCCACTCCCCGATAGAAAAAAAATGGTTGATGCCATTGCGTTTATAGCCACCAAACAAGCGGCTGAAGCAATGCTTGCCATTGCGGAAAAGGGCCCTGAGGACACTCGTAATGTTGCATCATGGTGGGGCAATCATCAGATGCATAACAAATGGGCTTCATTCAAATTATCACGACCATTTCCCAAAACGTCTTTGGCGGAACTACAAAAAACAAAAACTCGTCAAGATTGGACATTTGTTCCAAATGGAAAACCAGTTTTCGCGAGTTCAGAAAATCCTGCCATAATCGATGTGGAGTTGTCGGATGTGAATCGCCTGTATCTTGTTGTTGATTCAAATGAAAGAGCAATGACTGATGCGTTATGGTCCTCACCAATGCTTGAAACAGAACAAAAGACCATTGATCTGACCGGATCCAAATGGATTGCAGCTTTTTCAAACGCCCCGACAACCCTCTTCAACAATCCGAACAAGCCCAACCACACACCGCAACAATCAAAATCAAGCCGTCCACCCCTGACTGGTCTCCCAATCATACAGACCAATAAACACGGCAAGTCCTCTTTTCAGGTAAAAGGACGAGCCGTCATTGCATTTGACATAAGCACCCTTCACGCACATCGTTTTACCGCACACGGCATGATCCCAGATTCGAGTGATTCAGATACAAGCGTGCAGTTTAGTGTCTATGTTGATCAATCGCCCGCGATACGCACACCGCTTCAACCAACATCGCTACTTCACACTAAGGGCAATCCAACTCTTGGGCGTTCTGTATTTTATTCTTCTCGAGTTGGCTGCGCAAAGTGTCATTCATTTGCTGGATATGGAGGCGACATTGGGCCGGATCTTACCAGCATTGCAAAGAAACACTCAACCGAGGCCCTCTATGAAGACATTCTTGCACCCCATGCGGCTATTGCTACCGGCTTTGAGACCATGACAATTCTTACAACGAGAGGAACGGTCCTCAGTGGATTACAGGTTTCTGCCGGCAACCCGGTTGTTCTGAAAGATGTAGACGGGACGATTCATTCTGTCCCAAGAGAAGAAATCGATGACATCACGGCATCTCGAAATTCGCTTATGCCTGAACTTGGGAAACTTCTTACAACTGAAGAACTTGCATCGCTCATTGCATTTCTTCAGACTGAGGGCGTTCGCAATGAATGACGTGCGGTGCATGGGGATTGTTTCGTCATCGCATCCTCGATTAGGAAAGCACGCTGTCACCGATTTAAGCCAGATCATTGGTTTTTCGGGACATCTGCTCCTGGTGCACAACTTTTAGCGGCAAGCCCCGTTTAGGTATGGAGGAAGGTGGTTCCTTCGTCGACTAATGATTTGTTCATGCAGAAAGGTTCTTCAATGTGCAAAAAGCCATTCATTCTGACATCTCTTCTAGCTTGTGTTGGTTTTCTTCAACTGTGCATGCCTTCGGCGTTCGCAGATTCTCAAAAAGCCAAGCATCCCAAGATGCAGAACTCCAGTGCCGTGAAGTCTGAAAAAGACACATTAGTTCGACTTGAAAAAGTGGTCTCACGACTTGAGACGATTGTGAAATATTTGGAGCAGAAAGGACAGAAACCAACGGTAGCATCAATCAGACACCCTCGATTTTCTACCGATCACGGCAAGCAAAGTAAAAAACAGTACAAGCCTCATCGAGAAGTGCACAAGAACGAACGCGACAAGCACTCTCAGGGGAGCCATCGCTCTCATTCACGATCGGGACTCGCTCACCGAAATCATGGCTCACGCAAGAATGCTCAACACCGTCCGTGCCCGCACTGCAACGCGAAACACCTAACACATGAAAAAAACAGACAACACAACCTTGCACATCCTCCTGGTTGGTCTGCACGCCCTCAGCACGCACCACAGCCACCCCATCTGCCGGCACCCCCAGACCGCCCAATGCATCAAAAACAATCACCGAACAGTGGACACAAACAACTGCACAACAAGTCACGCGATCACCACAGCCCACATGATCACAAACCACATCCTGATGGTCGTCGTGTCATGGATCAACATGGTCCAAAAAATGCTCCAGTGCACAATCAACATCATGGAAAGCCCAAGGATTCTGCCGGCCATCATGCCGGCTCGAACGACAGGCCTCAAGAACATGTTGAACCACATGGCGCTGGTCCCCATAGCGCAGGATCTCATCGCCAACAGGATTACAACAAGCATCATCCCCCTGCACACTCTGGAGCACACCCACACCCCGATCACTCAAGGGCCCCACGTGCCGGCATGCCTCCTCAACAAAAAGATAGTTTTGAGAGCTCGCAACGCCGGATGAAAGAGGAAATGGGAAAGATTCTTGAAGCCAAACAAGTGGCCATGCACAAACAAATTGACAAAATCAATAAGGATGCAGAAAGAAAAATCCAAGAAATGGAAAAGCATATTCATATGCTGAAAAAAGAACTCATGGAACTAAAACAGAAGAAGTGAACAAAGAATCTGCATGAAGCATCACACCTAAAGTCGAGTGCCTGTGCAGATTCAGATTTCACAAGCCATCGCCGGAAGTTATCCACTGCTATCACAGGCTGTTCCCGCCTTTTTCATAACGCGGTGAAGCTAGAGACATACACTCTTGCAACCGGTGTGTTCTCTGGTTCTGTTATGACTGTGGATCATTCTTTTAACAGTACGGCCTGAGAGATCACAGAAACACAAGAAAACAATATGCCGCTACCATGGCCAGAGAACAGATAACATCAATGACTGAAATGAAAAAGGCAACTAAAGGTGTTACAAAGCACATTCGTGAGCAACGGGTACCGTGCGCCAAGACTGAGATGATCCATAACCTTCTGTGAGCAAGACATATCACCATGAAGAGCATATCCAACATTCTTTGGCACCTGTTCATTGCGGGAACGGTCACTTTCAGCCTTAGCACGAGCCAAGCAGATCAGCAGACACCACCAAATGTAGTGGTAATTATGGCCGATGACCTCGGCTACTCCGACATCGGATGCTATGGAGGAGAGATCGACACTCCCAACCTCAATCATCTCGCTGCCAACGGACTCCGTTTTTCTCAGTTTTACAACACTGCCAAGTGCCACTCTTCGCGTGTCTCCCTTCTCACCGGTCAGTACTGCATCGCCGCTGGCGACGTCAGCCTTTCCCATGCTGTCACATCCGCTGAAGTCCTTCGCAACGCCGGCTATTTCACTGCGATGACTGGCAAGTGGCACCTCAATGGTGAACCTACCGACTTTGGTTTCGATCGTTACTTCGGACACCTCAGCGGCGCCTGCAACTTCTTCAAAGGTGACAACTCTTTTCGGCTCAATGGTGAGAAGTGGGACGTCCCCACCATGCTCAACGATAAGACCTTTTACACTACCGTCGCCAATGTCGACTTCGCCCTCGACTTTCTCAATGAAGCTCGCAAGACGGATAAACCATTCTATTTGTATGTCGCTTTCAACGCTCCCCATGCCCCTCTTCACGCACTCCCTGAAGACTATGCTAAGTACAAGGGCCGCTACACCGAAGGCTGGGACGAGATACGAGACGCCCGCATCAAGAAACAGATTCAAATGGGAGTTCTCCCCAAGAACCAAAAGCCCAGTCCACGGCCCCCGCACATCCGCGCTTGGAACGATCTCGTTCCTTGGCAACGCGATTACGAAACGAACCGCATGGTCACCCTTGCCGCCATGATCGACCGCATCGACCAGGAGATTGGCCGCCTTGTCAACAATCTGAGGGCCAACGATGAACTCGACAATACGCTCATCCTCTTCGTTTCCGATAACGGCGCCTGCCCTTACGATCGTCGCGCTCCCTTGCTCGACGTCGAGCCAACCAACGGAGATATAGCCCTAGGAGACTCCACGCCTTGGGCTTGGGCTCGTAACGCACCCTTCCGCTTCTATAAGCAGAATCAATTCGAAGGTGGCATAAGCTCTCCGGGCATTGTCCACTGGCCTGACGGACTCAAGACCAAACCCGGTGCCATTGTCGACACCCCCGCCCACTTAATCGATGTGCTGCCCACGCTCGCTGATCTCGCCGGCGCATCTATTCCAGGCGAGTACCCGCTACGCGAGCTTCGGCCCGTCTCCGGTGTCTCTCTCCGCTCTGTTTTCGAAGGCAAGAAGCTCAACCGCACTGAGCCTATCCACCTTCAGTTCTCTTCGGACTACGGACTGCGCGACGGCGACTGGAAAATCGTCAGCTTTAAGGGTCAGGAGTGGGAGTTGTACAACATGGCTAACGACCGTACCGAGATCAACAATCTCGCAGCGTCTGAACCCAAACGCCTGGCGGCTATGGTTTCTAAATGGAAGAAAATGAGCCTTGAAGTCCTCCACTCACCCAAGCTCGCCAACCCGAAGATGCTTCCTGCCCAAACACCAAAATCCAACCATCAATGGACACTCTTCAGTAACTCCAATGAGCCCTTTCTCACCGCGCCAGGAAAAACCGTAACGCCAAAAAGCACTCGGAAGCCAAGAGACCGGAATAGTTCAATCCGTGCTCGCAAGAACACACAACTTAAGAGAACTGCCGAAACACTCCAACTGACATTCACCGGCGAAGACCCTGGCATCGCCATAGACTTTCGCGCCGCACCCATTTCACCAGCAGGCCCTTACCGCCTTGTCTTCGACCTCAGGACCACTTGGACAGGACAAGGCGACATCTTCTTCACGACAAACAAGAAAGCCGTCCTGCCGAAAGGCGAAAACATTACGTTCCCAATCGTTGGTGGCAACCAGTCTCAGCAAGTCCGACTCGATATCAATACTACAGAACACCTGCACCAACTCCGTATCGATGTTGCTGACGGCCCTGGCGATGCAACTCTGACCAACCTTCGCCTCCTCGACGCCAGCGGCAAAGTCCTCAAAGACTGGAACCAACGAAAATAACATACTGGAGAAGCTAGCAACACACTCGTTCCTATGAGATCGCGGACGTTCAAGAAACCAGGTTACGGAAAAAGTGCTAAGCGTCATCGATGACTTTGGAGGTGAAGGAAACCTGCAGTTTGCCATTCATGCTACATCTGGGATTGAATGCAGTTCCGCACAAATAAACGCATGAATTTTCATGCTCTTTCTCACGTGTTCGGTACTAACGCTGTAGCTTTTTGTATTGGAAACGATGAGGCTCATCAGCATTTTCACCAAGGCGTTCCTTTCGGCTTCTCTCATACACCTCAAAGTTTCCTTCACAAACATGAACGTAACCATCACCTTCAAAGGCAATAATATGAGTAGCAAGTCGATCAAGAAACCAACGATCATGGGTAATGACGACGACTGATCCCGCAAAGTGGGTAATACCCTCTTCGAGTGATCGAAGCGTATCAACATCAAGATCATTGGTCGGCTCATCAAGGAGCAATAAGTTTGCTCCTCCTCGCAACAACTTCGCAAGATGAACCCGGTTTCGTTCTCCGCCCGACAGATTACCGACTTTCTTTTGTTGATCGGGGCCCATGAAATTAAACTTGGCAACATAACTACGAGCATTCACTGTCCGTTTGCCGAGTTCAATTGTATCGTGACCACCTGAGATTTCTTCGAAAACACTTTTCTTAGAATCAAGCGCATCTCGACTTTGATCGACATAACCAATATCAACAGTTGATCCAACGATCACCTCACCAGTATCAGCCTTTTCAAGCCCAACAAGCATTCGAAAAAGGGTGGTCTTTCCTGCTCCGTTAGGACCGATAATGCCAACGATACCACCCGGAGGTAACCGAAATGATAAGTTTTCAAAAAGCAATTTGTCTCCAAAGGCTTTTGAAATATTTTTTACATCGATAACCTGTTCACCAAGGGACCGACTTGCTGGGATGAAAATCTCAACATCCTGATCTCGGGCAGCTGCCTGCTCTGCAGCCAATTTCTCATATGCAGCAACTCGTGCTTTGCTCTTGGCCTGCCTCGCCTTGGGAGACATTCGAATCCACTCTATTTCCTTATCAAGCGTTTTCTGACGGGCAGAGGCCTGTTTCTCTTCAAGTTCAAGGCGTGATTTCTTCTGCTCCAACCAAGACGAATAATTGCCTTCAAAAGGAATGCCTCTTCCATGGTCTACCTCGAGAATCCATTTGGCGACATTATCCAAAAAGTACCGGTCGTGTGTCACAGCAACGACTGTTCCCGCATATTCAGCAAGGTGACGCTCCAGCCAATGTACACTCTCGGCATCGAGATGATTCGTTGGCTCATCAAGCAATAAGAGATCAGGTTTTTCAAGTAGAAGACGACAGAGGGCAACACGACGACGTTCACCTCCCGAAAGATTCTCCACACCCCAATCAGCTGGAGGAAGATTCATCGCGTCCATCGCGATTTCCACCTGCCGGTCGAGATCCCAAAGATTTTTTGCATCAATCTCATCTTGCACACGTGATTGTTCCGCTAGCAACTTCTCCATGTCATCATCAGATAGTGGTTCGGCAAACTTAGCATTGATCTCCTCATAACGCCGAAGCACATTTCGAGAATGCTCAACGCCATCCATGACGTTTTCAAAAACTGTCTTGTCAGGATCAAGCTGAGGCTCCTGCTCGAGGTATCCTGCTTTGTACCCCTCTGCAAGTCTGGCTTCACCCTCAAATTCCGAGTCAATGCCAGCCATAATCTTCATAAGCGTGCTTTTGCCGGCACCATTTCGTCCCAGCAGTCCGATCTTGGCTCCTGGGTAAAAGGCAAGGTTGATGTTTTTTAGCAACTCGCGTTGGCCAAATTTTTTATTGAGATCGATTATTTGATAGATAAAAGCAGGCCCCATCTCGGATATTACACTCCCTGTCAAAAACACATTATTGGAAACAGTGATGAACCACTGTTGAAACAAACACCACGCCTGTGACCAAGATCGCCTTCCAAGTCGCACGCAACAACACCTCGTTGCAGCACATGCCTGCTTGGTCTACGATTCAGCCCGTACCTTTTAGTATACAGGAGTGACCCCTTATGGCGTCCTATGTTCATCCCGAAGTTCTCGTTTCTACTGAGTGGGTAGCTGAACATCTCAACGACCCGAACGTGAGAATCGTGGAATCAGATGAAGATCGTGCTTTGTACATTCAGGGACACGTACCAGGAGCCGTTGAAATTGACTGGATAACGGACCTGCAGGACCCTATTTGTCGTGATTACATCGATAAATCAACATTTGAAAAACTCTGCGCTGAACGGGGAATTTCAAACAAAACAACGGTTGTTTTCTACGGAGATAAGAATAACTGGTGGGCCTGCTATGCCTTTTGGGTCTTCAAACTGTACGGCCATTCTGACTGCCGTATCATGGATGGAGGACGCAAGAAGTGGGAACGTGATGGCCGATCGTGGTCAACTGATATCACCACATACCCGAAAGCCTCATACTCTGCTCAAGAACAAGACTCTTCTATTCGTGCTCTGAGAGATGACGTGCTAGCCCATCAGCAAAATGGCAATCAAATGCTTGATGTCCGGAGCCCAGAAGAATACTGTGGCGATCGCATGCACATGCCAGACTATCCAAATGAGGGGGCTGTTCGCGGCGGCCATATTCCAGGAGCACACAACGTGCCATGGCCCATGAACTGTCATGACGACGGCACCTTTAAGAATGCCGATGATTTGGGCTCTCTCTACCTTTCCCAACTGGATTTCAAAAAAGAGTCTCCTACTATCGCTTACTGCCGAATTGGTGAACGATCGAGTCTGACATGGTTTGTCCTAAAGTATCTACTCGGATTTAGTGATGTAAAGAATTATGACGGCTCTTGGCTTGAATGGGGAAACTGCGTTCGAGTGCCAGTAGTCAAGGGAGCCGACCCTCAAGGAGTTGACTCTGTTTCTCACTCATCACATTCTGGCTCTTCGGCCTAACGCCTCAACAGGCTTTGCTTTCATGACCAGCGTTAAAGATCGACTCGATATCATCGTCGAAGATTTTATTGATCTTGATAGCCGAGAAAAGTTACAACTTCTCGTCGACTTCGCAAATGATCTTCCGCCTCTTCCGGAAGAATATGCTCAACAGAAAGCAAAGAATATTGGCCGTGTCCACGAATGCCAAACTCCGGTATTTCTTTGGATGGAGGCTGATAACGGAAGCGCACGACTCGTCGCTGAAGTTGCAGAAGAGGCTCCGACAGTGAAGGGCTTCGTTGCTATTTTGGCTGAGGTCATCAAGGGGCAACCAGTCGCTGATGTATCGGCAATCTCAGAAGATGTTCTTGATAAAATGGGTCTTGCGGATGTGCTTGGCATGCTTCGAGCCAGAGGGCTTGGGGCAATCCTCACTCGCGTTAAGCGTGGGTTTGCTGAACTACCGACAACGTGAGATATCTCGATTTTTTGGAAGTGTATTGGGAAGGATAATAACCTATGACGATGCGAATCGTTGCAGGAGTCGATCTGGGCGGAACAGCTGTTAATTACACATTTCTTGATGAGAGCGGTCAGTTTCTCATCAAGGAACTTTTTGAGCATCCCGCTCGAAGTATCGACGGACCTGAAGTCTGTATCAATCAAATTATCCAAGGGCTTGGTCTTGCTGCTGATCACGCAGGGGCTCAACTTACGGATGTTGTTGCTGTCGGTCTCGATACCCCCGGCCCAGCAAGTGCAAATGGTGTCTTGAGTTCCAAAGGATCAACAAATTTTGTCCACTCGAACTGGGCTGGTTTTGATATTCGGGAAGCACTTGAACACCAGCTCGATACCCCTGTCGTATACCTCAATGATGGGAATGCTGCCGCTTCATGGGGACACGTTTCACTTTTTGGATCACAAAGTCATGCCACAAGCATCTCTGCCATTATTGGTACTGGACTTGGTGGAGGTGTTATTACTTCGGGTGATGTCGTTGTTGGGCGCCATGGCTTTGGAGGTGAACTTGGACATGTAACGATCCCATTTCATCATATTGAAGGCATCGATGGACTAGAACCCCGGTGTAACTGTGGACGGGTTGGTTGTCTCGAATCGCTCTGCTCACTCACTGCTATTCGAAAAAATCTTCTTCCATTCTTCCTGAAACAGCATGCAGATCATCCCCTCGCAAAGGAAGAAATAGGCACGGCTGCAAAACAGGTTCGTGGCCTGGCAGAAAACGGAGACACTCTTTGTAAGGAAATATTCCGAGTACAGGCGCATGCACTTGGACTGTTCTTTGATGAAATGATAAACGTTTTTGATCCTGATGCACTCATTGTTGGAGGTGGGGCAATTGAGACAACCAATGATTTTCGTGATTGGTTTATTGATCAAATCCGCTTAGGAATGCCTCCGCAAAGGGACGAACAGAAAAGTATCCCGATCCACGTCATTCCTAATGGAGATACTGCCGGAGCGCGAGGCGCTGCCCTTGAGGCCGCTAAATTAGTTCGCTCCAAGGAACACTCGGTCAGGCAACCTGATCAAGAATAGGCAATGTTGGCATTGCCCCTTGTTGTTTTGGTGATGACTCAGAACCAAAAACGACATCAGAACCCTGAGGAGCCACCCCAGATGGGGTTCTTCGCGGTGGACCAAACAAGGTCAGCCAGGCAGTTGCAACTAAACCTCGCACAGAGCCAAATGTAGCTTCTACAGCCGCTGGTTCGTACCCACAATGAACCATACAGTCCTGGCACTTTGCATTACCACTCTTGCGTCCATACGCCTCCCAGTCTGTATCGTCAATCAACTCACGAAACGACTGCACGTAGCCTTCATCCAGAAGGTAACACGGACGCTGCCAGCCGAACAGATTATATGTGGGCGTACCCCATGGGTGACATTCTAACTGCCAAGCGCCCTTGAGAAATTCAAGAAAAACGGGTGATTGATTAAATTGCCAACGCGAGGGCGCCTGCTCAAGTATCCTCCGAAAGAGTGACTGGCTCCGCTCACGTTGCAGAAAATGGTCTTGATCAGGTGCTTTGGAATAGGAATACCCTGGCGAAACCATCATCCCCTCGACACCAAGTGCCATGACCTCATCAAAGAATGCACGATAGCGATCAGAATCAGCATCTGTAAAAAGAGTTGAGTTAGTCGTCACCCGAAATCCCGCAGACAGAGCAGCCCGAATTGCCGAGATCGCAGTATCGTAGACTCCATCTCGACACACAGCATGGTCATGCTCTTCGCGAGGGCCATCAAGGTGAACAGAAAAGGCCAAATACGGCGAAGGAGAGAACCGCGAAAGCATTTTTTCAAGCTTAATCGCATTGGTACACAGGTAGAGATATTTTTTCCGAGAGACAATGCCCTCAACGATTTCAGCAATCTGAGGATGAAGAAGAGGCTCACCGCCAGGTATTGAAACAATCGGCGCACCACACTCTTCAACCGCCGCAAAACACTGCTGCGGAGTCAGATGGGATCGCAACACGTCGGCAGGATGCTGGATTTTTCCACAACCACCACATGCAAGATTGCAGCGAAATAGCGGTTCAAGCATAAGCACAAGCGGATATCTCTTATTGCCACGAAGTTTCTGCACAGCAACGTGCTTTAGAACCGCCAACATTTGTCCAACCGGCACACTCATGCGACCATCCCCCGAGTCAAGGCATCACATCGAAACACATCTTGCTCGGCCTGACACCACCGTGCCATAGCCATAAGCGGAAAGTACACACGATAGAAGTGATACCGCAGATAGAAAACTTTTGGGAAACCCGTTCCCGTGAACTCCAATTCCTGCCAATCACCATCAGGAAGCTGGTGATCGATGAGCCAACGAACGCCTCTCGCAGCAGCTCCTTCGACTTCCTTCCCTGACACAAGGCCCGCAATAGCCCAGGCAGTCTGAGACGGAGTCGCTACACCGACACCTGCAAGAGCAGGATCCGCATAGCTTTCAGGCGACTCGCCCCAACTTCCATCCGAATGCTGCCGAGAGGCAAGCCACGATAGAGCACGTTGCACAATCGGATCTTCCTCAGAAACACCAACGGCCCTTAATCCCTCAAGCACTTGCCACGTTCCATAGATGTAGTTTACTCCCCATCGACCAAACCAACCTCCGTTTTGCTCTTGGCAACTACGAAGATACTCTATGCCACTCGCGACAACCTGATTGTCACTTTGGTACCCAAGCCTCCCCATTGCCTCCAAAACTCGACCTGTGATATCAGGCGTACTCGGGTCAATCATGGCGTTGTGGTCTGCAAAAGGCACCCTGCAAAGTAATTCAAGATTATTGTCACGATCAAATGCCGCCCAGCCTCCGTCAGAATTCTGCATGGCGCACAACCAATCGAAAGCTCGCCTCGCCGAAACATCAACACGGCGCAATCGATCAACTGCAGACGGATCATCAGGAAACTGATCCGCTTGCCCAATCATGGAACGGCGCCACTCAGCAAACGCAATAAGGACCATGGCCGTATCATCAACGTCGGGGTAGAAACGATTGGCATATTGAAAGCACCACCCTGAAGCCTCTCGTGGCCTGAGACACGACGAAAGACCTTCCTGCCAATCGCCGACACCGCAAAGCTCATGATCAAGCAACCAATCTACTGACTTATTAAGCTTCCACCAAAACTCACCACCACCACAAATACCAGCCGCTGCTGCATCAGACAGTGAACGCAAGGTAATAGCGGTATCCCACACTGGCGAGCGACAAGGTTCAACACGACAGCTACCATCTTCCTCCGTTTCGATAAGTCCATGCAGTTGCCGCCAGGACTCTTGGACTTCAGGCGACGTCTCCTCGCACCCCATGGCCCTTAGCGCAACAATACTCCAAATAATAGGAGGGAAGATGGCCCCAAGACCATCACTGCCTTCAAAACGCTCTAACATCCAACGACGACATGCCTGCACAGCACGACTTCGAAGCGGCTGAAAACCAACGGAATCGCAATACTTTATGACACCATCAACACCCCGAAAGAAGTGATCCCAAAAGCCTCCTCCGCCAACTGATGGAGGGTTACCCAATTCCTCGGCATTGAACAACTCCTGCACACCCGCTGAAACAGGAATATTTCGAACAGGCTTGAATGACCACATCAGCGAAAGGGGAACAATCATGGTGCGTGACCACGCTGAAACCTTACTCAAGTTCAGAGGAAACCAGGCAGGCAGCAATACCATCTCTGGCGGCACGGCAGGGCATGCTGAATATGACACTTGCCCAAGAAGAGCAAGGTAAAATCGCGTAAAGCTATTGACAGCCCACGGCCCACCGGCACGACGGATCGCCACACGAGCCCGCCTCATCAATGAGGACGAGGCTGGGCACCCCGTCAACTTGAGAGCGAGATACGCCTTCACGCTCGCACTTACATCAACCGGACCACCTGGATATATCGACCATCCCCCAGATGACAGCTGCTCTCGCTGGATCCTGCGGGCACACTTTTTGGCATTGGGATGGTCGAGTTTCCCAGCCCATGCAAGAACAATGATGTATTCGCTCTCAAGAATACAGTCACCTTCAAGCGCTCCCCGCCAATGACCATCCTTCGCCTGCCGACGCAGCAACCATTCAACTGTTCTCTCGGCAGCCTGTCTACCGCGAGACAAAAGAGCGTTCTTCTCAATACTGAGACGAGCATGCCGCACGTTCGGTTCAGCCAGGCGATCGTGGCCTTGAGGCTCTTTCAAAAGATCTAGATCATCACCATCAATGGGACGTGGCGGTGTTTCAAAATTCGATCCAATGAGGCTCATCGATGCGTCCATGCATACGAGGAAGCGGGGAAAATATCTCTCGGAAGAAATATCTCACGGAAGAATAGAGAACGTTGCGAAAGCCAGCAACCCCGGCAGACAAGGAAAACCGAAACCCAATGGCGACAAAAAGACCCGACGGCAGACGAGCAGAAGAAGAAGGGCAAAATAGGGAAAGTCTAACGCGCAGGCACGGTATCCTCTGGCGCTGACTTAGGTAGTCGAAGCATTACGCAGGTTCCACCGCCCATATGCGTTTCAAGCTCCAGGACACCGCCATTGGTATCAATCAAACGCCACGCCTTAGAGAGACCAAGCCCAATGCCTCGCCCGGCTTCACGGCCACTAAAAAAGGGATCTAATGCTCTCCTTGCCGTCTCCTCATCCATTCCTCGTCCGTTATCAACAATTTTGATGACCGACAAAGCAGGTGCATTTGGATCATCCTTTTGAATGGGTTCGAGCGTCAATGTGACATTGCCACCTGGGTCGACTGCTTCAAGGGCATTAATAACCAATGCCCGTATGGCCTCCGACACTTGAGCACCATCGACCCAAGCATCAACGGCTTCAGCAGGAGCCGAATACTCCAAACGTGCATGTCGGACGGCAGCCATTGTTTGTGCATTTGCAAGCACATCATTCACAAGCTGACCTAATTCAACCAATGAGGGCTGGGGTCTCGGCGGCCGTGCAAAGACCATCAACCCACCAATCATATCTCTTGCCCGAAATGCCTGGTCTACAATGGTGGCCAACCGACGGCGCCGTTCAGGATCAACTTCATCCAAGAGCAACGCCTGAGCACGAGCCGCAATATTTGCCAACGGATTATTGATTTCATGCCCGGCACCGTACGCTAACTCACGCATAGCCGCCAAACGACCTTCGCGGACAGTATCATCAAAACGCTGGGCACTCATATCCAACGCTAATGCTGCACTGACAGCATCACGAAGAACTGTCGCCTCAAGAGAAGGCTCAACGGCTGACGCAGGAGGAAAGGCACTCGCCAGACGATCTGCACTCCCAGCAAGCACAGCGTCTACCAGTGTCTGAACTTCTTGACGAAGATCCTCAGCACCCTGCTGATGAGACACTACGCCAGCATCCACTAAGAATTCAGACCAAGATGCTTCCGTCAAAAATACTGCACCTCCAACACGCCCTGAACGCACGTCATCACTGAGAACCAACGAGTCGGCAAGACAACGAACCGCCGTTTGGCCAGCAACACCCGTGCGCCTCTGCCACTCAGACAAACAAACAGCCACAGATGGACAGCTACCAGCAAAATCCCACACGAGTTGCCAGCTTTTGGCACTTTCGTTTGCCAGACGTTGTTCAAAATCAAGAAAAAGCACAGCCCTCGCCAGACCAAGACAGGCCTGACGAGGGACTGGCAATGCTAACGAAGCCCGATCGTCACGTTCGAGCAGCAACCAGACTCCAGATGGTGACGCCATCACGAACCGGCAGCAACCGACTCCATATCCAAAAGACCACAGATGCGATCAACAAGAACTTCTGCCTCAAAGGGCTTTTGCAGAAACTCATTGGCACCAGATGCCTTAAGGTCCTCAATGCGATCGGGTTCACACATGCCTGAGATGCATATGATCTTTACCTCGTCCATTGTGGAATCGCTGCGGACACGCTGACACACCTCTTTCCCATTGATATCCGGAAGCATAACATCCAGCACAATCAGATCTGGACGATAATCCTTCACGAGCATCCCAGCATCAAATCCATTATTGACACTGCGCGTCTCAAAACGACCATCCCTCTCCAGAACATCTGTAATCAGTTCTACAAGATCTTGGTCATCATCTACCACCAACACTTTTCTTCGACCACTTTCTAATGCATCTGTTGGGATGCCATTGTCTCTCATAAACAAGAACAACTGGTCACGAGGAATTCTGCGAAACCGGCTGCCCGGAACGCGAAAGCCCTTCAGTTGCCCAGAGTCAAAACAGCGAATAATTGTCTGCTGACTTACTTTGCAGATCTTCGCTGCCTCACCGGTCGTATAAACAGTCTTTTGCATGCGCTCTACCTCTCCCTAGCCGCAGCACAGCTAGTCAAAACGGAATTCAGGCTTCCTCATCCGCGATTTAGCCCTGAACACCTAAGGCCTCCTGTTGCCATTCTCAAACGATACGACCACCAGTCTCCCAGATAGCCGAAGCGTCTGTCGCCGCTCTCCATCTCGACGAAATTGTCCAGAGGACACAAACAACGAAGAAAAGAGAAAGAATTCGGTCCATCACAGCACTGAGTCCTTTCCATCGTAGCCTCCTTGTTTGCCATCCTTGCCAGACACCGGACTCTAACGCCAGTCTGCGCACTGAGTCAATATCGCTCAAACCGCCGGAAACCACACATTTGCAAACTTTTTCCAGGCCACCCTCCTGCCCAAAAAGGCCCAGACATCGCCCAAGGACACCTGTGCCCTTATTCCGGCGAGGCAACCTCCAGCAATTCGATAGCCGGCTGGTTATCAAGCAATATATGTGCGACCCTACCAAACGTCCGAGAACGTCCCTCACTGCCTCCAAGGAGCTTTCTCAACCCCTCCTCAGGGACCACTTCGATTAATTGCACATTCCGCACTTCTCTCAATACATTTGCTTCGATCAGCAGTCGACCAAGAGGCGTTTTCTTGTTGCGTATGGCATCTGCAAGACTCGGCTCAACAACAGATAAGTTGAGACGCACCACGCCATACTGAACGATAGTCTGGTCTCCTTTGGCAAGTAAAATTTCACGTGCATATGCAAACTCGCTCCCAGCCTCTTCCCGGACTTGGACAACCTGAAGCGACACCGGACCACCATGATGACGCTCCATCGCAACTGTCATATGTGAGTTGTGGTTGAGCAGGGCGTGAAATGGTTCCGGAACGCGAGTTGCTTCGGCTGATTTGATCAGCGCAAAAGAATCTGTGTCGGCGTGGAAGATACCAAGGAGATCCTGGGATCTTTTGATGGAATCGTTAGCTGTGAACATGGTTAAGAAACCATATTGGATTCCACTTGCTCTGGAACTGCAAGATCAAGCAAAAACTCAAGTACTTCACGCACTCTCGGATGCTTGCAGGATGATGCAGCAAAGGACGCATTACTTCTCTGATCACTTACGATGTTTTCAGCCCGTCGAAAAACATCTGCCTTCAGGAAAAGCTGTTTCGCATCAGCAATAGACTTCGCATGGATGTCGTGGGAATGATCGTTGCCAATAGTCTGACGAGCAAGGCGAGCCAGTTTTTCCGCATCTTTTTCTTTGAGATGCTTCATGGCCAACGCCCACATTAAGGTTGGGCGGCCACCAAGAAGATCACTTGCTTCTTGGCGATCGTTTTCAAGATCACCAGTCCAATCTTTCAAGTCGTTGAGAATCTGAAAACCCGTGCCCACATAGTAAGCGAAGTTTCTAATATCACCAGAACGTTCAGATCCAACGCCAGCAAGATGCATGCCCATGAGAATTGCAACTTCAAACGCCGGCGACGTTTTCAGTCCGTAAATCGAAAGTGCATCTTCGGGCGAGAGCCTCTTATCAGCTTGGTCTCTCCACCACAATTCTGCACCTTGTCCTTGAGCAAGGCGCATATGCGCATCAGCAAGTAGTGACACCGCAATCGTTTGAGCAGACTGATCAATACCCTGCAGTCCAGAAACGATGCGATAGCCCAGACCAACAAGATAATCACCTACGTTCACCGCACACGGTACACCAAACTCAGCATGCATCGTGGGGCGTCCATACCTCTTATCATCCTGATCTTCAACATCATCATGGATCAGTGACGCCTTATGAAATACTTCAATCGCAACAGCACAGGATTTCACAACATCACGAGGAGTCGGACACACGTGCAGACCTGAAGCCTGTATATCACTCATGAGAGCGTCAAATATGGCCAACGTAATAAACGGACGGAGAAATTTGCCACCACGAGTGAGAAAATCACTAGCGAGGAGACCAGTTGACTGAAGGGGGGGAATAGCCGAGATTCCTGAAGACGATTGAGCAGGAATAATATTTCTGATTCCAAGGCCCTCGAAACGTTCACGCAAGGCATCTTGAGTGAACATTTCCGAAGCCTCCCGTAGTAATGGTAAATAGTCCCCAACCGGTGTAACAGCACCACCGGCAACTCCGAGGAGACCAAGAACCCAATCAACGTCAATCATTTGAGCAGTGGTTGCATCCGAACAACAATCAAACTGATCTCCTTGGATCGACTCAATCGGAACAGCAGCGACCGGCAGCCTTGACACCGGAAGTTTCCGAAAGGCTTTTTCAAGATCCTCAAGATGAGCCACTCCAAGAATTCCATCAAGTTGTCCGGATAACAGGTCACCAATAGCATCGACCGCACGAGAGCTAGACTCAACAACCCAGCCACTGTCTCGAGCCGCTGACCAGAGAGTGACGATTGAGCACTGAGGGCCACAGACATGAGGCATGCCTTCCTGCGGCTTACCGGTGGCTACGGGACAATCTGGCAGGAGGAGCAGCCTACGGCCCGACGACCCAGCACTCAGATGAGTCCGCCAGATTTCCGAAACGAGGGTGACCATGGTCCACCCGACATGCTCACAATCTGCCGATGCCCGCTGAACAAGCGTTTCGGCATATTTTTTCAATCCAAGGGATGTTTTTGCATCACTGGGAACGCGATCTGAATGCCATGACGAGGCTAGATCAGATGCCATTGCCCTCAGACGATCTCTCAGTCTTTTTGAAGACGGACAACGGGGCGTCCGGACTGAGTCAGCAACCATGATGTCAGATGAAGGAAATCTCATAATGCTGTAGAGGGAACCGGATAACACAACGAACGCTAACCAAAAACCCTCACTGACCGTCAAAAAAACGGTGTAAAAGCGAATCAACCCGCAAAAGACCCTTCCGGGTGAGCCGAAGTTGCCCCTCAACTGGCTCAAGAAATCCATCAGAACGAAGGCACTCCCAGTCTGCCGCCCATTCCTGAAGAGGATCGATGCCAAATTTCGCCTTCAAGCGATCTGTGTCAAGCCAGCCTCGTTTCAGACACAGCACCATTTCACGAATGAGAAGTTCTCGGCGAGTGGGCACCACCCCTCGTGTCACGGGCAACGTTTCACCCTCAACCGCCGAAAGGTAATCATCCCAGTGCGGTGCATTTTGGTAATGAATACCGGAGAGATGACCAAAACTGGCAACCCCCAGTGCAACCAAATCACTCCCTTCCCACAACATATCTCGATATCGAAAGTGCACGCGAGCAGGATCACGAACAAGTGTGTAGCCACTAGAAACCGAATAGCCGTTGCTTATAAAACGCTCAAATGCTTGATTCACCCACTCACGTTTGGTGGGCCAATCTGCAACCGGTGTCTGTCCACCGGACTCTCGTGCATCGTGCACAAACGTTGTATTGACCGGTAACTCCATTTGGTAAATGGTAATGCTATCGGGTTCGAGGGAGAGTGTTTTTTCAATATTGGTCTCCCACGATTCATCAGTTTCACCGACCATCCCGGCAATTAAGTCAACATTTGTATTGGGAAACTCTGCCTGCTTAATCCAATCCCAGGCTTTCATAATTTCTGCCGAGAGATGCGCACGACCATTTGATTCCAGGATTGTGTCATCGAAGTTTTCAACCCCCAAAGAAATGCGCGTCATTCCAAGTGATTTAAGAGTCTGAACTTTTGGTTTTGAAAGTGTTCCTGGCTCACATTCAAATGTGACCTCCTCAGCATCTTCCCATCCAAAACTTTTATGAAGACCTTCCACCAAACGCTCTAATTGCTTCGCTGATAAAAACGAAGGAGTCCCTCCTCCAAAATAGACATACCGCAGGACGCGCCCATGTATCGCGCTCTGCGTGGCTGCTATGGAAGCCTCTCTGGCAAGTGCCTGTGAATATCGCTCCACATCTTTTGCACTTACTTCCGTGTAGACACGGAAGTAACAAAACTTACAACGCTTTCGACAGAATGGAATGTGCAAATAAAGACCCAGCGGTTCATCCGTCGGAGGGGTGCCAAATGCCTTCAACACCTCAGGCACGGCCTCCTCGTTCCACCTTGAAAAAGGTGGGTAGTTCGCAACAAAATAACTACCTGGCTCAGTTGTCTCGCTCATGATGATTTGGTCAGTGTCATTCCTCTGGCAGCCAACAAATCTTCAAAATCACGCAAATGATAGGGAACTTTCGCCTTATCAAGCACCCCACAAAGACCACGCAGGGCAATACCCATACCGTCTGGTCCACTTGTGCCACCAAACTGCCCACCTCCGCGCACGTGTGGTTCCAAGTCAACAAAAACTCCAGGGATCCCACGCCTCTTGAGCTTTTTTGTGAGAGTTGGGAGCATCGTCTTGAGATCACGCATAATTTTCACATGACCACCAACTCCGAGATCTGCCGGAACGAAATTTGCCAACGTATCTTCCTCTACGTGTCTGCCGCGCACCGAACGACTCACCCTTCGATAATCCTTAATGTGGATCCAACCGAGCCCTGGCTTCATTGCCTCCCACTCTTTGTACACATCTGCCGTTGAATACCCCTGAACGATCAGATTAGCAGCATCAAATACCAGCACCAAAGCGGGATGATTGACTCGACGATGGATCTCTGCCAAGAGTTGCCCCGTTTGACCAACGAGGTTTGCCTCAACCTCAAGCCCAAAGGTCAAGTCAGAGCGATGACATGCCTCGGCAATTTGACCAATCTGATCCGTTGCCTGCTCAAGATAGTTCGATGGGTTTTCTCCTCGCGGATGATAGAAAGAAAAACCTCGAATAAGCTTTGTCTCGAAGGCATGCGCCAAATCACAAACTTTTTGAACATCTTTTTTGAGGTACTGCTTAAATGGAATATATTTATTGTTCGTTCCGTCTTCTTTCTTTATGAGCTTTACCTTACCGATTGGAGATGCAATAGATGCCACATTCAGACCATAGCGATCTTCAAGATGACGGACTCTCTGGATATCTTTCTTCGTAAGATTCATTACATTTTTGATGCCTGATCCGACATCGATGTGCCGAATGCTGTAGTACTCCAAGCCGATTGCAGCAAGTGCAGCAAACTGTTCAACAGCAGAGAGATCAAAAGCAGCTTCATCAGCAAGCGCTGAAAGCAAAATACGTGGTGCCCTCGTCATTGAAATTTATCCTTAACTATCAGGCATGAAAATGAGTGCCATCCGACTAGCTTACTGGTTGAAGGTCACTACCTGAGGGGTGGGAGATCACAATCTGGGAAGAAATCCCACCTCGTGGCGTAAAATGTGCAACAAGCGTGAGTTGTCTCGGCTGGAGAACTTCAACCATATCATCAAAAATGCGATTTGTAACATTTTCATAGAAAATGCCTTCGTTGCGGAATGACTGCAGATACAATTTGAGGCTCTTCAGTTCAATACAAGACGACTCTGGAATATAACGAAATGTAAGTTTCCCGAAGTCTGGCTGACCTGTTTTAGGACAGACTGAAGTAAACTCAGGACAGCTGATTTCAATGGTATAGTCACGACCAGGAAACTGGTTTGCAAACGTTTCCAAAAGGTCACGAGAAGGAGTGTTGTGTGTCATGAGAATGAGTGTGCCATGAATCCTGCAGAATCGAAAGCGGTAGCCGTTGTTTTGCTGTCAGGCGGCCTAGACTCTGCTACCGCGGCTGCCTGGGCTCTCCGAGAAGGCTACTCACTCGTAGCTCTTTCATTCGATTACGGCCAACGCCACCGGATAGAACTTGATTGTGCCAAAAAAATCGCATCCAGCCTTGGTATCTCAGATCACGTAATCCTACCTGTTGATCTCAGAGCCTTTGGTGGAAGCGCTCTTGTTGATCCTGATATCGATGTTCCAAAAGGCCGAACAAGCGACGACATGGCAACAGAAATCCCGGAAACATATGTCCCAGCAAGGAACACTATTTTTCTTTCTCTGGCTCTGGCGATGGCTGAAACAAGATCTGCTGAGTCCATCGTGTTGGGTGTCAACGCCATTGACTACAGTGGGTATCCCGACTGCAGGCCGGAGTATCTTGATGCATTTCGTACGGTTGCTCGCTTAGCAACCAAAGCAAGTGTTTCAGGACACCCCATACAGATTCTTGCACCACTGATTTCCTTATCAAAAAAAGATATTATTCAACTTGGACTTCAGCTTCGTGTGAACTTTGCTTTAACAAACAGCTGCTATGACCCAAAGCCTTCTGGACAGCCTTGTAATGAATGTGATTCGTGCACCCTGCGAGCAGAAGGGTTTGCAAGCGCCGGTGTCATCGATCCGCTCCTTGTGAAGAACTGTGAAGATTTTGATGCGAATCAATGAAATCTACTCATCACTTCAAGGCGAGGGTCTACTCGCAGGGACACCAAGCGTTTTTATTCGAATCACTGGCTGTAATCTTCGATGCCACTGGTGCGACACGCCATTTACGTCATGGGAACCGACCGGAAAGCAGATGACCATACCGGAGGTTCTTCGTATCGTTGAAAAACATGAGCAACGGCATGTTGTTGTTACAGGAGGAGAGCCATTGCTCTTCAGTGAGACTGTGGATTTGTGCAATCAGCTTCGTCACCAGAGCTATCATGTCACAATTGAAACAGCTGGAACAGTCATCCCGCAGTCATTCGGAAATGAGATTCACTCGGACCTTATGTCAATCAGCCCGAAACTCAGTTCGTCCAGTCCAGATACCAACACTTCATTATCATGGTCAAAACGACATCAGGCCTCCAGAAGACAGGACGATATTCTCAGATCCTTGATCGCTTCTGGCCCCTGGCAAATGAAATTTGTAATTGAGACACGTGAAGACCTTGATGAGGCTGATGCATGGATTCAGGATCTTCAACTTCAACATCGTCACGGTGTCATCTTCATGATGCCTCAGGGCATATCAAAAGACCACTTGAGCCGGACATGTGCTTGGCTTTCTAACGCCTGCAAGCAGCGTGGCTACCGACTGGCTAATCGTCATCATATTGAATGGTTTGGAAACACACGAGGCACTTAATCGCCTGGTTTTTTGACTGGCCCTCGAGGACCACAAATAAGAACGGTGGCAGCACCAACTGCCACGACCAGCATTCCTGCCAAAAACCATGGACTGACAGTACTCATGGGGGTGTGTGCGAAAGCTAATGTTGCAAGCGTGTTGATAACAGGAGCACACCCAAACACAACTGGCATGACGGTAAAAGGCTTGCCTCCACAGGTAAAAGCAAGAATCGTACCAAGAGCACCGATGGCCCCAAGTGAACCGGCAGATAGACTCATCAGCGTGCCCCAGACGCCCCAATTACCATCATCCCCAAGCGGACGAAGCAGCAAGAATGGCACCACGACAGCAATGAGGAAATAGGCAACACCAATACAGATAAGAGGGCGAAGACGACTGCCTCCCATCGTGGCTTGCCCACGGTGGAGAACCGGTCCGTAGGCACCCCAAGACAACATCGCCAGTACCGTTGACAAAAGCACCTCAAGAAACTGTTCTGTTCGTTCTTGAACAGCACCTACAGCTTTTGATTCTGCCTCGTCCATGACTGCACTGACAGCCATCTGGTCACTCTGGGGCTGCGGTTGGGGCTTGAACACAAGCACAACGACGGCACCCGTAATGACAAGAATCAGTCCAGCAAGAAATGGAGCCTTCAACTGGCTAAAAGACTTGTTCATGAACGCCGTCAGAAGTGTATTGACAACAGGAGCCCCCCCAAAGACAAGTGGCATCACATAAATTGGTTTACCACCAAATCGCAATGCTAAAATCACAGCAAGGGCACCTAATGCACCAACTGTTCCAGCAAGGAGACTCCAGAGCGTGCCTTTTGATGTCCAACCACCGCGTTCACCGCGACGAAGCAAAATGAGGGGAATCAACACTGCAATCAGAAAATAGGCGATCCCCACACAAATAAAAGGGCGTAACGCTGACTGCATCGCATCCTTACCAACGTGGAGAACTGGGCCATAGAGCCCCCAACAAATGGCGGTCAACGCAATCGCACCCAACATTCCTAACATCTGCATCATGAGGTCGTCTCCAGAAATTTGATTACATCCATTCCTACATCCTCCACGGAAAGAAGCCGCATGCAATCGTGATGCTTGAGCGGGCAGATTGGCTGGCCGCATGGCGAACACGGGAGGTCAATACGTGCTGCAACAACGTCGTCATGCTCGCTCTTCCCGAGCACGGGATCCATGGGACCATGGATGACCACCGTTGGACGCTGAAATGCTGCAGCAATATGCCGGGGGCCACTATCTGTCGAAACAACAACAGCAGCACGTTGAATAACTGATTTTGACAACCCAAAAGGAATTTCACTTTCATCAGCAAGACTCCGAACAGCCGGATGCCCCACAGAACGACACACGGCTCTTGCTTCGTCTCTATCTCCCGGACCACAGTGGATAAGAATACGCGCGGCAGGTATTCGCTTAACCAGGAAATGACTCAGTTCTACCACTTTCTCATTGCCCCATTGCTTTGATGGGCCGGACGCTGCCCCGTCATTAAGCACTATCAAAGGAGTAGACTCATCAAAGCCTGGGAACAATCGTTTCAACACGGCATGACCGAGGTCTCTGTCCGCTGGCATGATTGTAAGTTCTAAACGTAATGGTTCGGATGGCATGCCGAGCCTCTGCCCCAACTGCACAGGATACGATGCAGATGAAAATGGTTTTTGATACCAACCATCGCGTGGAGGCCTCACCGCATCAGTCAAGAAAAAGCTTCGATAATGCATTGCCATTCCGATTCTTCGCTGAATGCCCCCAAAAAAAACAAGCGATGCACTTGAAAGTGAGTTTGGGATCACGATGGCCGCGTCTGGTTTGAGGCTGCGCAACTGCCTCACAACCGACATGAAGCCAAGCTCTGGCCGTGTGCTATGGCGGTCATAGAAAATTGTGTCATCAAACCACGTTGACCCTGACAGGAGTTCAAGAGCGAGAGGACGCAACACACCTGTTATGCGTGTGCGATGGAAGTGACGCCGTAACCCGCGCAACAATGGCGTCGACATTACAACGTCTCCAACCCACCGAGGCATGATCACAACAATATGGTGCATGAGCAAAACCCATCAAAATACGAAGGCAACGCACACTGTCATTCACTTGGCGGACGAATTGGAATAACTGTCTCACAAGCAGCAAAAAAACCAGTTAGGGCTGCAGCAAAGAGCGTAAGAAAAGCTGTCAAAACAAGCCATGCCCAAGGAACATTCGCTTGACCGTTGTAAAGAAGGGGTGACAGCACTAACAACGCACTGATGCCTCCAAGACCAAGACCACTACCGACTAACAATACTGTCTCTCGAACGATAAGACCACGAAGTCGACCAACAGTGAATCCTATCGATCTAAGGAGGGCCATCGCTCCACGTCGTTCAAGAACACCCTGAAGTTGAACGGCAGCAACACCAAATGTACCGAGGAGTAGCCCAAGGCTACCCAGTATTTGAAAGCCTGATAAAAATGTATTCTGGACAGCATAAAGACTTCGCAAGCGATCAATGGCCATCTCCACAGAAACACCAGCATCTGCCCACGCTGTTGCAATGGCTGGACTCACCACTCCTTGATCCTGAGCAGACAGGGCGGATGCATCAACAAGCGCCATAGAGTACCCCGACCTTTCGGGAAAGATACGAACAAAGTTTTCTTCAGATGTAATCATTGCTCCCTGAAGCAGCCCGGTCTCAAGTAATCCAACGATCTTCATCATATGCGCAGGGTCTCCATGCTCATTCAAATAAGGAAAAACTGAACCAACTCCTCCAAGCTTGAGCCCCCACTGTGCAGTAGCCTGATCCAAGATCACGGGGATACATTCTTCCTGCTCTAACTCCTCACTGAGCAATGACCAAGGGCTTGTCATGTCTGGACTGAGAGAAGCATGTGAAACAAACCGAAATCCACCTCTCTCTATGAACGACGGACTTACGCCAAGCACCCGCGGACGTGTCGCAGCATACAGATTTGTACAACTCGCATCGTCTCCCCCGTTCGAGCGAATTCGTTCAGTCACACAAGCCTTTAGCACTGTCTGCTCTTCTTCGGATAACCCAAGTGAGGCCACCGTATCTGGATTCTCTATATCAATTCCGTTTGGTTCCCCAAATGACGCAATATGAGTCCAACCCCCAGTTGGAGATTGTAAGCTATCAGGTTGATCTGACAGCTTTAGTGAAAACGCTGACACGACAACCACCAGAAACTCGGCTAACGCTACGATAAAGATTACGGCAAATGATCGGGAGCGTTTGAAGAAAATACTTCGATAGGCCAGTTGACCAATCGAACGAATAACACCATAACGACAAGTCGTGCTCTGCACGTAATGTGTGTCACTATCACGTAGCAACCGCAAGGGTGTACTTCTTGATGCACGATGTGCCGCCCACCACACTGCCGCCAAGGATATTCCGGCAGCACAAACCATTCCTGGCCACATCGAGCTCAAGCGAGGATACGCCGCAACAAAGATCTGCTGTGAACCTGCTGCTACTGCTTCATTCCAGGAATGACCAAGCCATTCTAGAAGGGTTATTGACCAAATCGGTGCCACAACTGCACCAAGTAGCACACCTCCAAGAATGGCTATTCCCCCAACACAAAGAAGAAGACGTGACAGCCGAAAATCTGGCCAACCTAATGCTAATAACACACCTGCATCACGGTGATGAGCGATCACAATAAGACGAAAAAGGAGCCACTCTAAAATAAGGCCTGCAATCACAACAACCGATGAAAGACCAATAAAAAGTCCACCAAAGGGTGTCGATCCACGGGCAGCAGTAACCGCCCTACGAGACAGAGGAACGACGCGAAAGCCCGGTGTTTGCTCGGCGAGTAATTCTGCAAACACCTTTTCCAGCTTATCTCGATCCACCGTTTGACCGAAAGGCACGTGCCACGCTGTTGTTTCTCCGAAGCGGCTCCCTGCAATATCACGTGCCGTTCCTAAAGACACAAATGCCTTTGGGCTTGCACCATACTCTTGCCAGTATCGATCGTCCTGATCATTTGGTGGTGTAACTCGAACGATTCCTTCATTAAAAGGGAAGGGCGGGTCCCAATCCGCTATCGATTTTTCATCCGTGATACCTTCAACCTCAGGAACCATTTCCCTCGCGATTGCAACTCCCTTCATAGCAGCAATGCCGCTGATCCGAAGGGCTGTGACTTGTTCTTCAACTCGACCGTGGAGAGTCTCGGGCAGGAATGTGGCGACTTCGATCGTATCACCAATACTCACCGGAGTTCCTTGCGCAGCCAGATCATCAGCCATCCATTGATCTATGATGATTTCACCATAACCTGGCAACTCTAATGGCTCGGCATCTTCTCCTACGAGCCTTCCCAATGGATGATCAACCGTATCAAGTCCAACGACAGTCGAGTACGGAATCATTGATTTTGAATTTTGTGGTCTCAGTGAATTTGCAAGAAAAACAAATGAGCGATGCCCTCCAAGAGGTTCGAATAGTTGCTGCGCAACCTGATCGATATCTCGATCTAACAGGAGTTGTTTGCTCACGAGACGAAGTGTGGTCGACTCATCTGCCCTATTTGAAGAAACCGTGAGCAAAAGGCCGTAATCTGATAGCGTTGGCCTCAAACAACCCTTCACCTGCTGCAGCAAACTATCGTTTCTCGAATCCTGCTGCCTCGTTTTTGCAATGCAAAACAAAACATTAGCAGTTATATTCTTCCTGAGAATAGACTGCATGTCAGACAGTGATGCCACAACTAGTCCACCAGTTACTTGGGTCGGCTGAATTGAAAAATCTCCCAAACTTTCCTTTGGCAGAATTGTTTTCACATCAAGTCTTCGACTTCTTGTTTCAAGCGTACGTCGCCCAAGCGGACTATCTCCCGGAATCGCTGGGCGATCAACAACACGAAGAATAACGGGCTCTCCAGCTTTAATGCCAAGTACTTCTGATAACGATGCATTGACTGACACTTCATTCAAGGCAAGTTGTGGCGAATGCTTGAAACCAAGGGAAGAAAGCTGATCGCATGCAAGAAGTGTTGCTCGAGAGGTTACTCGACCACGTTGCGCCGTAGCAGGCACCTCAACAGACACTTCCATAACTAGTGCCGGCACAACCGTTTCGGCCTCAATGCAATCGGCAAGTTCACGGGCAAGCTGTTTGCGAAAAGGCCGATTTGATAGCACGGCAGTATCGATCTCACCGAGCCTCGAGAGAGCTACTTTGAGAAGTCCTCTTTCCATGGCATCACCGACACCAAGTGCTCCTGAAATGGTTGCTACGACGATACCACTTGATACTGCAAGCGCAAAAACCTGCGGCCACCAGGCGAGTGAGCATCGCCACGCCAACCCTATAACTGAGCGCACAGCACTAAAATTCTGCTTCATGAGGATGCCAGTCCGACTGCCGGAGGCTCAAGACGACCATTCACCAACTGGCAAACCGTGCTTTCATCACTGCATCCAAGTCTCGCGGAAATTGACTGCGAATGGGTCACAACAATAAGCAATGCACCTGTTTCGCAAGCTAGCTCAACAAGAAGATCACTGATTGTTGCAGCTGTTGACGCATCAAGTTGACCTGTCGGCTCATCTGCAAGAATCAGACGCGGCCTATTGATGAGCGCACGCGCAACCGCCACTCGCTGACGTTCACCACCTGAGAGCTGTGCTGGAGTGTGAGTCATTCGATCAGAAAGACCCACTTGCTTGAGCAACTCACGCCCACGCGTTTCAATTTCCTGCGTTACAACACCAGTCGCTAATGCAGGCAAAACAACATTATCTAAAGCTGAACATCCAGCCATCAAATGATGTTCTTGAAAAACAAAACCGATCTGATTGTTACGGTACGCTGCTCGACCGGCAGGAACTGCATCAAAGGGATCAACACCATCCAGAGACACATGGCCTTTCGTCGGGTCCTCAAGAACTCCGAGGATGGAGAGCAGTGTACTTTTGCCTGAGCCACTTGGGCCCATGACGATCATGCGCTGCCCAGACTTTAATTCAAAGGACACGTTGTCCAGGACACGAACTGGCCCTGCAGACGAGGGATACTCTTTCGACAGGTCATCTACTTTCAGCACAGTAGCCCTCATGACAATCATTCACAATACGGCTCAAGACGGTCAATGATATCTTGTGGAATCAGAACTGCCTCAGGTTTTTTGTCGGGATGCATCAGACAACGCACGGTGACAACTTGCCCTTCTGCAATCAGTTGTTCATCTCGCTTGAAACTAAAAGCATACGTAACGCTTGTTCGACCAATGCTTCTTACTGCAATTGCAATCGTTACTTCTTCACCGAAATGAATGGCCGATTTGTAATCACATGAAACGGAAACGCGAGGCCAACTGGCATCAATACCACTCGAAAGACGATCAACGACTCGCACTCCCGCCGTTCGCAGAAGTTCATGTTCCACCGACTCCATCCAAAAAAAGAATGCGGAAAAATGAACAATCCCAGCAGCATCGGTATCACGAAATTCGACAAGCCGCTTCGTAATGAGCGGCCCCCCGGCATGCTGTGACTGAGGGGCAGAATTGGTCACGCTAAAAACACCTGACGAGACAGGTGGCAACTACTCTCCAACGTAGGGGAGTAACGCCATGAAGCGGGCCCGCTTGATCGCCGTTGTAATCGCATGTTGAGAGACAGCAGTGCAACCATTTTTTCGCCTACCGATAATCTTCGCCTGCCGGTTAACCAACTTGCCCAACAAGTCCAAATCTTTGTAGTCAACCCACATCGGTCTTGGACGAACTCCATCAATGTACACGGGATCTCTTCGCTTTACTTTTGCACGAGGCTTTGCTTTTTTACGGCTTGACTTCGCAAATTTTGATGGAGGAGGACTCATAGACTTTTTTTCTCACTAATGCGTTCAAACAAACTCACAGTAATAGAATGATATATTTTTCAGTGAATGCAAGGGTACACAAATAATGTGCACGGGGGCCTTTAGCAACAGCCAACGGCCCCCGTGACAAATGTTTTGATGAGGAAAAACTAGTAGCGATCTCCGCCGCCACCGTATCCACCACGGCCACCGCCGCCGCCGCCGCCGTATCCACCACGGCCACCGCCACCGCCGCCGTATCCACCACGGCCACCGCCACCACCAGAGCGAGGCGTTCTCTCACGAGCCTCATTCACTGTAAGTGGACGACCGTTGACCTCATGACCATTTAATGCAGACACAGCTGCCTGCATACCTTCGTCTGTTTCCATTTCTACAAAACCAAAGCCACGGGAACGTCCAGTCTCCCGATCAGAAATGACTTCAGCACTCCGCACCGCTCCATGCGGAGAAAACATCGCCTCAAGATCAGCATTCGTGGTTGACCATGGGAGGTTCCCCACGTAAATCTTCCGAGCCATAACAACGCAACCTCAATTCCCGGGAGCAAAACAAAACAAATCGACTCATCGACCATCGCCGATCGCACGAACCGCAACTCCCGATCGGACCGGAGGGTGCAGACGAGGTCTGTCGAACTAGCAGGAGGTTACCACTTTCAGAGTGCCCAGACAACGGTGGCCGCAGTTCACAGATGTTTCAAACACATCAAACGACGAGAAAATCGCACAAACAAGCTGTTTATGGGCGAAAAAGCTCCTCCGGGACGGGAAACTGGGCGGTGCGTCCCAATTCATCAAGTCGTCGCTGCTGCCCAGACTCGGGCCACGGCGTCACACCTTCTACCTCAGGCATGAGTTCTACAAGCTGGGCGATCAACATGGCAACAAGCCTGCCAATGGCTGTCCCACGCGCCCGATCACGGATTGCAGTAGCCGTTTTCATTAATTTTATCATTCGTGATCGCTCTAAGACAGGACCGGCTAATTGTCCGTCTGCCTCCACCAAGAGTTCAGCAACAGGGACTCCCAAAACCTGCTGCCACTTAAGAAGCTGGGATAAACAAAGATCACAATCCGCCTGCTCCTGACGACGCACTTCGGCCAAGGATATACCAAGTCTCCGCGAAGCATTACGAAGACTTACTTGTTGACGTTGTCGAACATGCGCAATGCGGTGGAAACATTTGTTTTGATGTCTTTGATGATGGAGTGGATCTCTGCCACCATTTCGAATGTCTTCAAATCCAAAGTCACATTCATGTGGACAGTCGACGGAAGCCATGGCGTACTCTCATTGTTGGGTGTGTTAGTAACTGAACTTAAAGGCACTAACTTGCATCTACTGTGCCAAAACAGAAAAAAAGACACGAACCTGTTTGTCTAGACTGATTTATGAACAAGCATCCACTCATTTCACCTTATTAAGGTTGCATTTTGCGGCAGACCGCAGCAAAACTGCTCTACACGTACAACTGCAGCAGAAGTGATGCGTTACAAAAAAAAAGAAAACCGACCGCTTTACAATCTGGACTGCAGGAAATTGCTGTTTATGCACTGCAATGTGAGGTCTGAGGCACTACGAACCGACGCAGGAAAAAATCGTCAAATGAAAGCCTTCCTCTGGAAGGCTACTCGACATGGAGAGATTAATCCTTCGATTCAATCACACGAATCAACTCCTCAACAGCCTGAAGATCAACATCGTCAGGCCTCTGCTCCATAAGCCAGCGGGCGTCAGTCAACGCAAGATCAAACTGTTTGAGACGATGTGCCGTAATCATTCGCAAAATACGGGTGCGGGAAGTTGCCTGATCTTCATTGATCGTTATTAAAGCATTGAGATATCGAAGCATCTGCTCCGTATTCTCAGCCCGGTTAGCAATCCCCAAAAGATTGTTCAGCATTCGACTAAGGATTGCTTTCGGCGGAGAGATATTGAGGTAGTCCTCACTCCAACTGTCACCTGATTGTTGTATTAATTGTTGCAAATCTGTTAACCGCAGTCGCTTCCCGCGATCAAATGCATCAATCCACTCTTTGTCACCCGCATTATTCACAAACTGCACAAGAAAGTGACCTGGAAACCCCACTCCCTCAACAGACACTCCAATGGAGCGAGCAAGTTCCATGTAGATGATGGACAACGTAATTGGAATACCTTCTCGATCATCCAGCACTTCATTCACGTAACTATTGGCAGGGTTGTAGTAATCACCTCGACTACCATGAAAACCCCGTTCATCAAATAGTATGCGGTCCAGTACTGCAAGCCGCTCGTATCCGGCCATATCATCTGTTATTTGATCTTTGATATCACTTGATAACCGAAGCATTTGCCGTTCGTACGCCGAACGATCCAGTTCAGGATGATCTAACTGAGCAATGATCAGTGCAGCGGTGAAAACATTTATTTTTTCTTTGGTTGCTTGGCGAAGCCGCTCGAGAATCTGCTGCTGCTGAATAGTTGTAGCCAAGGCTCGAAGCTTGTCCGCTCTCCTATCGAGCTTTACCGCTTCGAGCATAAGAACTTTTGGAGCAAGATCTTCTGAGACGAGCGGATCAACAAGTTTGGCAGAAAATTGGCTCAAAGAGTGTTCGTCAATGAGTTGCATGACGCGAGAAGCAATATGCTTTGGTGGTCGCATGAGAGACACTTCTTGGCCAGCCTCAAATCCCTTGAAATCGGCCTCGGTTCCACGAAAACTGGCAAGCCCTACTCGGCCTTTCTCAATAGAAAGGTTTTGACGAATCACTTCTTCATCATTAACAAAACAGGCAATGTCCTTTTGGTTAAATTTCACTCGCAAGTGATTCCACTCTCCTGGCCGGTATGCCGTGTGCTCCAACTCTTCAAGGACTTTCCACGAAAACACGTCTGGTCCGTTAAAACGGGTAAGCCTGAGTTTCCCTCCTGATGGATAGAAACCGTAATGACGGTCATTGCCATCCGAAGCAAATACAAGCCCAGCAGCTCCTGTTTCCTCATGGATCCTTAATCGCACAGCAACCTCAAAGGGCGGCTCACTATCTGGTGTCGTGCTCAGGCACAACGTGCGACCGCCAAATCCGTCTCCCTGACCGCTTACCGAAAGAACGCCAGCACGCTGCCTCCAACGAGCACCACCAACAATATTCCACTCTTTCTGGTCAATCGCACCAATCGTAAGCCATTGATCCATCAGTACGGTATTGGGATCACCTAAAAGATCAGTGAGATACTTCACTGCCACAGCAAATCCCAGATTGGGTGTCACAAGTGACTTCATTGTGAGAACGCCATGAACGTTGCCATCCCTATCCAATAAAGGTCCACCACTATTCCCCGATTCAATGGGGATGGCAATTTGAAGCATTTTGATACCTTCGATTTGTCGTGTCGCCGATAATCGTCCAGTCACAACACTCCTTTCAAGTCCATGAGGATTACCAACTGCCACCACCTCCTGGCCATCTGCAAGCTGCTTCGGTTTTGCGAACTTAAGTGGCACCAGTGTTTTTGAGTTGATTCGGATCACGGCAAGATCAGCAGCTTTATCAAATGCATGAACAGCTACGACTTCGTACATCTGACCGTCAGGTAACTCAACAGATATCGGACGAGCCTCTCCAATCACATGCAGATTGGTGGCGATCAGTCCATCTTTCGAAATAACAAAACCAGTTCCAAGACCATTATCCTGCACGCCTCGGCCTGAATGTCGAATGGTCACAATGGATTGGCGCACTTGGGTGACAAGATCTTCAACAGACGGTGGCTCTTCCGAAAAGCCTGAAACCGAGGCGGCAACGAAACCACAGAAGAGCAATGCAACCAAGGCGCTCCTTAGTACCTGCCGTGCCATTCGTGCTATTGGGAAAACACATGCAACACGTGTCATTTCCTGCTCCTTATTTTTCAATGCGCACTGAGACTGCTGAAGAATTGCACTGGCCATAGGATACTCCTTCGAATCCAGTACATCATGTGCTCCCATCACATTATTGTGCAATGGGCTGTGAACGTTGCAGAAAAGCAAAGAGATCACAGATTTGTTCACTGCTAAGATCCTCAATGAGACCATCCGGCATAAGGCTTCGGCCAACCGGCAAAATCTCTTCGATGTTGCCCCGAGCAAGGACCACGTCTTCACCATCGAGTCCGCGAACAACAACGGCATGTATCCCGCGCTCGGTGATAAAACCGCCCACACTACGACCATCAAGCGTGATCACCATTTGATATTCAAAGCCCTCTCGTATCTCCGCACTGGGATGCACAATACTGTTCAGCATCGTTGACAGGTTGTCACGTTGATACCGTGTAAGATCTGGACCAACGCGTCCTCCCTTGAAAAACAATGTGTGGCATGCCGCACATTTTTTTTCAAAAATCTTTTCCCCCTGATACGCATTTCCTTTGCCCCTCATGATGACATTCGTCAAACGTGCGACTTCGTCTTGTATTGTGTCCTTCACATCCACGTGTGTTTTGGGAAATATCTCATCAACATGAGCACGCACACCCTCATTTTGATGCTGCCGCAAGAAGGAAATAATTTCATGTGGGACAAGGGCTTGGTCTAAATCTTTTTTTCCTATTGCCGAGAGAAGCATCTGTATGGCTTGCACACGCTCAGTCATGAGCATGAGGGCACTGTTTCGAACCCTTTCATCTAGATGGGGAAGCAGCGAAACGGTTTTTGATGCAATCGACGCATCATCAAAAATAGCAAGTGCCGAAAAAGCTGCTTTTGCCATGCTCGGTTCATCTGATGAGGCCAGCATAAAAAGGAACGGTATTGATCGCTGGATCTTTAGCTCACCAAGTGCCCGAACAAGTGAGAGACGTGTGGTTTGGTCAACTGCCGGATCTTTGATCGTGTTTATGGACTGTTCATAAGCCTCTTTCTGCCCCTGCTTCAAACGCACTAACAGGGGGGCATCACCAAATCGCGCCATAGCAGCAAGTAATTCACCTGGTAGGTTCGCCATTGCCCGCCCCTGATACGCATCAGAAAACCCTGTAAGCAAACGCTGTGCATGCTCCTTGGAAGGGGACTGCTCAAGCAAGGCCGCACACATAAGTAAATCTGAATGCTTTCCACTTGCCGCCCATCGTCGCATTAATCGTGACAGTATGGTGTCACGAATAATGGGCTTGTTCCACACTTCTTGATCACGAAACAATCCTAAAACTTTTTGTGCATCTTCATTGACACACCCTTCCAATGCCCACCAAATTAGTAGGGGAAGGTACGGATCCTCAGCAACGTCAGACTCACGGTGCATAAGTGGTTCCACGAGCTCTAATGACTGCCGCGCAGGTAGACGCCTAGCTGTACAGGCAAGCTGTGAAAGCACATGCGGATTCTTGTCTTCCTTTGCAAGACGCTGAAATACTTGAACAAGCGATGGTGGCACTTGCCCAGCATCTCCATGAAGTCTTACAGTCCATTCTCGCACCGGACCAAAAGGATGACTAAGGCCTATTCGAGAAACTGATTCATCAAGTCCAGCGATCTGATAGACCGCCCATAATGCATTCAGTGCAACCTGTCCTTCCTCTTGCTTCAGTATGGCTCGTAGTGCTGGAAGAACATCTACCGCTTTCCGCTCCGCGAGCAATCTCAGTGCCATTTGACGATGCCACTTGTTGGCATGAGAAAGAAGGCCCACCAGTTGGCTGTTGGACTTGACACGAAGATTCACATCTTCTTCTAGCGAAGCTTCTTTGCCACGAAGACGATAAATACGGCCAGTCGTATTATCGATTTGACTTTGATAGTGCTGACCGTGCGCAATATAGAAGTCATAAAAATCAGCAAGGAAAAGACTGCCGTCAGGAGCATTTGAGATAAATACTGGACGAAATGCCTCATCTTCTGATGTCAGAACATCAGAACGATCAGCAGTCTTGAACGAGCTTCCTGCAGAGATTCTGCGAGCATCAATTACCTTACTATGCAAGGGATCAACACAAAACAGATCTCCTGAGTAGCCTGAAGGCAAAGCCGTGCCTTCCACAACTGCTGCAATATGAGAAAAGCGTGGAATCGGATTCGCACTGGGCATAGCCATCAGTTCGCCAAAACAAAACGGATATCTCGAAGGCCCGTATTTCGAACGGTTTTCTGATGCTTTTCCGTGAATACCTCCCTGAATGTAATGGTAACCACGAGAGCCACCCGCATTCGTACCAGAAAAAAGTCTTCCGTGAGAATCAAATTCAAGCCCCCAAAGATTACCGCCTCCAGTCGCAAAGATCTCATAGCGACGCGTTTGTGGATGATAACGCCACACCATCGCTCCCTCTGCTGAAACGGGCTTTGACGACGCCATACCAGGACGAGTCACCTTGCTGGTTGTCGTACTCCCTTGCCCACCATACAGCCAGCCATCTGGCCCCCATGTGAGTGAGTTCGCTGTTGAATGCGTATCTTCAAGACCAAATCCTCTGAGGTGAACGACTGGTGATGAATCAGGAACATCATCTTCATCCGCATCCGGATAAAAAAGAAGATATGGAGGGTTCAGCACCCACACTCCCTTATGCCCGCGCACAGCAGACGTCACCATATTGAGACCACTCACAAACACCTTATGGTGATCAAAATATCCATCTCCATCCACATCCTCATGAATCGTAACTGAATCACGACCAATGTCATGATTCGGAGGTGCAGGAGGCACTTTATCAAACACACTTCGATAGTATCGGTCACGACTGAGCACCTTGATTCCCGCCGGATATGGATACTGCCGATAGTTTGCAACCCACAACCGTCCACGGGCATCAAAACTAAAGTGCGTCGGCTGAGCAACGAGAGGCTCATGAACAAGCAGTTCACAAACAAGATCATCAACCGTTGTCATTTGTTTTAATGACTCACTTGGAGATAAACGAGGCCCAGGATTCAACACGGCTGCTTCTTCAAGACCCGTAGTTGCCTGTTGAAAATCACTAAATGAACTTTCAATCGGTTTCTCAGTGAGCGGACCATGAAACTGTGGCACGTCCATACCAAGATAAAACTGCCACGACCCAATCAACTGACACTCTCGAAGGTACGTGGTAATGATTGGTGGCTCTGATGTAAAACCTCCATCACCAGAATGATTGAAAATGTGAAAGACAATCTCATTCCACTTATCTGGCACAAGTACTTTAGGAGGAATCCGATGCCTCACATTGAGTTCACGCCCCGACTCAAATTCTGGAGGCATTTTCCCGCCTGAACCGATCTTGCAACCATTCACAAAAACTTCATGGGAGTCAGCAATCCCCCGAGCAGTAATACCGACAGACTCCTGAAAAAGATTCCGCTCATGTGTCTTGAAACATTCTTTATCAGGGAGCACCCAGGTACGATACCAGACGTGGCCGTTGTAGCCTTCTGCCTCTGGAATACCACTTTTTTCCCATGCACCGGGAACGTCTATGGTTTGCCACGTAAGGTCTTGAGCGACCATGCACCTGAAGGCCAATGCACACCAAGCGAATATAGACGCCTTGACGCCTCGCGAAAAAGCATGCATCAAAAACGAATACCGCTCAGAAATGCATGTTCGCACGGGAGATTCTCTGAGAATTGCAGTACACGAGAACATACCTGCCGCCTACTATTGAGGGCAGTTTCGTTGTGAAAAAAGCATTCCGACTTCACAATAGTTTATCTCATAATTGACTCCTTGCTGCATTATTTTCCTGCAGTATTGAGTCCATAAAAATGCCGTCATTTTCCTGATAATTCTCCTTACTACGTGTTTCACAATAACATGCCTCCCGGGATCATTCTGAAGTTGATTTCTTGAGTGTGATTGACGAGCATGTTGCAAAGACTGAGCCGTCCTACAGTTTTGCATCTCGTCAACTTGACTACCTTTGCTCTCAAATCCTGATAAAACGTTGATGAATACTCCTACTTCCATTTTTAGCAGACAACATCTCCTCTCTGACTTGCTGGCAGGAACCGTCACATTCCTTGTGGCAGTTCCACTGTGCCTTGGTATTGCCATGGCATCAGGCGCTGAACCTGTCACAGGATTAATTACGGGAATCTTTGCAGGCCTTCTTGTTGGCTCTATTAGTGGCACGCAGGTCATGATCTCAGGGCCTGCAGCTGGCCTAACAACTGTTGTTGCCATGGAGATTGCTGCACTGGGCTCCTTTGAAGCACTTCTGCTTGCTGTCATCGTTGCCGGTGTTATTCAAATCATTATGGGTCTCATGCGAGGTGGCTTCATCAAGTCATTTGTTCCAACGAGTGTTGTTCGTGGGCTTCTATCGGCAATCGGCATCATCCTTATTCTCAAACAAATCCCCCACCTTTTTGGTCATGACACTGACTACGAGGGTGAAATGTCTTTTGTGCAGCCTGATAAAGAAAATACCTTTTCGGAAATCATCCGCATTGCAGGAGACCTGCATGTTGGCGCGATGACTGTTGGAATCATATCGCTTGGTCTCATCTACATATGGCTTCGCTGGAAACCACTTCGATCAAGTGGCATCCCGGCTCCTCTTGCCGTTGTCCTTTTTGGATTTCTGGCTGACTACCTTTTTTCTCTTTTCGGCTCTCCGTGGGCTATTGGAGCCACCCATCGAGTCCAGGTTCCCATCATCGAATCTTTCTCCCAAGTCTCAGCCATCTTGAAATTACCTGACTTCGGCCAGATTGGTAATCCCGAGATCTATTCTGCCGGACTCACAATTGCACTCGTTGCATCACTTCAGGCATTACTTACGACTGATGCCGTTGACCGCCTCGATCGAAGAAAACGAACGACGCCTGCGAATCGTGAACTTGTAGCCCAAGGCTTCGGCAATATTGTCGCTGGCCTTGCCGGAGGGCTCCCTATGACCTGTGAAATAGTGCGATCCAGTGTGAATATCGACGCCGGCGCTGAAACAAAACGAGCTGCTATTTTCCATGGTGTACTGCTCGTCACAGCCGTGCTCGTTTTTCCTCAGATTCTCAACATGATTCCTCTTTCATGCCTTGCTGCAATTCTTATTGCGACAGGACTTCGGCTCGCAAGCCCAAAAGTAATCGGTGAGATGTGGCAGGGAGGAAGGTATCAGTTTGTTCCATATGTTGTCACAACACTTGCAATCGTATTCACCGATCCTTTGTATGGGATCATTATTGGATTAATTGTGAGCATTACGTTTATTCTTTGGAGTAACCTCAAACGGCCTATGCGTGTTTCCATTGAACACCACCTGGCTGGTGATGTAACTCGCATCGAATTAGCAAGCCAGGTAAGTTTCCTGAATCGATCAAACCTTCGGATGAAACTTGATGCGATGCCATCCGGACAACACGTTCTTATTGATGCATCTGGAGCCGTCTATATTGACCCCGACATTTTAGACACCGTCCGGGAGTATCGTGACGTCATTGGTCCATCTCGTGGCCTCCATGTGAGCACCCGCGGTTTTCGAGGTCGATACAATATTCCTGATAACATCCAATATCTCGACTTTGTTTCTCAGGCATTGCAGGAGAAAGTAACCCCTCAACAAGTTCTTAAGTATTTGCTTGATGGAAATGAACGCTTTCGAACTGGCAAACTCCTCAAAC